>OFFE01001728.1_pt1 | contig 14824 bp, 12 predicted proteins | sample 1521371 | NCBI WGS metagenome assembly OFFE01 (sample SAMEA3504131, study PRJEB24116) | mouse gut metagenome | biome: mouse gut; feature: mouse-associated habitat; material: faeces | place: Denmark | collected 2011 | reverse complement strand
AAATGGCAGCGACCCCATGTACGCCGCCGCCTCCAGCGTAAAGCTGATGGCCGATTTGGATTCCTGCGAGAGTTACTTCTTCCTGCTGGAGGACCCGGAGGGCTTTCAGAGGGACTATGAGGTCCTGCAGGAGGGCTGGCTCCCGATGGAACACGGACTGTTCCTGGCCCGGCGGACGTTTTGGGAGGACCGAACGGTTCAATACCCCAACGCGTGTGACACGTTGTGGACGACACTGGAAAGGGAGGGAATTTCATGAAACAGTTCATCTGCTGTTTGGCGGCCCTGTGCCTGCTGCTGGCCGGCTGTGCCCAGTCCGCCCCCGAACAGGCGGCGGATGGCGCCGCCTGGGACGAGAGCTGGACTACCCTGGGCGGTGTTCTGGGGGTGGAGGCGCCGGGGCATGATTTGACCTTACAGGACAACAAGGACGCTCTGTCCATCGCCGGTATGTATCTGGCCTCCTGGACTATCGGCGAGGGCGCCCCCTACACCAACGAGGACGGGGACGAGGTGGTCCTTTATCCTGCCCAACTGGATGTGCTGGTCTATGGCCGCAAAGATTCGGCCGCCGCCCGTCAGGCGGCGGAGGACTGGACCGCCCGTCAGGCGAAGACCTACGATGTCACCGATTCCGGCCAGCAGACCTGTAACGGACAGGACTACGCCGTCTTCGCCTACACCTGCAAGTCCGATTCCAACCCCTACGCCCGGGGTGTCTCCGCTTTTGGTACCTACAAGAATTGCGCCGTCAGCGTAGAGCTGAACTGCCTGGACAGCTTTACCGAAGATGAACGCACAATTTTGACCGATTTTTTGAACGGCTGCCACTACGCAGCCTGACAGGAGGGAGTAAACATGGGACTGTTTTTCCCGGAAGACCCCCATTTCAACGAAACAAAGCGGCAGACCGGTTTTTACCGCTACCGTCAGCTCCTGTCCGCCCGGTTCAGCCGGTGGTGGAAGACCAATCTGCTCACCCTGGCGGGCTTTGCCCCCTTGGCGGCCGGGGTTTTTTACGCTGTGGCGTCCACCAGCGTCCTGGTGCTGCTGCCGGCTTCCCTTCTGGGCGGTATGATCGCCGGTCCCTTCCTGGCCGGGATGTACGATGCCATCCTGCGCGGCCTGAGGGATGATCCCCTGCCCTGGTGGGAGGGCTACAAACGCGCCTGGAAACAGAACTGGAAAAGCAGTCTGGTTTCCGGCGCACTGTTGGGGCTTGTGCTGGGGGTGTACACGTTCATGACTATGCTGTTCTGGTGGGTGGAACGCGCTCCCTCCCCCGGGACGCTGGCATTGTACCTGTTCGCACTGCTGGTAGTAGCTATCGTCAACACCCTCTACTGGCCCCAGCTGGTGCTGTTTCAGCAGAAAACGTCCATCCGTCTGCAAAACTGCCTGCTGTTCTGCATCAAATATTTTTGGCGCGTACTGGGTGTTGGCCTCTTGCAACTGGGGTACTGGACCGTATTCGTGTTGTTTGCTCCTTGGACCTTGCTCTTGCTGCCTGTTCTGGGAGTTTGGTATATCCTGTTCCTGTCTCAATTTCTGATTTATACACAGATGAATGAGGCGTTTTCCATTGAGGAGTTATATCAGTCTGGCTAATCGTATAGCGGGGCTCTGCCCTTGCATCTGCGTGGGCCAATGTCAGTAATTTTGAATACTGCTATAAATCTTGCCCTTGACAAACGCTCTCTGAGGACAGGGTATATGAGAAAAGCAACGAGCGCAATTTCTCTATGTTGTCCCAAAAGTATCAGCAGAAGTTAATCCAGTTGACGATAGCCCGTGGCCTTTCGGGTCTGGTTGATGAGCCGGATCATTTTGCGTAGGTTTCGCAAGTGACACAATACTGAAACAGGAAACGAAAGTCGATAGGGATAAACGGAGAAATACAGGGGTGAAAATTGAGCGTATTACACAGTGCTTCGTTGTGTTTGTGAAGGGTCTCCTTAAATACCTTTGTGGTTCCCGTCCCCACAGAGGGACAGAAACCACAAGGAAATCAGGATATCATAATTTGTTTGCAGCTATCTGAGCAGATAAATTTTTTCGGCGGTGGCATCCAGGCGTATGACGTCCCCATCCTTCACCTCATGATAGAACTGCGGGTCCACGTCGTCCACCATAGGAACCTCCATGATGATGGCGCTTGACACCAGAACAGTATCCAGTGAGGAGACGATAAAGCCTTTGGGAGCCAATCCAGCCACATCCAGCTTATACATTCCGTCCGCTTGGACGACAGAGCTGCCCTTTCCGCCTGGGAAGATAAGAATCTTTCCGGCGATGCATTTGCCCTCCAGGTCGTGTCCCGCTTCCCGAAATACTCCCGTAGTGAAGTCGGTCTGATAAAACAGGACGGGATCCTTGGAGCAGAGGGCGGGTCCTTCCGCCTGTCCGGGGGAGATGGTGTGGCAGGAAAATTCCAATGTCATACTGTTTTCCCTCCTTTTGCGGCTAGGTTCAGACAGGTCTCGCGATTGGCTACCTCCAGCTCTACGCCGAAAGCCCGCATGTAGTAGGCGCATTTTGGGGAGTCGGTAAAGCCATGCTGTCCGGCCAGGTGTCCCCAGCAGGGGGCCTCGTCCACACAGGTGTCCGGGACCAGCGCCGCCCCGTTTTGCTCCAGCTGACGGGCCACTCCAGTTGACCAAGCCAAATCGACCACAGCGGCGGAGGTGAGGATCCAGACCGGTACCGCCGCAGGAGATTCATTCAAAATCTGAGCCGAGCGGCAGACCTGGTCATAGGTATAGTGGGGACAGCCCAGCAGTACAAAGTCCGCCTGCCGGTAGTGCTTGGACAGAAGCGCCTGCTGCTCGTCCAAATGCTTCTGGGTGATGGTAACGATCCGCTGGGGCTCACTGGCTCCGAAGGCCCGTTCCAGATTGGGGGCGTCGGGGGTGACCCCTACCATGTGGAAGATGTCTATCATACCCGCCACGTTGAGCTGAGCTCCCAGAGCGATTAGCCCCTCTGTGGTGACAGTTGAAGAGTCGATGCCCGTAAAGACAGGCACTCCGGGCCCAATACGTTTGGCGTTCAGGCCCAGCAGGGCAAAGTCAAATTCGCTTTTGAGGGGGGCATCCACCTGCACCAGAACGGTCCCCAGCCGATTTTCATTCAGGAGCATTCCGTACTCTGGGACAAATCCGGTGATGGCCGCGCACAGGGCACTGGCGGAGCTCTCCCGGTTGGTCCGGGCGCCCAGGACAGAATTGGCATAGACGGTAACGCTGGTCTCAGAGAAGGACACCACCTCGCCATAGCGGGGAATGTTGCCGAACAGATAGGGGGTGCAGCTGTAAGTGAGGATAGCCCCCAGGTCCTGATAGACCTGGTGAGCCTCCCGCATTAAAGTGGAGCTTTTTTCGTCAATGATGCCAATTTTCTCGAAATACTTAAGGCAGTAGCCCGGGTTTACCGTGGGCGGGATGGCGCATTTGGCCCCGGTGTCCCGCATTTTTCGGGCAAACCAGGTGTCCGCCTCCTGGGCGCTCAGCGCCGCGTGGGCCCGGGTGATGGGGACCATCCGCCGGGCGCGGAAGCCGTCCCCGATGGCCTTCTGAATGCGCATGGCCATGGACTTTCCCTTGCCATACCGCCCGTCCAGCATATCCTGCTGATACTGTGTAAGGGTCAAGGCGATTCCTCCTGTTCATTGAAGTAAGATGGCGGCCGGACAGCGGGATCCCGCTGCCCGGCCAGAGAAGAGGAAAAGGGGATTAGAAAATGAAGTGGGTCACGATGGCGACCAGGGGCATGGCGATCAGGGTGCGCAGGAAGAAGATGATGACCAGCTTGCCCACGTTGAGGGGGATGTCAGACTCCATAATGGAGACGGCGCTGTTGGAGAACATGATTATCTGAAGGGCGGTGACGGTGACCACAAAGAAGGCGGCGGCGGGGGCCACGCCCAGGCCAGAGATAAAGGCGGAGGGCAGAGCTACCTCAGCCAGGCCAAGAATGAAGGAGGGGGCGATCTCCGCAGCGTTGGGGATACCCAGCAGATTCAGGATGGGCACGAAGGGGATGCCCAGGTAGTCAGCGATGTTGGTGTTCTTCACCACGACCATGACCAGAACATAGATGCACATGATGTAGGCGCTGATCTTCTGAGCGAAAATGAACACGTCCATCAGAGTCTTTTTGAAGGTGGCGGCAACGTCCACGCTATTGCCAGTTTCCACCGCCTTGATCATGGCGTTTTTAAACAGTTCGGCGCTGTATTTGGCCTTCTTTTCCTCAGGGCGGGGCGAACCGTCGTACATCAGGTCGGGCAGACCTCTCAGCGGTGGAATGCGGATCATGATGGCAGCTATGGCGAAGGAGAGCAGGAAGCTCCAGAGCACCACGTCACCATAGTGGTCCAGGATTCCAGCAGACTCCACCAGTACGGCGAAGAAGCCCATGCTGATAAAGCTGAAGTTGGTGGAAATGGACGCCGCCTCGCGGGTGGTGTACATCTTGTCCTTGTAAAGGCGGTTGGTGAGGAAGATGCCCAGGGTGGGGTTGGCCACGAAGGAGGTGACTGCGTCGATGGAGGCATATCCAGGCACCTTGAAGACCGGGCGCATCAGGGGCTCGATGAGGGCGCCGATCAGCTCCAGCAGGCCGAAGTCGGTGACAAAGATTACGAAAAGTCCGGCGATGATGATAGTAACAATAACGGTCTTACTGATGCCCAGGCCGTCCGCACCCACGGCGGGGTCCAAGATGGCGGCAGGACCCGCCTGGAAGACCACCATGACGGCAAAAATCAGGCCAAGAACGTAAAGGACGATGGAATAGACCTTAACGGAGCCGTACATCTTGGTCAACAGGGGGAACTTGTCCGTCACCCTGGCGATGATACAGCCAATGACCAGCAAAGCCACAAAGATGAGGACGATGTAGGAAAGACAGGGCTTCAGCCAGCCCTTGATCAGGTTGACGGACTGAACCAGCCAGGTGGTCCGGCCACTTGCGGTGGGGGCCAGGGGAACAAAAAAGTACAGAATACCGATAATAGAGAAAATTAAAAACTTTGCTGGATTGTGGGATACATTTTTTTGTGTCATGATAGTACCTCCTTACAAAATCACACTTCTTTTTTCAGCTTGCCTACGGCCAGGTTGCCGCCTTCTATGTCGTATCCGTCATAAAAGCCGCTGCCGGATTTCATGCCCAGCTTGCCGGAACGGACCCACTCCTCCAGCTTTTCAGGGGGGCGGTCACTCTCATCGCCGCTGGCGTTGAAATAGGAGTATTCGATATTCAAAACGGTGTCCAGACCGATGAGGTCCATCAACTTGAAGGGTCCGATATCGCTGTGCCACTCGGTCATCCAGCCCCGGTCAAACTCCGAGGGGGAGGTATAGCCCGCCGCCCACAGCTTCAGGCACTCCTTTTTCACCGCGCGCCACACCCGATTGATGGAGTAGCCCTTGATTTCCTGCTCGGTGATGACAGGGTCAAAGCCCAGGTCGTTATAGTGGGCGATGGCGGCCTTCTTGGTCTCCTCCGAGGTGTCGCGATTCCACATCATCTCCACGTGGCTGTTGCGGACGGGGTCGTCGTGATCCACCTGGAAGGTGTGCGTTCTCCGCTCCTGGGGCAGGTCCTGACAGATTTCGCTCATCAGCAGGGACGAGGTGTTGGAGCTGAGGAGGACGTCCTCCCCACAAATCTGGTGGAGCTGGCGGAAGAGCGCCTGCTTTTTCTCCAGAATCTCGGGGATATTCTCGATGACCATGTAGGCATCCTTACAGGCGTCCTCCAGGGTGGAGACGTAGGAAATCCGCTCCCAGGCCCGGTCCGACTCCTCCTGGGTCAGCCGGCCCTCCTGCACGTAGAACTCCAGAAAACGGCGGATGCGCACGCGGCACTTTTCCCGGGAGGATTCATTCCGGCTAAATGCGGTTACTTCCTTTCCGTGGACTGCATTCCGAAAGGCAATCATACTTCCCTGGGTGCCCACTCCGATCACTGCAATTTTTGATCCCATACTAGCTCTCCTTTACAATTATTTTTATAGGCTAACTCGGTAAAGTATACAAGCAAGGGCCATGCCAACTTTTATAAGAAAATATTTTGTTCGATTTCACCTAAACGGGGAAGGAATAACAGATATTTTTCCACAAAAACAAAAAAGAAGCGCAACTTTTCATTTCGACAGAAATAAAAAGTTGCGCTTCTTTTTCTTTCGGCTTACTCTACTTGCAAATCCAGCCGCTTGATGCGCTGTGACAGATTTTGCCGCTGGATACCCAACTCCTTCGCGGCCCGGGTCAGGTTGCCGCCGCACCGCTCCAGCGCCGCAGTGATCATGCTCCGCTGCAGCTGGCGAACCGCGTCAGGCAGATTGACGGAGGACACCGGGGGCAGGGCGACAGGTCCCTCATCCAGCGCCGACTCAGGCAGATAGGACAGGTACGCTTTTGCGGTTAGCTCGGGTTCCAGCTCCGGCACCCGAAGCATGATGTTGCGGATAACGTGTTCCAGCTCTCTTGTGTTGCCCGGCCACCTGTTTTGCGTGAGACACCGCTTCAAATCGGGGGCTACTGTGGTGATGTTTTTATGAAATTCCCTGTTGTAGCGCTGGATAAACATGGCCGTCAGGTCCAGAATATCCTCCGGCCGCTCCCGCAGAGGCGGGATGGTCAGGATGAAGTCGGATATCCGGTAGAACAGGTCCGGACGCATCCGTTTCTCCCCCAACAGGGTCTGGACGCTCTCATTGGTGGCGCAGATCAGGCGGCAATAGAAGGGCTCTTCCTTCAAGCTGCCCACAGGGCGGACGCATTTTTCCTGTAAGGCCCGCAACAGCTTGGCCTGCATGGCAACGCTCATGGAGTTGATCTCATCCAGGAACAGGGTGCCGTCCCCGGCGGCGACCAAAAGCCCCTGGCGGTCCATGGCCCCGGTAAAGGCGCCCCGCACACTGCCAAAGAGGGTGCTCTCCAGCAACGCTTCGGGGATGGCGGCGCAGTTGATAGGGATAAACATCTTTTTCTCCTGGCCGAAGTTGTGGATACTTTGAGCGAGCACCTCTTTTCCCGTACCTGTCTCGCCGCAGATCAGGATGGAAGCGTTGGTGGAAGACACCATCTGCGCCTCCTTGATCAGCGCCTTGGTCTGGGGAGACTGTCCGCAGAAATTAGCGAAGGTAAAGCTGGTGCCGTGGGCCAGGTGGGGCCTGGAGGTTGACGGCTCGCTGCGGTAGTTGACATCCCGCTTCTGCTCAATGGTCTCATAGAGCAGCTCCCGCAGGATCTCCTCGTTCCGGCTGATGGTATAAACCCCAAGCAGCTTACCGTCCCGGACGACGGGATAGGTGCTGTAATAGATGTAGACCGGGATATTGTTGACATAGGCGTGGGGCCGGTAGGCGTTTAAAATAGGCTGCTTGGTGTCAGACACCTGCTGGTGTTCAGAGATCTCCCGATTTGAGTGGGTGTAGGCCTCCCAGGAGATCATGCCCATGACGTCCTCAGACTTCATCTGTTCCATGCGCTCTTTGGCCGGATTGAATACGGTGATCCGGCAGTCCTGGTCGGTTAAAATAACGCCCTCACTGACATGGGTTATAATGGATTCCAGGCAATAGAGCCGATCCTCCAGCTGCTTGACATAGTCCTTCTCCGCTTCTGTCATAACTGATCCCCGCTTCTCTTTTAGCTTATCCCCTGCTGTGGATGACAGGTGTCGTATACCTGTATTTTACCACGCCGTAGACAACTGTGCAATCGGAGATCATTGAAACGAAACATATCTGCCGGGTTGACGGTGATTGGAATTTGAAAACTTTCCCAGAGTTGGGCAGTGAAAACAGGACACTGAACATGAAAGTGCGGCAATAGAGCTCTTGCGAAAATAAGGTACTATGGTAAAATAGGGGCATGAACTATGAAAAGATAGCAGAGTATTCAAGCACAAAATTCCGGAGAATCACCGGGGTGAAGCGAGCAACCTTTGACAAGATGGTAGAGATTTTGCGGAAAGGCTATGCAGAAAAGCATCGGCATCGCGGGAGGAAGCCAAAGCTGAGCATAGAGGATTTGCTGCTGGCTACCTTGGAGTATCTGCGGGAATATCGTACGTATGCCCATATAGCGGCCAGTTACGGAATAGCAGAAAGCAATATCTATCGAGGGATCAAATGGGTGAAAGATACGCTGATCCGGGACGGAACCTTTTCACTGCCAGGCCGGAAAGCGCCGCTGAAAAGTGACATGGAATATGAGGTGGTTCTGATAGATGCAACAGAATCGCCGATTGAGCGTCCTAAAAAAGCAAAAGCGGTACTATTCCGGGAACAAAAAGCGGTATCCAGAGTACAAGCAGGCGCGAGAAAAAATGATAGAACTGCTCACCGCCAAAAACAACGTTGAGTGGATTTTGGGCGTGACAGAGAAAGAGAAAATCGTGACCGCCAGCAGTTGAGAAGCGGACAACACCGCATACTCGTGTCACACAGCAAGCTGAATGGCAGTGGACAGCGGCGGACGCCGGTTGAAACCACTTTTGATTCGGGAGGCTTGTAAATGGAACATAAAACAATCACCGCTGAAAGCACATCTGATGGCGCTGGATGCAGGGACAAACACCGCCGCTTAACCGGAAATAATAGTCTTGCTCGGCCGGTTCGCAAAAATTCCTCGCTGACCGACTTGGTTTGTCATGCCCTTTTGACACCACTAAAATTTCTCTCACTTTTTTCATTTTTGGGCTTGACAGGTATTTGTAGATTTGCCGCTACCTGGTATTGGTCTACAATATTCTCTGGACTGCTTATTTTACACACTAGATACAGATTTGATCTGCTCATACTCTGGCATAGAGCGGATCGCTCCTTTTTTGGTTGTGACCAGATAGGCCGCGGTGTTAGCAAAATGGAGCATCTCTGTCAGATCATTAAGAGTCAGCCCATCCAATCCGTGTTCCAACACGTAATTCAGCACACAGGCGCAGAAGGTATCTCCGGCTCCGGTGGTTTCGATTACGCCGCCCAACTTACAGGCGGGGACGAACACCCGCTTATCCTCATAGTAGGAACAACTGCCCTCAGCCCCCGCCGTTACATTGAAGAGGCGGATGTTGGGATATTTTTCCCGGAGAATGGCCGTCCCTTTGTCCAAATCTGTCTCGCTGGTCATAAATTCCAACTCATTATCTGCTATTTTGGGAATATCACAATGGGCCAGACCATATTCAATCTGTGCCTTGGCCTCCTCTAAGCTGTTCCACAGAGGCGGTCGGAGGTTGGGATCAAAGGAAATCAGCGCACCGCTCTGTTTGGCCGTATCAATGGCCTTATAGGTAGCTTTCCGTACACCCTCGTGGGTCATGGACAGGGTGCCGAAGTGGAAAATACGGCTGTTTGTAATGGCCTCCAGGGGCAGTTCCTCTTCGGTTATCATCATATCCGCGCCCGGATTGCGGTAAAAGGAAAAACCCCGGTCCCCATTGGGGAAGGTTTTCACAAAGGCCAGCGTGGTGCGGACATCTTTGTCAAATATCAGGTAGTCCATGCAGATATCCGCCTCCTCCGCCACATCCCGGAGCAGATGGCCGAACATATCCTCTCCTACCTTGCCCACAAAAGCACAGGAGCGGCCCAGCTTTTTCAGCATAGCCAGCACATTGCAGGGCGCGCCGCCGGGATTGGCTTCAAATAGCAGGTTCCCCTGGCCGCTGAGGCCGTTTTCAGTGAAATCAATAAGAAGTTCTCCCAGCGCAACAACATCAAACCGTTTTTGTTCCATGGGTTATGTCTCCATTTCTGGTCCGTCAAATACCAAGTCATATTTTTCCACATCCATCAGCACAGAGCCGCCTGCCTCAAAGGTAATGGCGTCCGCTGACTGGCGGGTGTAGATGACGGTAGTGGCTGCCTGTTCGCCGTCGTTGACAAAGACCTCCACGTTGAACCGGTCCAGGATGACGCGCAGCTTGATTGCGCCGTCCTGGGGGCGGACCAAAAAGCTGCGGGTGTGGACGGTATCCCGAGGCAGGCCGCTGCGGGTGCGGTCGATTTTCAGGGTGCCGTTGCTGGGACGATAGCGGATGATTGTTTCATGTTCTCCGTCCTTTGCCACCCGAATGCGGAACCAGCGGTACGGTTCCGCGCCGTTGGGACGGACGGTGACGGTCATATCCAGCACCCGTCCCTGGACGCCGGGCAGGTTGATTTCCCCGCAGACTGGGATATTTCTATGGATCACACAACAGTCCCGATAGTTCTCCAGCTCCCGGACCGGATTCTGGTACAGACGTCCGTTTCGGATGGACAGCTCCCGGGGCAGGGTCATCTGGCCGAACCAGCGACAGTGGTGAGGCTTGGCTCCGGCGGTGTCCCAGTTTTGCATCCAGGCAACCATGATACGCCGGCCGTCAGGCGCGAACAGGGTTTGAGCAGCGTAGAAGTCGATTCCATAGTCAATAGCCTGAATATGCTGCCGCACAAACCCTTTCCCCTGGGGATCATAGTCCCTGATCAAGCAGAGGGTGCCGTTGCCGGCGTGGAACTCCAGCCCTACCGGGGTCATATCCTGGGGGCTGGTTATCAGCACCTGTTTGCCGTCCAGAGGGAAGAAATCGGGGCACTCCCACATCTTGCCGTACTGGTTCCGGCTGGCGTCCAGGGTGCGGACAAACTCCCACTTAAGGCCGTCCCGACTTTGATACAGCAGAACCGCCCCGCTGCCGTCGGCGGTACGGTTGCCGATGACGGCATAAAAATTCCCGTCTGTGTCCTGCCACACCTTGGGGTCCCGGAAGTCAACGATGCTGCCCCCCTCGGGCAGGTCTCGTTCGTCCAGGATCGGATTTTCGCCCCACTTTTCATAATTCACCCCGTCTCCGATTGCAACGCACTGGGTCTGGACGTCCTGAAGAAAGCCCTCGGCGTTGTGGCTGCGCTGGACGCCGGTGTACATCAGCAGCTGCCGCCCGTCAGGCAGCTCCGCCGCTCCGCCGGAGAAGCACCCGGCGGCATCATAGTCCCGGTCGGGGGCCAGGGCAGCCGGGAGCCGCTCCCAGGTGATAAAATCCTTTGTTTTTAGGTGGCCCCAGTGCATGGGGCCCCACTCGTTGGAGTAGGGGTGGTACTGATAGAACAGGTGGCACTCGCCTTTGTACATAGAAAAGCCGTTGGGGTCGTTCATCCATCCGATGGTGGGGGTGGCATGAAAGGCGGGGCGCTCACGGTCGGGGATGTGGGGGCCGTACTGGGCTTCAAAGTCCCGGGCCTTTTGCAGCAGTTCACTTGTCATGGAATATTCCTCCGGAATTATGTTGTAGGGGGCGGACTCTGTGCCGCCCTGACATATTAAAGGGCGTTTGCGGAAAGGGGTGGGCGGCGGGGAGTCCGCCCCCTACAGGGTTTTACTTTGCCGCTGTGTAGCGGTCGTAGGCGTCCTGGTAGACCTGGAGCAGGTCGTCCATGCCGCACTTTTTGGACAGGCGTTCCTTGTAGGCATCCCACTCCGCGTCGGTGGGGCCGCCGTCCCGGAGCCACAGGCCCTCCTGTTCCTTGACCGCCGCTTCAAAGTCGGCCTTGTGCCAGTCGATGGTCTCCATCTCCATCCCGGTGAACACGCAGTCCACGGGGTAGAAGGTGGTATCCTCCACATAGGGCATCCAGAACTGGTCCAAATCGGTGAGACGTTCAATGGCCCGGTCCTCCATGTAGAAGACCTTGCTGTAATATTCCGCCAGAATCAGCTTGGGTCCCATAGTCTCATAGGCGTTGCGGACCTCGCCGGCGCTCTTGCCGTACTTGGCCTGGGCCTCCGCCTCGGTGATGGCCATCCACATGCCCTTGTCGTCCTGGCCAGTGAAGAACACACCGATGGGGCCGTATTGCAGCTGCATGACGGTCTCACCATTGTACCACAGGTCATAGAACTTCAACAAGTTAATTGGGCTCTTGCATTTGTTTGTAATGTTCAGCTGGCCGGAGGTGATAGGGGAGCCGGGGCGAATCGTAACGCCGCAGGTGTTCTCATACTGGGTGCCCTTAGGCCCGGTGAGAGGGGGCAGGAAGACGTAATCCTTGGCGTACTTCCCCATCAGCTCCTCGATGTACCACCAGGCAGACACCCCCACATAGCCCTGCTGGCACTTGGCAATCAGCTGGCTGTCGCTCTGGCTGAACATCTCCACATCCATAAGGCCCTCTGCATACCAGTCGTGGAAATAGGTCAGACAGTCCCGGTAGGCGTCGGAGACGCAGACAAATTCCACGGTGCCGTCGCTTTTGAGATGGAGGTCGTTGATGACGTCGTTGGGCCAGTTGGTGAAGCCGAAGCCGGAGTAGAAGATGTTCTGGCCCCAGCACCACTCGTCAAAGCCGGTGGTCATGGGAAGGGTGGTCCCAGCGGCGTTTCCGTAGTATTTGGCGGACATATCGTTGTCTTTGAAGGCTTTCAGCGCGTCGTGAAGCTCATCCAGAGAGGTGGGCACCGCCAGCCCCAGATCGTCCAGCCACGCCTTGTTGATCATGCTGTACTGGGGGACGGAGAAGATGGAGAACGCCTCCTCCATAGGCGCGCCGATGCCGGCGGTGGTCATCTGCTCCCCGGCGGGCAGGCCATAGATCTTGCCGTCCTCCTGGGTGATAGCCGCCCGGATCTCCGGGTGCTCCTCCAGAATGGCGCACAGGTTGGGCATGATGTCCGGGGTGAGGTAGGGAGTCAGGTCCAGGAAGGTGCCGTCGTCCCCGTACCGGGCCAGGTCGTAGTTGGAGAAGCCCACTCCCATAAAGGCGTCGGGGTACTGGCCGCCGGTAATGCGGATGTTCACCTGTTCGGCCAGGGAGTCGCTCATAGTTTCCCAGGTAATGTGAATCCCGGCCTGCTCCTGGAGGGCGGTGAGCGCCTCGTTGTTCTCATAGCCGCTGGACAGGGCGGAGATGCCGCCCATGATGTTGAACTCGGTCTGCTCCAGGTTGGTGTTGACTGTGCCGTCGTTCACGTTGTTCACCAGTCCCCGCCGCAGCCGGACAGGAGGGACACCGCCATTGCGGCAGATAAAGCCGCTGAAAAAAGCTTCTTTTTCATGAAAACTCCTCCTCTCAACCCTTGACCGCGCCGGCCATGAAGCCTTTCTCGAAGTATTTCTGGACAAAGGGGTAGATCACCAGCATGGGCAGGGCCGCCACAATCATGGAGCAGAATTTCAGCAGCTCGGTGAGCTTGTTCAGCTCAGCGTAGCCGCCGGAGATGGTGGCCGCCTGGCTGGCTGTGGCGGAGCTCTTGATCAGGATGTTCCGCACGACCAGGGGCAGGGGGGAGCCCTTGCCGCCCAGATAGATCAGCGCGGTGAACCAGTCGTTCCAGTAGGCCACCATGGAGAAGACCACCATCACCGCCAGAATGGGCATGGACAGGGGAATCACCACGGAGAAGAAGGTGCGCAGCTTGGAGCAGCCGTCGATCTCGGCGGCCTCCACCAGGTCGTGGGGGATGGAGTTTTGGAAGTAGTTCCGGACAATAATCATATTGCCCACCCCCACGCCGCCGGGCAGAAACAGGGACCACGTGCTGCCCACCAGTCCAGTGGACTTGACCACCAGGTAGGTGGGGACCAGTCCGCCTGCAAAGTACATGGTGAACAGGAAGAAGACGCTCAGGGCTTTCCGCCCGGGCAGGTCCTTCTGGGCCAGGGGGTAGGCGGTGATGTACAGCATGACCACCGAGAAAATGGTGCCCACCACGGTGTATTTCACCGAGTTCAGAAAGCCGGAGACAATTCCGTCGTTGAGGAAGACCGCCTTATAGCCGTCCAGGGTAAACCCGCTGGGGAATAGGAAGGTTTTCCCGGCGTAGACCTGGTAGGGGTCGGAGAAGGAGGCCACAACCACATAGTACAAGGGGTAGGCCACGATAAACAGGATAATGCCGCAGATAACCGTCAGGATGATCTGGCTGGTCCGGTCGGACATGCCGGAGGCTTTTCTCATTTCCGCTCCCCTCCTTTACACAAATTCCACGTCCGAGACCTTGGACGCGATCTTGTTGACAATGAGCAGCAGGGCGATGTTGACCACCGTGTTGAACAATCCCACCGCCGTGGAGTAGCTGTATTTGGCGTTTTGAATGCCCTGCTCGTAGACGTACACCGCGATGACAGCGCTGGTAGCCTTGTTCAGGTCGGTCTGGAGCAGCCAGACCTTCTCAAAGCCTACGTTCATCAGTCCCCCGGCGGCCATAATCAGGTTGAGAATGGCCATAGGCAGCAGGGCGGGCAGGTCAATGTTCCGGATGCGCTGGAAGACGGAGGCGCCATCCATCTTGGCCGCCTCATACAGGCCGGGGTCCACGTTGGCCAGGGTGGCCAGATAGATAATGCAGCCCCAGCCTGCGTCCTGCCAGATGCCGGAGGCCACGTAGATCGTGCGGAAGGCGGAGGACTGGGTCAAAAAGTCCACCTGGGTGCCCAGGATCAGGTTGAGCAGTCCCCCCGAGGGACTGAGGAAGATCTTGATCATACCGCAGATGACCATGACAGAGATAAAGTGGGGGGCGTAGAGGACGGTCTGCACCACCCGCTTATACCTGGCGCTGCGGAGCTGGTTGATCATCAGGGACAGAATGATGGGGACGGGGAAGCTCCACAGCAGGCTGTACAGGCTGATGAGCACCGTGTTTTTAATCATGCGGGCAAAGGTGGGGGCGCTGAAGAAGCGTTCAAACCAGTACCAGCCCACCCACTCGCTGCCCAGATAGCCCCGGCTGGCTTTGAAGTCCCGAAAGGCAATCTGGATGCCGTACATGGGGATGTACTTGTAGACAACCGTCAGTACCACGGGGATCAGCAGCAGCGCGTAGAGCTG
>OFFE01001725.1_pt1 | contig 14831 bp, 16 predicted proteins | sample 1521371 | NCBI WGS metagenome assembly OFFE01 (sample SAMEA3504131, study PRJEB24116) | mouse gut metagenome | biome: mouse gut; feature: mouse-associated habitat; material: faeces | place: Denmark | collected 2011 | reverse complement strand
AACTTCACAGCTTGGATTTAAGCGACAATTCTATTTCGGATATAACACCGCTGGCTAATTTAACGAGACTGGAAAAGCTGTATCTGAGCAAAAATGAAGTCTGTGATCTGACGCCTCTTGCCGGTCTGAAAAATTTGTTTTGTCTGTTCTTAGACGAAAATAAGGTTTGTGATATTTCTCCATTAGCAGAGCTTTCGCATTTAAAACTGACAGCGTTTGTCGATAATGAGATCGAAGATTTTTCTCATGTGGAAGGCAAGGAAGAATTGCTGATGGCATTGGTTTTCGGGAACCCATGTAAAAGCTTGAAGCCGGTATTGTTTGTCCCTATGCTTTCCGTTGGGAGACATAGTCCGTCAGAATAGCAGTTGAAAACAGCAGCAGTTCAGATCAAAAAGAAGTGGCCGAAACTGGAAGAATATGAGTGTGTGGATTATATGGAAGGAGACCTGGACGGCGACGGCCGGATGGAAATCGCCGTGGGCATGGGCGTGGCCGCCGAGGCCAGCGTGTGGCTCTACCGCTGCGACGGAAGCGTGGTCCCCGGCTGGCCCCAGCTCTCCCCGGACCATGTAGGCCAGGCCTACAGCTATGGCGTGTTCGGCGACGGCATCGCCACCGGCGACCTGGACGGCAACGGACTGCCCGAGATCATTGTGCCCACCGACAACCAGTTTATCAGCGCGTTCAACGGCGACGGCACCCCGGTGATGGTCAGCGGCAAGTTCCAGAACGACTCCAAGGATCGGTTCAGCTACGGCGGACAGATCCCCTGGAGCGCGGTGGGCTTTTATGAGAACTATGGCCGGGAGCTGGAGCGGGAGAACGGCGGCTGGGGCTTGGGCCTGCAATGGGAGAGCCTGGAGCAGAAGGGCCGCGAGGGCACCTACCGCCCGGTTATGACCTTCTCCACTGCCCGTTATGTGGACGTGGACGGCGACGGCAGGTCCGAGGTGGTGGTCTCCGCCGTGATGCTGGACTACACCGCGGCCCTCCTGAATACCGATCCCAACAACCGAGACCCCTTCACCATCAAGGATGCCCGGTACAGCACCGTATACATTTTGAACCAGGATCACACCCGGTTCAACAACGGGGTTTATAACTGGGAGAACATTCCCACAAACATCACCAATCCCAAGCTGGGTGCTCCCCTGAACCAGAGCCACGAAAACATCAGCGCGGACGTGCTGTCCGTGCCCCTGGTGGCGGATGTCAACGGGGACGGGGTGAACGAGATCCTGTTCAACTCCTCCGACGGCATGGTGCACTGCTACTCCCTGAAGGACACCAGCAAAGAGCTGGAGGGCTGGCCCTTTGTCCTGCCCAACAGCAATGGTGCGGTGTATGAGACAGCCACCGAGCCGGTGGCCGCCGACATCAACGGAGACGGCAAGCCGGAGGTGATCTTTGCGTCCAGCACGGCCAACGCCGCCGGAACCAAGACCGGCGTGGACGGCTCCCTCTATGTGGTGGACGGCAGCGGCAAGCTGCTCACCAAGCACAAGCTCCACTCCGCCATTTACGAGAGCGGCCCCACCGCTTACGACAACGGCGCGTATGCCGCCCCCACTGTGGCGGACATTGATGGGGATGGGAAGCCGGAGATTCTGGTAAACACCCGGTACTACGGCGTGTGCGCCTACGATGTGACGCCTGGGCAGGCCACCCAGGAGCCGAAGTATGTCAACCCCAATCAGCAGCAGGTGGTGGTCAACGGCACCTATAAGTTCATGGTGCATACCTATATGCTGAACAACGAGAACTATGTGGCGGTCCGGGATCTGGCGTGGTACATGACCGATGCCCTGCCCTGGTGGAACAAGCCCCTCCCCAAGGCCCTGTTTGACGTGAGCTGGAACGGCAGGGTGAATCTGGTCACGGGGAAGGCCTACGCCCCCTACAACGGTCATAACGATCCCCTGGAGTGCCTGCTGCGCTTTGTGGGGCCCCAGACCTACCGCATGGGCACCAACCCGATCAATGTGAACGGGAAGCCCGTATCAATACAGCATATCATCCTCACCAACGAGAAGGGCGGCGACACCACCTACTACAGGCTGCGTGACCTGGCCGATGTCATGGGCACCTTCACCGTGGGCTGGGATGGGGCCACCAGGACGGCTACCATCACCACCAAATAAGGCTTTGCCCTGAAAATGGAGCGGCCCTGCCAAATCAGAACAGGTTCTGGCCTGTGGATTGGGCAGGGCCGCTTTGATCCGGCGAACACGCCGTGTCCGGCCGGCGGAACCGGGCCGGCCTTTCGCGCTGTCGTCAAACAATCTTGAACCGGAAAGGCAGGGAAATGCCATGGAGGAGCTTTTGGAGCGTCTGCTGGAGGAATGCCGCCCCGCGGCCCGGGAGGGACGGGTGGCGGACTATATCCCGGAGCTGGCCAAGGGGGACCCGGAGGCCCTGGGGATCTATATCATCGGGAGCGAGGGAAAGCGGAGCTGGGCGGGGGACTGCCGCCAGCCCTTTACCATTCAGAGCATCGTCAAGCCCATTCTGCTGCTCCAGGCCCTGCTGGACAACGGGGCGGAGTTCGTCATGAGCCGGGTGGGGGTGGAGGCCACGGGCAAGCCCTTTGACGCCATCAACTCCGGAGACCAGCACCTGGACAGCGGGAACATCAACCCCATGGTGAACATGGGGGCCATCGTCATGTGCAGCCTGATCCACGGCGGCAGCTATGAGGAGCGGTTCAGCCGCCTGCTGGACCTGACCCGGAAGCTGGCGGGGGACAGGGAGCTGGGGGTGGACGAGGCGGTGTACCACTCCGAAAAGAGCCACGGAAGCAAGAACCGCGCGCTGGCCTACCTGCTGAAGTCCCATGGCCTGTTGGATGGGGACGTGGAGGAGGTGCTGGACTGCTACTTCCGGGCCTGCTCCATCCGGGTGGACTGCCGGGGGCTGGCCCACATCGGGGCGGTGCTGTCCAACCGGGGGCGTCTCCCGGTGTCCAACGAGCGGATCTTCCCATCCGTCCTGTCCCGGTATGTGAACGCCATTCTGATGACCTGCGGTATGTATGACGGCTCCGGGGAGTTTGCCCTGCGGGTGGGGGTTCCGGCCAAGAGCGGCGTGGGGGGAGGCATTATGGCGGTGGCACCCACCCGCATGGGGATTGGCATATTCGGCCCCGCCCTGGACCGCAAGGGGAACAGTGTGGCGGGCATTCAGCTGCTGGAGCAGCTGAGCAAGGAGCTGCACCTGAGCATTTTTTGACGGTGAAAAATAAACTGTATGATATAGATAAATGCAAGAAACCACTTGAAAGGTGGAAATGGGTGTGTTAAGATACATGGCGTTATATTGCGCGTTTCTCCGGAGCAAGGGAGGAGTATGCGCCGGGAAGGAAACGAAGTAACGTTTGAAGCTGCAAATGAGGGTGAAATGCGTGAAACCGTTGCGGCAGAATGGATTTGAGCGATTATGAAAACATTCTGATGATGCGGAAAATCACTGCCGATCCTCAAGCCGCTGGATTAAGAAGCTGCCGCAAAAGCATACCGGCATGGCCGCCGGTATGCTTTTGCGTATTGAAATAGGGAGGGCGGACCGTGGAGCGGGAAATCATCACAAGCAGGCACAATCCCTTGTGCGCCCATTTCCGAAAGCTGGCTGCGTCCAGGGCCTATCGGGAGGAGACGGGGGAGTTTCTGTGCGACAGCCCGAAACTGCTCCAGGAGGCCGGACTGTGGGGGCGGACGCCTTGCGCCATTCTCTACACGGAGGGGGCGGACCTGTCCCGCTTCGAGGGGGACGGGACGGTTCGGATTGCCCAAGTGACGCAGAGCGTGATGGAGTCTGTCAGCCCGGCGAAAACGCCCCAGGGGGTGGTGTTCTCCTGCAGGCAGAGCGGCGCTGCGGGCTTTGAACTGCCGGAGGCGCTGAAGGCGAAGGGGTGCTTAGTGTTGGACGGAGTACAGGACCCTGGGAACGTGGGAACCATTCTGCGCACGGCGGATGCCTTTGACTGCGGGGGAGTGTTTCTGCTGCCCGGCTGCGCCGACCTGTATCACCCTAAAACAGTGCGGGCGGGGATGGGGGTCCATTTCCGCCGGCACAGCTATCAGTGTACGGCGGAGGAGCTGACCGCAGCGTTCAAGGCCGCGGGGATTGCGCTGTACGCCGCGGCGCTGCGGGACGACACGGCGGATGTGCGGGAGGCGAACCTGGGAGGCTGCGCCGTGGTCATCGGCAGCGAGGGCCGGGGCCTGAGCCCGGAGGCCCTGGAGCGCTGCGCGGCCACGGTGCGCATCCCCATGGAGGACCGCTGCGAGTCCCTCAACGCCGCAGCCGCTGCGGCTGTGGTCCTGTGGGAAGGCTACCGTCCGTTATAATATTTTCTTCTTATACAGAAGGGAGGGCTCGATCCATGGCCACATGGAAGCACTGGCTCTGGCTGGCCAATCTGCGGGGGCTGAGCCTGCCCCTCAAGCTGAACCTTTTGGAGCACTTCGGCGATCCGGAGGCCGCCTACTACGGCCAGCAGGCGGAGTACCTGCTGGTCCCGGGCATGAGCGAGACAGCCGCCAGGGCCCTGGAGGACAAGGACACCAGCGGGGCGGACCGCATTCTGGCGGACTGCGCACGGCTGGGCCTCCAGCTCCTCTCCCTCCACGACGCGGCCTATCCGGACCGCCTGCAGAGCATCCCGGACCCGCCCCTGCTGCTCTACGTCCAGGGGCGGATGCCCCTCTTTGACGGGGAGCCCACGCTGGCCATGGTGGGCTCCCGCCGGGCCTCCTCTCTGGGCCTGGAGACGGCGGAGCGGCTGGCCGGCGAGCTGGCGGCCCAGGGCGGACTGATCCTCTCCGGGCTGGCCGTGGGGGTGGATGCGGCGGCCCACCGGGGTGCGCTGTGCGCCAGCGGGACCACCGCCGCCGTCATCGCCGGGGGACACGACATCCTCTACCCCCGGGAGAACCGCCGCCTCTATGAGGACATCGCGGCCCGGGGCGTTATCCTCTCCGAGTATCCCCCGGGAACGGAGCACATGGCCGAGCACTTCCCCCAGCGCAACCGGATCCTCAGCGGCCTGAGCGTGGGCGTGATCGTGGTGGAGGCTCCCCGGCGCAGCGGAGCCCTCATCACCGCCAGCAGGGCCATCCGCCAGGGCCGGGATCTGTTCGCAGTGCCCGGCCCCATCTTCGAGCCCCGGTGCGAGGGCAGCAACCGGCTGCTGGCGGAGGGCGCCCTGCCGGCCCTGGACGCGCCAGGCGTTCTGGGCCGCTACGCGGAGCAGTTTCCCCAGCGGCTCCGACGGCAAACGGCCCCGCCCAGCCGACAGGACCCGCCCCAGGCCCCGCCAGCCCGGCGGGTGAGAAAAGCGCACCCGGAGCCGGAGCCGCCGGAGAGGGCGCTGCTGGAGAGAGTGCCGCCGGAGAGGGCGCTGCCGGAGAAGGGACTGCCCACCCTGGACCTTGCCGGGGACCACTGCCTCACGGACGATCAGATTCGTCTGGTCCGCCTCCTGCGGGGCAGGACGGTCCAGGTGGACGAGCTGATCGCGGAGAGCGGCATCCCCACCCGCCGGGCCCTCTCCGCACTCACTGTGCTGGAATTGGACCAGATCGTGACCCAGGACGCCGGAAAGCGGTTCTCCCTGGCGGTCACGCTGAAATAATCACTACTATCCGCGTCCAGGCGGACGCGTTATCCAGGAGGACATCAATGGCAAAATCGAGTCTCGTGATCGTGGAGTCTCCCGCCAAAGCAAAGACCATCGGCAAATATCTGGGCCCCAGCTATCAGGTGAAGGCCTGTATGGGCCACCTGCGGGACCTGCCCAAGAGCACCCTGGGCGTGGATATTGAGAACGACTTCCAGCCCAATTACCGGCCCATCAAGGGCAAAGAGGACATCATCAGCGATTTGAAGAAGGCCGCCAAGAGCAGCGATCTGGTCTATCTGGCGACGGACCCGGACCGGGAGGGGGAGGCCATCAGCTGGCACCTGAAGGAGCTTTTGGGCCTGGACGACAGCAAGGCCCTGCGGGTCACCTTCAACGAGATCACCAAGCGGGTGGTCAACGAGTCCATCGCCGCGCCCCGGGACATTGACCAGAGTCTGGTGGACGCCCAGCAGGCCCGGCGGATTCTGGACCGGATCGTGGGTTATCAGCTCTCGCCCCTGCTGTGGAAGAAGATCCGCCGGGGCCTCTCCGCCGGCCGGGTCCAGTCCGTGGCCACCCGGATGGTGTGCGAGCGGGAGCATGAAATCGCCGCCTTCCAGCCCCAGGAGTACTGGTCCCTGGACGCGAAGCTCTCTGCGGACGGCACGGAGCGCACCGCCTTTCTCGCCCACTACCACGGCGAAAACGGCAAAAAAAAGGAGCTGAACTCCCTCGAGGAGGTGGAGGCGGTGGTGGAGGCGGTAAAGAACGCCGCCTTTGCCGTCAAGAGCGTCAAGCGGCAGGACAAGCAGCGCTCCCCCTCGCCCCCCTTCACCACCTCCACCCTCCAGCAGGAGGCCAGCCGGAAGCTGAGCATGACCCCCCGCCGGACCATGGCCATTGCCCAACAGCTCTACGAGGGCGTGGACATCTCCGGGGAGGGCGCGGTGGGTCTGATTACCTACATGCGTACCGACTCCCTGCGCCTGAGCGACGAGGCCCTGGCCGCCGTGCGGGGCTTCATCCAGGGCCGCTACGGCGGCGGCTACTGCCCCGCCAGCCCCCGGGTGTACAAGACCAAGGCCGGGGCCCAGGACGCCCACGAGGCCATCCGGCCCAGCGACGTGAACCTGACCCCGGAGCAGGTGAAAAAGGATCTGACGCCGGACCAGTACCGGCTCTACCGGCTCATCTGGAGCCGGTTCGTGGCCTGCCAGATGTCCAACGCGGTGTACGACAGCGTGTCCATGGAGGCGGAGGCCGCAGGCCACGCCTTCCGGGCCTCCGCCAGCAGCCTGAAGTTCTCCGGCTACACCGCCGTGTACGAGGAGGGCAGGGACGAGGAGAAGGGCGAGGAAAAGGAGAAGGAGGCCAAGCTGCCCCCTCTGACGGAGGGACAGCGGCTGGAGAGCCTGGGCTTTGCCCAGGACCAGCACTTCACCCAGCCCCCGGCCCGCTACACCGACGCCTCCCTCATCCGTGCCATGGAGGAGAACGGCATCGGCCGCCCCTCCACCTACGCCCCCACGGTGAGCACCATTCTGGACCGGGAGTACGTGGTCAAGGACGGCAAGTACCTGCGGACCACGCCCCTGGGGGAGGTGGTCAACGGCCTGATGGAGGACAAGTTCTCCGACATCGTGGACACCGGGTTCACCGCCAACATGGAGAAGGCCCTGGACGATGTGGAGGGCGGCGGGAAGCAGTGGCGGGATCTGCTGCGGGAGTTTTACGCCCCCTTCAAGGCGGAGCTGGAGCAGGCGGAGAAGGATCTGGACGGGGTGCGGCTGAAGGTGCCTGCGGAGGAGTCCGACGAGGTGTGCGAGGTCTGCGGCCGCCAGATGGTCATCAAGAGCGGCCGGTTCGGCCGGTTCCTGGCCTGCCCGGGGTACCCGGAGTGTACCTTCACCATGCCCCTGGTGGTGGCCATGCCCGGGCGGTGCCCCAAGTGCGCCGGCCGGCTCATGAAGCGCACCGGCACCAGCAAGAAGACCAACAAGCAGTACACCTACTACTGCTGCGAGCACATGACTGCCCGGGACGAGGAGAAGAAGTGCGACTTCATGACCTGGGACGTGCCGGTGGCGGACGACTGCCCGGCGTGCGGCCAGACCATGTTCAAGAAGGCGGGCAAGGGCTTCAAGAGGCCCTTCTGCATCAACGAGAAGTGTGAAAACTTCACCCCCGAGGACAAGCGGGGCGGCTGGAAGAAGAAGGAGGCCGCCCCGGAGGCGAAGGACGGGGCGGAAAGTAAGTAGCCATCCTTTTTCTTAAAAGAAAAAGGATCAAAAAGAATTTTAGAGGTTGATTTCCGGGCGGCTTCTCTACAGACGGAACAGCTCCCGGCCCATGGAGAGACCCGCCCGGAACATGGCCTCCAGCTTGAGCTCGTAGAGCTCCTGCACGCCGTCCACGTAGTCTATGAGACGCTGGAAGGTCTCATCGTCCAGGAGCTTCCGCAGCTCCTGCTGCCGCTGTTGGGCCAGAAGCATGGATTGGTGGCAGTAGGTCTCGTTCGTTTGCAGATAGTGGTTCATGGAATGCGCACGGGCGTAGTCGTATAGGATTTTTTGAATGTCCATGGTGTTCCTCCTGAACTGACGTATATAAGTCATAACGCAACCGGCCTATTCGGGCCTATTTGTGGTATAATCGGCCCAAACAGGCTTGTCAAGAGCTTTGGAGAAAATATGTCGATTTTATCAGAACGAATGCTGCTTTTACGCAAGGAGCAAGGCCTAACACAAGAACACATTGTCTTGGAATTAGAAATTCCCCTTCGCTCTTACCGCCGCTATGAGCAGGGGGAGCGAGAGCCAAGTATTGAAAACCTGTGTAAATTAGCGGATTTCTACCATGTCTCCGTGGATTACCTGATCGGTCGGACGGATGACAAGGGGTAATGAGTGAGGAACTCATTTTGATTATTTTATCAGACCGGCTGAAAGAATTAAGAGCGGAAAAAAAATTAACCCAGCAAAATACAGCGGATTATCTGGGGATCCATTTACGGACATATCAATATTATGAGGGGAAAGACGACAAATCCCATCGTCCGGATTTAGAGACGCTCGTCGCCCTTGCGGACCTGTTCGAGGTGTCCGTGGACTACCTGATTGGCAGGACAGATGCGCGGTGAGCTTATTCCGGAGGGTCACTCTGCAATCAGGAGGTTCCCCATATGGCTGCCGAAAAAAAGCCCGCCACATTGCTGTTAAAAGAAAGGCTATACTCCCTGCGTAAGGCCAAGGGATTGCGGCAGGAGGAGACTGCAAAGCTGTGCGGTATTGGTCTTTCCACCTACCGCCGCTATGAGACCGGGGAACGGGAGCCGACAGCGTCCGTCCTCTGGCGGATAGCGGATGTATTCGAGGTCTCCCTGGACTACCTGATCGGCCGGACGGACCATGGCGTGTAACGAAAGCAATCGTCCCATTCGGTAAAGTCACTGTCTTTAGGAGAAAAATGCTGAAATTATCGGAAAGATTATACGCCTTGCGAAAGAGCAGGGCCCTGAAACAGGAGACCGCCGCAAAATTGTGCGATATCAGTATGATGTCCTACCGCCGCTATGAGACCGGGGAGCGGGAGCCGACCGCGTCCGTCCTCTGGCGGATGGCGGATGTATTCGAGGTCTCTGTGGATTACCTGATCGGCCGGACGGATGATAAGATATAATGAACAGAACGTGGGCGGATAGTTGACCCATATCGTTCACCCTGTTGAAAACGCTTATGAAGAAGGAAAACGTCAGATGATGCAAGCAACCGTAATCGGCGCGGGGCTGGCGGGCAGCGAGGCCGCATGGCAGCTGGCCCAGCGTGGCGTCCGGGTGACGCTGCGGGAGATGAAGCCCCAGAAGATGTCCCCCGCCCATACCAGCGAATATTTCGCGGAGCTGGTCTGCTCCAACTCCCTGCGGGGGGCGGGCCTGGAGAACGCGGTGGGCCTTCTCAAGGAGGAGCTGCGCCGCCTGGGCAGCCTCATCCTGGCCGCAGCGGACGAGACCCGGGTGGAGGCCGGAGGCGCGCTGGCGGTGGACCGCCACGGCTTTGCCCGGCGCGTCACCGAGGCCATCCGCTCCCACCCCAACATCACCGTGGAGGCCGGGGAGGTCACGGCCCTGCCGGAGACGGGGGAGGTCCTGGTGGCCACGGGCCCTCTGACCAGCGACGCCCTGGCGGACCACCTGCTGGCCCGGACCGGCGGGCAGGCCCTCCACTTCTTTGACGCCGCCGCGCCTCTGGTGAGCTTCGAGAGCATTGACATGGACCGGGCCTGGTTCGCCAGCCGCTACGACAAGGGGACGGCGGACTACATCAACTGCGCCCTCAGCCGGGAGGAGTATCTGGCCTTCTGGCGGGAGCTGTGCGCAGCCCAGGAGGCGGAGGTCCACGGATTTGAGGACAAGCAGGTCTTTGAGGGGTGTATGCCCGTGGAGGTGATGGCCCGGCGGGGGGAGGACACCCTGCGCTACGGCCCCCTGAAGCCCCGGGGCCTCCGGGACCCCGGCACCGGCCGGGAGCCCTACGCGGTGGTGCAGCTGCGGCGGGACAACGCCGCAGGCACGGTCTACAATCTGGTGGGCTTTCAGACCCACCTGAAATTCGGGGAGCAGAAGCGGGTCTTCTCCATGATTCCGGCCCTGGCGGGGGCGGAGTTCCTCCGCTACGGGGTGATGCACCGCAACACCTATCTGGACTCCCCCCGGCTTCTCAACCGCTACTACCAGCTCAGAAGCGAACCCCGGATCACCTTTGCCGGGCAGATGACCGGCGTGGAGGGCTACGTGGAGTCCGCCGCCTCCGGGTTTCTGGCGGGGTTGGAGCTGGCCCGGCGGATGGCCGGGGAGGCCCCGGTGGACTTCCCGCAGGAGACCGCTCTGGGGGCGCTGGGGCTGTACGTGTCCGACGAGAGCGTGCCGTCCTTCCAGCCCATGAATATCAATTTCGGCATCATCACCCCCCTGGACCACCGGGTTAAGGGCAAGCGCAACAAGAATCAGGAGATTTCCGCCCGGTCCCTGGCCATTATCGACGGACTGCGGGAGTGCATTTTGTAGTCATACTTTTTCTTTGTGAACAAAGAAAAAGTATCAAAAAGAAAAACTTTAAGAGGCGCATGACCGTAAGACTGCCAGCAGGAACAGTCCGCACATCTAAAGTTCTTTTTGGTTCTTTTTCTTTCAAGAAAAAGAATAGAAAAAAATGATTCTATTTCCAGGGCATGTTTGAAAATTGTCAACACGCCCTGGCTGCGTTTCCCCTTTTGATGTCTTATACTTGACATCATATAGCATCATACCATATCATCTATTTGGTGTCAATGGGGTGTCTTTACATTTCCCCATTTTGGTGTCATAATGGCGCAAAAGGAGGTTGCTGCGGTGAGTAAGAACGACCCCTATACCAGGGATGACCAGACCCGCTTTACCATGCGGATCAATTCCGAGCTGTTGGAAAAGCTCCGTCTGGACGCGGAAAAGAACAAGCGGTCAACGGCGAAACAGATTGAATTTATTCTGGAGCAGTACATTGCCGCGCTTTCTGAGGAGTGAGCGGTTAACCGCCAGCAGGAACAGCCCGCACGACTAAAGTTCTTTTTGGTCCTTTTTCTTTCAAGAAAAAGGACAGAAAAGATTCTTTTTGATTCTTTTTCTTCTAAAGAAAAAGAATGTTGACCAATAAAAGGAGGCCGGCAAGTGAAAATTATTGTAGACGCAATGGGCGGCGACAACGCGCCGCAGGAGATCGTGGCAGGGGCTCTGGCCGCCGTCAAGGCCCGGCCGGAGCTGGAGATGATCCTGGTGGGCCGGGAAGCGGAGGTGCGGGCGGCGGCGGGGGGCGCTCTCCCCAGCCGGGTGAGCGTGGTGAACGCCACGGAGGTCATCGACATGCACGACGATCCCGCCAAGGCGTTCCGGAGCAAGCCGGACTCCTCCATCACCGTGGGCCTCACCATGCTCCGGGACGGCCAGGGGGACGCCTTTGTCTCCGCCGGCAACACCGGCGCACTCTTCAGCGCTGCCACTCTCATCGTCAAGCGCATCCGGGGCATCCGCCGAGCCGCCATGGCCCCCCTGGTGCCCACCGCCGGCCGGGGCGTGGTGCTGGTGGACTGCGGGGCCACGGCGGACTGCACGGTGGAGTACCTGCTCCAGTTCGCCTACCTGGGCAGCTTCTACGCCGCCCGGGCCCTCCACGTGGAGAATCCCCGGGTGGGGCTTCTGAACATCGGCACTGAGGACACCAAGGGCGACGCCCTCCGCCAGGAGACCTATCTTGCCCTCAAGGCCGCCGGAGGGGCCGGGCACCTGAACTTCATCGGCAACATTGAGGCCAAGGAGGCGGTGAAGGGGGGCTGCGACGTGGTGGTGGCCGACGGCTTCACGGGCAACGTGATGCTCAAGACCATCGAGGGCGTGGGGTCCTTTCTGGGCAAGGAGCTCAAGGGCATGTTCCTCAAGAGCCTGAAGACCAAGCTGGCGGCCCTGCTGGTGCGGGATGGTCTGAACCAGTTCAAGGAGCGGCTGAACCCGGACACCGTGGGCGGCACGCCCTTCCTGGGGCTCCGGAAGCCGGTCATCAAGGCCCACGGCGCAAGCAAGGCCAAGGCCATTGAAAACGCCGTCTATCAGGCTGTCACGGCCGTTGAGGCGGATCTGGCGGGCCAGATCGAGGCCAATATGGAGCTGATGAAGCTGGAGCGGTGAAAAAGAGCGAAAAACAAACAATAAACTATTGACAGGCAGAGGGAAAAGTTTTATCATGCCTAATGATGCCCGGCGAATACATCGGGAAAGGAGGAGGAGTATATGCAGGACATCTTTGAACGGATGCAGAAAATCATTGCGGATCAGTTCTCCGTTGACCCGGACGAGATCACTACGGAGACCTCTTTTGAATCGGACCTGGGCGCCGATTCCGTGGATCTGGTGGAGCTGGTCATGAGTATGGAAGAAGAGTTCGACATCGGCGAGGTGCGCGAGGAAGATCTGGCCACCCTGTCCACGGTGGGCGACTGCGTGAATTATCTGACCAATAAGCTGGATTAATCGTGAAGAGGGCCTCGTCCCAAGGGCGCTTTTGTCCGGACGGCGGGGCCCCTCTTTTTGAAAGGAGGGGAGCGCAGATGGAATCCCTGGAGCGCAGGCTGGGCTATGCCTTCCACGACAGGTCCCTTTTAAGCGAGGCCCTGAACCACAGCTCCTACGCCAACGAGCACAGGGGCGGCCTGCGCAGCAATGAGCGGCTGGAATTCCTGGGGGACAGCGTGCTGGGCTTTGTGTCGGCGGAGTTCCTGTTCAAGCGGTACGGCGATCTTCCGGAGGGGGATCTGACCCGGATGCGGGCGGCGCTGGTATGCGAGCAGAGCCTGTACGCGGCGGCCAAGGAGCTGGGTCTGGGCGTGTATCTCAAGCTGGGCCGGGGCGAGGAGGCCGGGGGCGGCCGGGAGCGGCAGTCCATCCTGGCCGACGCGGTGGAGGCGGTGCTGGCGGCCGTGTACCTGGACGGCGGCATTGAGGCGGCGCGGACGCTCATCGAGCGGATCCTGCTGCGGCAGATTCCGGCCGTGGAGGAGCGCCGGGACTACAAGACCACCCTGCAGGAGGTGGTCCAGCGCAGGAACGGCCAGGTGCTGACCTACCATATGGTGGACCAGCGGGGTCCGGACCACAACAAGACCTTCCTCTTCGAGGTGCGGCTCAACGACGCGGTGATCGGCCGTGGGGAGGGCCACAGCAAGAAGGAGGCCGAGCAGGCCGCCGCCAAGGACGCGCTGTCAAGTATGCCGGCGTGAGGCGTTGATATCATTCTGAACGGAGTGAAGGATCCGGTGATCCTCCGCTGCGTCCAGAATGATATTTTTTCTCTTCTTTTCTTTTGTGAACAAAAGAAAAGAAGCAAAAGAAAAAACTTTAGAGAACCTCTATGACGGAGATCATTCTCCACGCGCCGCCCCTGTTTCAAAGTATAGCATATATCAGAGGAAATGTTTAGGGAACCGGATTGCTGTTTATGGCAATTCCATGATATATTTGCCGTCAGACTGCCCGCAGCCGCCGCATGCGTCTCTAAAGTTCTTTTTGGGTACCTTTTTCTTTCAAGAAAAAGGTACAAGTTCTTTTTGCTTCTTTTTCTTTCAAGAAAAAGAAGGCAAAACAGCCCAAAAAAATATAGAAAATTCCAAACAACTGTGCTATGATATAGGGTAATATCTTCTAAGGAGGCAGCGCTGTGACCCTGTTAAATTCATTGATTCTAGGCATTATCCAAGGTGTGGCGGAATTTCTGCCCATCTCCAGCTCCGGCCACCTGTCCATTGCCCAGAACCTGCTGGGCCTGGGGGTGGAGGGCACGGACGACGTGTTCTTTGACGTTCTCCTCCACCTGGGCACCCTGGGGGCCGTATTCGTGGCCTACTGGCAGGATATCAAGGAGATGATTCTGGAGTTCTTCCGCACCATCGGCGATCTGGCCGGCCGCAGGACCATGGAGAAGGTCCCCCCCGCCCGGCGGCTCATCCTGCTGATCGTGGCGGGCACCCTGCCCCTGTTCCTCATCCTGCCCATCAAGGATGCGGTGGAGGGCCTGTACGCCAACACCTTCTTTGTGGGCGGCGCCCTGCTGGTGACGGGCCTTCTCCTCTACTTCTGCGACAGGCTCCGCAAGGGCCGGAAGAACGAGCGGTCCGCCTCCATAGTCGACGCGCTCATCGTCGGCCTGGGGCAGGCTGTGGCCACCTGCCCGGGCATCTCCCGGTCCGGCATGACCATCTCCATGGGATGCTTCCGGGGGTTTGAGCGGCGCTTTGCCGTGCGCTTCGCCTTCCTGCTGTCCATCCCCGCCGTGCTGGGGGCCAACATCCTCCAGCTCAAGGACGTGGCGGAGACGGGCGTGGATCTGGCCCTGCTCCCGGCCTATCTGGTGGGCGTGGCCGCCGCGGCCCTGTCCGGCTATCTCTCCATCCGTCTGGTGCGCATGGTGGCGGACAAGGGCAAATTCGGCGCTTTCGCCTACTACTGCTGGATCGCCGGGGTGGTCACGGTGGTTCTGAGCCTGCTCAAGGCCCTCAACCTCCTGCCCTGGCTGGCGGCGTGACCCGGCATACATCATCCTGTAAAGAACAAGAGGGAGAACCATGGCAACGACACAAAAGCGAACCTCATCCGGCTCCAGAAGCGGCGCTTCCCGCTCCTCCGGCAGCC
>OFFE01001720.1_pt1 | contig 14872 bp, 27 predicted proteins | sample 1521371 | NCBI WGS metagenome assembly OFFE01 (sample SAMEA3504131, study PRJEB24116) | mouse gut metagenome | biome: mouse gut; feature: mouse-associated habitat; material: faeces | place: Denmark | collected 2011 | reverse complement strand
TCCGCCGCCGGGCGCGGCTTTCTCTCCCGATTTCCTCCAACTCTTCCCGTAGATCGTCCAAAGCTTCAAGGTCAGGCGGGCCGACGGCTAAAAGAATCTTTGAAAACGCCGCCACCGCTTCCTCTATGGCAATTCGCACCCGTTCCGCCCAAATCCGCGCGGCTTCTTTTATCGCTTCCACTTCTTCTTCCGTAAAACCGCCGAAAATTAAAATTTCTTCCCGATTCATCGGCGCGTCCCTCACTCTTCCAGCCGCTTAATGGCAAATTCCAGCGCGTCAACGTCAAGCGTCCAAGTGTGCGAACCGCTTTCGTCACTTTCTGCCATCATTTCGCAATAGTCTTTCAATGTCTCTAATTGCTTGATGGTTCGTTTGATTTCTTCCGCTCCGTCCCTCTCTGCTTCCGCGGACGGCGGGGAAGGGGGGGCGGGCGGTTCATCCCGCCCGGCGGCTTCCGGCTGTTCCTCCGTCTCTGTGCGGCCCCCTGTGGGCGTTTCCGCGGCGGGTGGTATCTTTTCCCGCCCGTCTGCTTCCCGCGGCCCTGTGGCGGGCTGTGGCGCGTCCTGTGGGGGCGCTGGCGGCTCTCCAGCCGGTTCGTCCCGCTCCGCTTCCGGTTCTTCATGCTCCGCCGCCGGGACCTCCGCCGCGGGCGGCGGGTCCTGCTTCCGCTCCCGCGCGGCCTTGATTGAAATTTCCCCGGTTTCCCGGAATTGCTCAAACGCCGCGGCCTGATCTTCCGCCGAAAGCCCGGACAGTTCATACGCGGTCGAAATGTTTATGCGGTCCGCTTTCAATTCCTCCATGAACGCCGGGCAAAGATTCCGGGTGATCGCGTCGAACCGCCCGATCTGCGCCGGGCTGGTGTTCAAGGTCTGCGCCACCAGCTTCCGCATATCGCCGGGCAATTTCTCTTGTTGCTTGATTCTCTCCAAAAGCGCGCGGGTCCGGCGGGCTTCCTCGATCTTGTCCCACGCCGTTTTTTCACGCTGGGAGTTCGCCGCAATCAGCATAATTTCTTCCCGGATTGCCTGAACCTCCGCGTCCTCTTCGTCCGCTTCGACGGTACACGGGACAAACTCATATTCCGGTTTGCCCTCTTCCACAAGGGAAATGCAGGCGGCGCGGCGGCGGTGTCCCGAAATGACCTTGTATTTCCCGCCGCCCAGCGGAACGACGATGAAGTTTTGAAGCACCTTCCCGGCAAGTTCGATCTTGCTTTTCAGTTCTTCAATATCGTTCATCGAATAGAAGTTATCTTCCGACGGCACAAGGTCAAAGACGCTCAACCGCTCAATCGTCGCCGGGCGGCTGGCGGGGGCGGTCTGCCCTCCGCCGCCGGGCGCGGCCCGCTTTGAAGCGTCGTTCAAAATCTGATTCAAATTAAACTTTCCCACTATGTACGCCCCTTTCTGTCCGAATCGGACAAGTTCATTTCTTGTTCGCACTCCCGACACGGATATATTATTTCGTGAAATCCCGGTTTGCTTGACCTGTGAAAAACCCGCCGCCCGTACTTCAAGCAAATATGCGGTTCTTTCGTTCCCAGCCGTTCCTGCTGTTCTTCCGTCAAATTCAGGTTTTCACAATCATTGCAGTTCATCCCGCGTCCCCTTACTTTTTCCCGCGGTCCAGATATTCCCGCACGAATGCGATATAGTCCATAGCGGCCCCGCTCCGCCTGCTGTATTCAGCAATGGGGGATTCCGAAAACGTGCTTTCGGCCACCTTCTCCGAATAGCGAATGTGCGTGTCGAAAACCGGGTATTCCGGCTGGCTCCGCAACCACTCTTCCCCCTGCCGGTCCGCGTCCGTCCGCTGAAAGCACGTAATCAGGCAACCGGCAAGCCGCAAGCGGGGGTTCCAGTCGGCGCGGGTGTCCTCGATCTGCTCTTTCAACTCTTCCAGCCCGTCAAAGGCGTATTTGTCAATCTTGATCGGAATAATCACGTCGTCGGAAGCGACAAGGGCGTTGATCGTCGAAATGTTTATATCGGGGGCGTTGTCGATAATGCAGAAATCGTAAAAGCTTTCCGCCGCAATGGTGTTCAGCGCGTCCCGCAACCGGGTTTGCTGGGGGCGGGCGCTGGTGTCCAGCATGACCTCCAAATTCGCCCGAATCAAGGACATATTCGCGGGCATTACGTCGATCATGTCGAACCGGGTTTTCTTGATGACCTCCCACGGGTCCAGCCGCCGGGCGGTCAGAACGTCCGAAATGCTCTTGTCGTCGTAGCTGTGGACCCCGAACGTTTTCGACGTGTTGCCCTGCTTGTCATTGTCGATCAGCAAAACCCGCTTTCCGTGGATGGTCGCCAGAATGTGCGCCATGCTCCCGGCGGTAAGGGTTTTCGCAACGCCGCCTTTCAGGTTGATAACCGAAATTGTTTTCACCGTGTAAAACCTCCTATTTTGATTTTGACCCGCTCGACGGGCGGGGTTAGTTCCCGATTTCCTCCGCCATTTCGCGGGCGGTCCGGTTCACCGCTACTTCCAGCGTTTCCCCGCCGGGCAGTTCGTCGATCTTGACGGTCCGCCGCATATCGACAACCCCGTTCCACGTCTGCTTTGTCATGTGGATGACAATTCCGCCCGTCTTGCGGCGCAAAGGCCAGCAATCCGATTCAACGGTTACTTTCGCCCCGTTCAGGGCGGCGGTTATGATCTCACTGTTCATCGTCTGCCCCTTCCTGTTGCGGCTGGCTGTTGCCATAGACCCACGCGGCAATATAGGCTTGTGTCAGCTTCATGCACTCTTCCGCCGACGCGCCCGCCGCCTGCAATGCCCGAAAGTAAATCAGGGACATTTCAGCAACCACGCCGACGGCGTTTTTCAAGCCCTCCACCTGTCCTTTTTGGTCCATTATGTTCCCCTCGCTTTCTCCATTTCGGCGCGCAAGTCCTCTTTGATGTAATAGGCGCGCCCATGTTCCCGGCAAAGGCGTTCGGCTTCCTCTCCGAACGCGGCCCAGCCGCCTGCCTTGACGATCTCCGCCGGGGGCGCGGCGTGATTCAGCTTGCCGATCTTGAAAAGGTCGATATACCAGCCGTTCCGAATCAGACTGAAAACGGCGTTCGGATAAAGGACGGGTTCGCATGATACCCACGTATTCACGCCGTTATATTTCGCCTGTTCCAGTGTCGCCAGCCGCTCCGCTGTGGGCGCAGCTTTCGGTTCCTCCGCCGCCGGGTAAAAGAGGTTGTCCGTTGTAAACGTGACCCCGAACCAATCGGACGGCCCCAGCAAATCAAAATCCCGCCGGGCGCGGTCCCCGCCTTTTGTCAGAACCCGAACGTGATTCCCGCTTTCCTTGATCGCCTGAATGACCGCCCGCGTCGGCGTGGTGTCGATTTCGGCGGGGTATGGGTCGCACGTGAAGCAAAGGAAGATCGTTTTCCCGCTGATCTTCTCCCGCTCCAACTGCCGCCGGACCTCTTCGACGATACCGGGCCGGGGCCGGACCTCCGCGAATTCCTCCCGGCCCCTATGCAGGACGGCTGGGGCGTAGCAGTAGGAACAACCGTGATTGCACCCGGTATAGATGTTCACCGCAAGTTCCCCATATTCACGGGCGCGCCCGCGGGGTTCGTAGATCGGTTTATTCATACTCTGTACCTCCCTCCGAATAAATTTCCTTTATGACCCGCTCCGCCGTCTGTCCGGTCAACTCGATTTTGTACCGGGTCTTGCATTGTTTTTTCGGCCTGCAAAAGCGCCGAATCTCCGCCGAACAAATATAGTTCGCTTCCACCTTTGCACCTCCGCCGATCTCCGCCGAAAACATGATCGGGGCGTTCTTTGCTCCGCAAACCGGGCATTTCGTTTTAAGACTGTTCAGGTTCATTTCCGCTTTCCGCCTTTCTTCTTTTTCTTCTTCCTCCGCCGCGGCTCCGGGCCGGTCGGAGGGGCCGTGTGCGGCGCGGGCGGCTTTACCTCTTCCGACACAACTTCGATCACTTCCACGTCGCGCGGGTTGAAGCAGATAACCCCGCCGGGGTCGTATGTCCCCGCCGCCCAATCAGCCTTGAATTTTTCAAGGTCGTTTTTGTACCGGGGGACGGGGTGGACCTGTTCGGAATAGTAAATTGCCATCATCATGCGTTCGTCGTCCGGCGCGTCCCAATCGTCAAGGTGATAGCTTTCGTAGTTGTCCCACTCCCAAAGGGACAAGCGGCAACGCACGCCGTCGAAATACTCGTTCGCCCGCTGGATGTTCTCAAAATCCCGGTATGTCATGCCCTGCCCGGCGCATTCCTCCCGGATTTGCTGAATCGTCTTGCCCGCCATGTGCAAGCGACAAAGAACAACTTTCGGTTTGTATTCCATGCTTTCACCGTCCTTTTTCTATTCTGTGAACGTGGACCCTTGATCGGTGTCCCGCTCCATCATGCGGACCGGCGGCGGGTTGTTCAGCGCCCGGCGGCTTTCCCGCGTGATTTCTTCAAGCCGCGTCACGAATTTTTCGTTTATGACGCTGTAAGGGAAGATCACCGCCGCAATCAAAAGGCCCGCTTTCGCCGCGACATAGGTTTGACCGTCCGGCGTGACCCGCTCGTAAAGCTGTACCACGTCCAGCACGTCCTCCAGCGGCGCAAGGTATTTTTTCTGAATGAAGATTATTCCGGTCCGGGTCCTTAACGGCAAGACTTCCGTTCCGCTGACCCCACTGCGGCGGGCAAGTCCAAAACAACGAACGGCCAGTTCCACCAGCCCTGTTGACCGCGGGCCGGAATCGGCTTGCTGAACATTTCCGGGTTTCGGAGAACCCACGCGAACCGGCCCGGCGAATAGTCGCCCAGCGCCCTCTCCCGCTCTGTCAGTGTGTCCGCGATTTCCTCCACGGGGACGCAATCGACGATTTCCACGGTTCCGACAACCGCGCCCAGCGGCAATACCGTTTTTCCGCCGACGGCTTCCATAAGGCTCCAAAAGGCATTATCCGAAAGCCCTTTTGTTGCGCGCTTCAATTCTGCTTTCCCTGCATGGACCGCGACACGGCCCCGAATATTCGTTCGCCGCGGGCGGGTTTCATAACGCTTTATCCCGGCAACGGTCGCGTATGCGTAAGGTTGATAAACTGTGTATGCTTTCACCCGTCTTTCTCCTTTCTTCCGTTGTAGATAACCACCATCGACGGGAACGGCGCGGGGGCGTATGCGTTGCCCTCTTCGTCTGTAAAACGCAACCGCCCACGAACAAAGCGGATTTCCGCTTTCCCGTAAATGTAGTCGTGAAAGTATGTCGTGTCGGTCCGGGCCGGAATCAGCAAAACGACGGTCGTTCCGCGCTTTGCTTCTTCGTATGCCTTGCGGACCCATTGCCCGATCTTCCGTCCATAGGGCGGGTTACAGAATACAGCACCCCCCCCCGCAAGGTTCCACGGGCTGGAAAGCCCGTCGGTTTCGGGGGTATAGTACGCTGGGCATTTCGCACTTTTCGCCGTCGCCGCCGCGTCAAGTGTGAAACTGAATTCCCGGTTCAGCACGTCGAAAAACGCTTGCGGCGTGCAATAGTCCATTTTCTTACTGCTCAAAAGGGCGGCATTCATTCTTCCACCCCTGCTCCGTTCTGCCTGTCTATGGTGTCCAGCGTTTCGGCAATATCGGCGCGGCGCGCGCCGTCAATCTGTACGTGCCAGCGGTTGCCGATTCTATACGCTTCGATTTTCCGCGGCGTGTGTGCGGTCTTTGCAATATTTACGACTATTTCCCCCACGGCTCCGATCATGATTAAAAATCCCAGCCATGTCCAGAAACCCGAAAAAATAAATCTTATAAAATCCACGTTTACCTCTCCATTTCAGAATAGTTTTACCTGTTCCGCCATGACCGGCGGCAATTCGTCGAACCTCACTTGTGCCCGCTCGTTCTCCAGCCGCTCTGCCGCCGCCCGGCAATAGTCCGGGTCGATCTCAAACGCCAAGAAATCAAACCCCATTTCGTGACAGGCGATACAGCTTGACCCGCTCCCGGCGTGGGTGTCAAGAACCCGATCACCGGGCCGGGCGTAGTTCTGCAAAATCCACCGATACAGGCGGACCGGCTTTTGCGTCGGGTGAATCGTGTTCCCGTCCTGCTGGAGCGCGGCCCGGTTGATAACGACAACCCGCGTCGCACAATCGAACGACGAATAGGCAAGTTCGCAATCAGACTGTGAAAGCCCGTGTTGCCCTTTGTCCCAAACCAGCCAGCCCTTTGTCCCGCGGTTCAGCATAGGGGCGAAATAATTTCCGCCGAAAATGATTTGATTTTCCGACACGCGTTCCAACTCCCGGAAGTATTCAGGCGGGGGCGGTTCTTTGTCCCAGCCTTTCCGGGCGTGAAACTTTCGGTTGTGTTTCGGGTTGTTGTGCTTCCTCTCCCGCTGTCCGTCGTGTCCTATGCCATAGGGCGGGTCGCATATAGCAAGCTGAAAGAAATTGTCCGGGATTTCTTTCATTGCTTCCATGCAATCAAGGTTATAAATGCGGTTCAGATTGAACACGGGTTATCACCCCTTTTCGCGCCGGTCATACAGGGGCATATATCCCAGCCAGTTCCGGTTAAGAACGTATGCCCCCGGCTCTTCGTCTGCTCGAACCGGCTGTTTCATCTTCATACAGGCGGTTTTGCTCAAGAATCCCGGCGGAATATCGGCGTATGACTTATACAGGGGCTTTCCGGTCGCTTCCGCTTCCCCGCGGCGCAAGGAAACCGCCATCCGCTCCGCCGCCGTCTTATACCTTCCCACGATCAGCCGCGCCGCCCTTCGTCCTGAACACGCAAGGTATTTCTTTTCCCATGTCACGGGCATTATTGATCTCCCCTTTCTTCCGTCCCGCTCCCCAACGCTTTCCGGCGGCTGTGTTCCTCCATGCCCGCCATCATCATTGAAAGGCGCTGTGCTTCTTCAAGGTCCATTTCGCCGATCTCCGGCACGTCGTCAATGGGCTTGTCCGGGAATAGCCGGTTCTTTTGCAGAAACGCTATATAAAACCGTTCAAGTTCCTTTTCAAAGGCGGCTTTGTAAAATTCAAAGCTGAATTCAATTTCTAACCGCTCCGCCGCTGTGCATTCAATCCCCAGCATTTTCCGCGGACGGTTCGTGCGCGCTCCAACGCATGAATAACCGACGCGCCCGGTTACAGCGTAAATAATTTGATGCAAAAGCCGACGTTCAAGCGGGGTTTTGAATCTGAACCATGCCAATTCCCGGCGGTCCTCCGCTATTTCGCTTTCTGTGATTCCATATTTTTTCATCAAACGTTCAAGCATAGCGGCGGCGGATTCCTTTTCCCCGCGGTCGCCCCGCTCCGCCAAAGCCTGAACCGCTTTTATCCGCTCTAAAATGTGGTCCCGCTCCGTCATACATTCACCCCGCTTTCGGGAATCGCCCACGAATACGGCTCCGCGCCGCACATGGTATAAAACGGACATTTCCGGCAAGAATCATCTTCCGTCCGGCGGTCGCAAATTTCCTTGATAACCGCCGCCGCGCGGTACATTTCCCGCAATTCCTGTTCGCTGTCCAATGCTTCCCCCTCCTTACAGTTCCACAATCCCGCCGATTCTCTCCACGTCTGCGGCTGTGACCGTCCGGCGTTTCAGAATGGACGTTATCACGTCCCCGAACCGCTCCCAGCGGGCCGAAACAAGCGTGAAATACCGCAATTCCGGGTTCAAAGTCGCCCGCGTTTTCATTGCCATAACCATTTCGTTGTTGATCTCCCGGTTGATCGGATATACTGCGATTCTCCCGGTGTCCTTGTCAACCTCCCGGCAAATGGCAACCAGCCGCATACGCCGCGGCGCTCCTTCCGCCGCCTGCGGCTCCCGTTTCGGCTTTCGGCAATCGCAAATTTCGCCCGCGTCCAAGTGTGCGCCGCAAAACTTGCATTCCCGGTAAGGCTTCCCCATGATTTGAACCCCCTCTATTTGTAACGTTTTTCCCACCTGATCTTCTTTTCGTCCGGGTATTTCCGTTCTTCTCCAAACAATGTTACTTGCGTAACCTCCCGCGGTCTGCTTGGCATATTCCACGACACGCCCCCGGCCTCCCCACAATTCAAAAAGCCGCTTGCTTTTAGGCTTGCGCCGTTTTCTGAAATAAGGGTATATGTAATTACGCGTTTATACCCCATGTCCCGCGCAACGCGCGCACAAGCCCCATACAGGATAGAACAGGCATTGCGTGTCCCGTCTGTGCAAACGCGGCGGATTTCAACCGTTAAACCGTCGTCCAGCTTCCGCGCGACGGGCTGGCCCGCTATGGCAACCCCGCATAATCTTTCGCCGTCATAACAGGCGACGGACCATTTATGCCCGTTCGTCGGCTGGTTGTGCCTGTGGTGTTCTGCGACAAAAGCGTTTGCCGCCCGTAATGTGATAGGCCGAATTGAAAGCATTTCCCGCGCCCCTCTTTATTCTCGTTTCCTCAATTTCAGATAGATTGACCAGCCTGTGACTTCGTTATATTCGTATTGAACCCCGTAATCTTCGTCGGTCAGGGTCCAGCCCGGATATTTCTTTTCCCAAAAGGCGCGGGGCGGCTTCTCTTTCGCCCATTTCTCGATCTGCCGCCGGGTGTACTTTCCGTCGTTTGCCCGGCTTGTCGGCTTCTTCAAATTGTGGGAAGAGGACCACCGCTTTTTCCCGCCTGCCTGCTTCACAAGGTAAGTACAAAGGGCGGCAATACCGTTTTCGTCCGCTTGCAGGCGGTCGGCGTTGCAATAGCCTATTCGATCACCCTTTTTCTGTCCTTTGCGCTTCCGCTTGCGCCACAACTCTTCCACAAGATCACGATCAAGCCCGCCATTCATAACAATGTGATGATGAATCCGAACGGGTTTCCCGCCGTTCCGGGCCGTGGTGTAGGCGGTGACAAGAATATATTTCAGGGGCGGCAACCCCTCTTTCTTCCGGGCGTAGGCCACCCGGCGCAAGTAGTTTGAAACTTCCTTTTCCGCGGCTTCCACGGTCGGCGGAAGATATTTCGCGGAGTATGTAGCGGTCACGTGCAACGCTTCCGGGTCGTCCCCGAAATTCAGGTTGCCAAGCTGGACGAAATACCGGCGGGCGTTCTTGTCATTCAGGTTCTTTTGTTTCGGCTCCGATTCCTGAACCTTCTTTGACCGCTTCCCGCGGCTGGCGGCGGTCTTTTGCGCTGTGGTGTAGGTGAATATATCAACCTCCCTATAATGATCGCCGCAATAAATCTTCTTTTCCCTGATAAAGCTTCGCACCATGCTTCACCCTCTTTCTGTTGGATGATGAAGCGGGCGTGTTCGGCTCTTCCTGCAAGCCCTGTTTCCTCTGTGGCGTGATGGAGCGGGAACGGCCCGGAAGCGCCCCCGTCCTTTCCTCCGTGCGTGACAAGGCTTTGCTGGAATCTTAATACCCATTACAAGCCCGCCACGCCGCATAAAAACGGCGCTGAATCTTGACTTTTCCGCCGGTTTCTGCTATACTTATTCATAGGTTGATAAGCTGTGTTTTTACCGGCGGAATCCGCTTCGCTCCTGTTTTCGCACAACGGGCGCGGGGCGGTTTTTCTATGCAGTTTTTCGGCGGCGGGGCGGGGGCTGTCAGCCCTCCGCCGCCGCGTTGTCGTTCCTGCCCTGAACGCTGGGCGTTCTGTTCAACGCCTGCGTGTCTGCTTCTTCCCGTGCGGTTTCTGCCGCGTCCTGCTTCGACTGGAAAAGGGAAGAAACCACGGCGGCAATAGCGTCGCCCCAAACGTCCACGGGGTAGCCGCCCAGCGTTTCCAGCACCGCGTCCCGTGCGTCCTCGATCATGTCGGCGTGCGGGTCCGCGCATTCCTCTTCGTAGGGGACAGATACAAAGATGGAGGATTCCAGATAACAAAGCGGGCGCGCGCCCCTGCTGCCGTCGTACGCGCTGCTCCAGTACATCGCGCCGGAGGAATTGACGCTGCGGACGTAGTACGAAGACGACGGGTTACAGGTCCACGGGGTCAGGGTCCAGCACCAATCGTCCACAAGGGGGATAAACTGCCGGTATTTCCGGTAAAGGCCGTCGGACAGCAAGGCGATTTTGTCGGTCGCGGTCCCGTAGTCGGTCATTCCGTTGTCGGCGGTCAGGTCGCTTTCCCAATCCAAGAAAGCCGCCCGGTTCGCGCCCTCCGCAATCAGCGCGTCAAAGAACGGGCCGTTCAGTTCCCGTCGCAAGGACGAAACGCGCCAGTCATTCCGGTTCTCTTCATCGAACGCCCGATTGAACGCGGGTTCGGCGGCAAGCGCCAGCGTTGCGCCAATCTTTGAATCATTTTCCAGAATGACCCATTGAATGCCGCCGTAAAAGAAATACGCGCCCTGCTTCAAGTCTGAAAGTCTCTTCATGGTCTGTTGTCCTCCTTATAGTCCGGCAAATAGTCGTTTTTCGTGTCTGTGGTAAAGTCCCGGAACGCGGCGGAAATCAGGGGGTAAAGTACCGGAAGCAAGAGGGCGACGACTTCACCGCCCACCGCCGAATATCCGCGTTCCGTCAGGGCATAGGCCGCACCCGCTCGAAACAAGGTGATTCCCGCAAGGGTCAGGCCGGTATATTTCGCAACGGTCAGAATCAGCCGGGCGGCGCTCCGCTGGGCTTGTCCCGCTCCGCGGGTGATCGTGTCAGGTGTCGGCATGGTCTTTCCTCCGCTTCCACAATTCGCAACGGTCCCCAACGCAACCCGGCTTCCCTGTAAAGCTGTCAAGGCAACCGGGCAAGCCGATTTCCTGCGGGCAACGTCCGTTCATGCGCTGAATGTCGGCGTACCTTGTCGCTCCCATTTCCGCCGCCTGAACCCGGTTCGTCGCAAGAAACGCGGTCCCCGCCGCCGCCTGAATAATGAACCCGCATTGCTCCGCAATCTTCATCAATTCTTGCCAGCGTTCGTCCGTGGCGACGGCTTCCAGCGGCGCGGTGAACGCTTCCGGCTTTTTGTACTCCGCCGCGGTTTCGATCTCCGCCGGGTTGATCGCTTTGTCGTCTATGTAAAGATCAGCGTACACCTTGCGCCCGTCGGAGGGCTTCAACCCGATTTTCGCGGCGTGCGGGTTCCCCGGATTCTCATTGACCGCATACAGCGGGATTTCCTGCGCCTTGCAGAACGCCACCGCTTCGTCAAGCAGTTTCCGGGTTCCGTTCTCCCGGCTGGTGTAAAGGATGATCTTTGACCCGTCCGCCGCAAGCTTCTTCACGTAGGCAATGACGGCCCGGTTCGGCGCTCCCGCTTCCGGGAAAGCGTCGGCGCAAAGTGTTCCGTCGAAATCGACGGCGACAAACTCATATTTCGGCATTGCTTGTTCCCCTTTCGATTTTTCCCGCCGGGGCAATCACCACGGCGCGCCCGTTCCGGTCCAGCAGTTCCGCCGAAATCTGAATTCGTGTACTGCCCTTTCGATAGATCAGCGCGGTTACTTTCTGATAGGTGATACCGGCATAACGCACCGGGTATTCCTCCATCAAGGCCGCTTTCAGTTCAGCCCCCGTCACGTCCTGCACCTACTTTCCGCGAAATTTCGTATTCGGCCCCATACCGGCGGCGCTTACACCTCCAGCAAGTGATCTTCATATTGACCCCGCCGCCGACGCGCTGAATATTGTGTTTCCCTGCCTTTTTCAGTTCAAGGAAACAGGGCAAGCAGAATTGACGTTTCACGATCTCACCCCCTCCCGCACGTTTTCCAATGCGGAACAAAGGCAACGGGCAGTTCCGGCGATTCCTCTTCCGGGCGGGCGGCGCGGCCCACGATCACCGCGTTTTCGTCGGTGTAAAACTGATCGTTCCCGCCGCCCTCAATCACGAACACGGGTTCAAGGTCAAGGGGGACAAACCGCCCGCTTTCGCCCTGCGCCCACTCAATTTCACGCCCGCACCGGCGGCAAATGCTCATACAGCGCACCCCCGTTCCGCCGAATAAGGGAACAAGCGCCGGTAAATGCAAACCGCTTCCGGGCCGACGTTCGTGTTTTCCGGCCTGAATGAAACGACGTATTCGTGATGTGGCGCGGCGCGCCACAACTGTTCAGCAAAGACAAGGGCGTTCCGCCATGCGGCGCGGTGGTTCGCTTCCAGCCGCGCGGCTTCCTCTTCCTCTCTGCTGTCGAACGTTTCAAAGAGGACCGAACCCCCGGCGATTTCCAGCGTCACGCGGAGGGAAAGCCATTCCGCCGGTTCCTCCGTGTACGTCCCCCAAACGGCGCGGGGCTTGTCCTTTGTTCCTCCGCGGGTGATCGTCACCGCCGCCGGGCCGGTCCAATCCGGGAACGTGATTTTCTTTTTCATGCGTCCCGCTCCTTTCAGTATGGTTTTCCGATATAGTCTAAAATGACCCCCAAGCCCAGCCCGGTCTTGTCGGGCTTCAAAATCCCGTTTTCATAATGTCCGCCGCCGATACAATAGGCATATTGCCGCGGGTGGGTCTGCCGCATTCTCTGAAAACGGTTCGGGTATTTGTCACTCATAATGCCAAACATACAGTACATACACCCGGTCCGGTCGCAACCGGTCGTTTTCAGCTTTTGCGGCTCTTCCTCTTCAAACAGGTTTATTTGTCCGTCTGCATTGACGATCTCACCGTAAACCGGCGCAAGGGGAATCCCGGTCATTTTCAGGTATTGCAAAACGTCTTGTTCGGTCCAAAAAGACATAGGCTTTGACATGGGCCGGTCGCCGTCAAACGAATTGCAACCGTATCTTAACCAAGAATCTTGTCGCTGTTCTGATTCTTCCGTCATGGTCGCAACAACCGGTTTTCTTCCCGTTTCCTTTTCGTAAGCTTTCGCCGGTCCCTTTTTCATAACGTCACAGCATAAATGCGACGATTCAAACGGGGCGGCTGATAGGAACGCGTATTTTATATACCGCTCTTTGAAGCTGTCTTTTTCACCGTGCTTATTTAACCCTTCAAGCCGTTTCACAGCCCAGCCGGACCCACGGCGGGCATAGTAGACAGTTTTTGCAACCTCTTTTCCGATCACCGGATAACCGTATTTTGACAGCACTTCCGGGAAAGTCATTTCCGGCGTGCGGGTTTCAAGATTCACCGGAATTTCGTATGTAGTCCGCAACCATTCCGCAAATTTTTTCGTAAACTTTTGGATTTCCGGGTATTCAAGCCCCGTATTCACGAAAACAAGGGTCAGCGGGTCCGATTTGTCCGGGTTCAACTTTTGATCTGCCGCATAAATCCGGGCGGCAAGGTCCGCTAAAACTGTGCTATCCTTCCCGCCGCTGAACGAAATGTAAATTTGCCCCTTGAATTTCATTTTCCATTCCATCAGCCGGGTTTGTGTTACTTGAATCTTTCTGGACAACGGCCACGCCTGCATTCTGGAAAGATCGTCCATTGTGTACTTGTATTCCTTGCTTTCCGGCATGGTTGCCCGCTCCTTTCCGGCTATTCTGCGCCACCGCTTTCGGGGGTCAGGATTTGCGATACCTCCGCCGCCGCGACAATTTGCGGATTGAATAGGGCAAGCGTCTTTCTCCATGCTTCCGCCGCGGATTCAGCTTCGACGACGGCCCCGGTCCTTGCCCCATTGTGATATGTCACAATGACGGCGTATCTTTCGACGGCCCCGCCGCCCCCAAGAGTAAGCCACCAGCCGGGGTTGTTCCGCTCCGCCGCGTGCGGGCAAGCGTCGCAATCCTCCGCCGGACAACCGGCGCAAAACCGCTTTTGAAATTCCTTGTCCCACGGCCCGTCAATGACAGGCAAGGCCGCAAGGAACGCGCCCAGCGTTTCCAGGCTTTGTGTGATCTGTTCATACTGCGTCACTGTCGCAACCTCCTTGCAGATCGTCCGCCGGGGTCCGCCCCCGCCGCCTGAAATTCGCCTGTACTGTCTGCTGGGCGATAACCGGGTTGTAAGCCCGCCGCCGGTTCCGGTCCAGAACCGGCGCGCCGTCCTCCCCGGCGGTTTCCCCGCGCTTCAACTCCCGGTAGATCGTCGCCGTGGTAACGCCCAGCCTTTCGGCAATGTCCGCCGGTCGTTCGTTCGCCTGATACAGCGCGGCAATCTCCCGCCGGTCCGCAAAGGTGATATATTTATACCGCCGCACCGCTGTTCACCCCCTGTTCTCCTTTCTCTTGCGGCGGGGGTCCCGCCCCGCCGCCGGTTTTCTTCCTTTCTGCCGCTCCCGGCTCCCCTGTGGTGACTTCCTGCGCCCGCGGCTGGTTCTGCCGGTTCTCCGCTTCCGGCGCAATAACCGCCGCGCTGGTCGCTTCCTGCTGGCTGTCCTCCGCCGCGTCTGCGGTGTCTGCTGTTTCAAGATCGTATTTTCTGTAATCCTCCAGCAGTTCCTCCCGGCGGGCTTCTTCCTGCTGGGTTTCATACTGCGCGAAATTAAAGCATTTCTTGAATTTCCGCGCCGCGGTGATGATCTTTTTGTCGTGGTCGTATTCAAGCAATTGCAACGTGCAAAGAAAGTCCCATGCGCTTTTGATTCTGTCGATCTTGTGACATACCAGCCGAAATTCTTCCCGCTCTTCCGCGTTCATCCAAGTTTCCCCGGATTCCTGCGCCAGCTTGTCCGCTTCCCGCTTGAAGCTGTATTCCACGGTTCCGGGAATTTCCGCCCGATAGGTTTCCTGGTAGTCCTCTTCCGCCCGCTTGTAAAGGTCGTCAAAGGAAATTTCAACTTCCCCGTCATAAACCTGCGTGTCGTCGTATTCCACGCGGTAACTGTCGATCAGGCCGTTTTCATCGTAGGTTACGAAAATATGAATCTTGCTGAAATCTTCCGCCCAAAAGGTAAAGCCACAAGAATCGCTTACGATGATCGCGGCGCACTCCGCCTGTTTCGGCATTTCCTTTGTAGCGATTTCCTCATAGGCGCGGATTCCGAAATAACCGCCGTTCTTCGTGTAGAGGTCAGCGGCGCAATCTT
>OFFE01001714.1_pt1 | contig 14940 bp, 15 predicted proteins | sample 1521371 | NCBI WGS metagenome assembly OFFE01 (sample SAMEA3504131, study PRJEB24116) | mouse gut metagenome | biome: mouse gut; feature: mouse-associated habitat; material: faeces | place: Denmark | collected 2011 | reverse complement strand
TGTATGTCATGACAGATTGATAATATTTTCACAACTTGATGTTTTGCGCAAAAGAATATTTCCATGAAACGCTATGGACGATTCTTTCAGGGGTGGTATATAATGAATCCATCTACATTAAAGGAAGGATGATCCCTATGCTCAAAAAATTCGCTGCGTTGACGCTGTCCTTGCTGCTGTGCCTGTCCCTGCTGCCCAGTCAGGTTCTGGCCGCCAGTGTTCCGGAGCCCGATGATCCTGTCATTCAGGTAGATCCTCTGGACCCGGATGAACCCGATGACCCGGATCCCGCGATGCCCGCCTCTGCGGTGGAACTCCCGGAAAAAGCTGTTGGCGAACACCCCGTAGATTGAGTGGCTTTATTTTGTCAGCTCAATACCTAGACGTTCTTTTATCTCCTGCTGCATAGCCGCTTGATTGCTTTTGTCTTCAAAGGCAGCATATGTATAGTAAGCTTGGAGATATAATTCTTTACTTCTTTCTTTTTCACCTAAGAAGTACAAGCACTCAGCCTCAATCGCTAAAAATCCAGGCAATAATTGGTATGATCCCTCATTTATAGCGGTTTTGTGTCCGCATTCTGCAAGCTCTAATGCCTCTGAGTATCGCTTTTCTGATGCTAAATCAATAGAATAGTTATGAGCAATAAAGCAGAAATGGTCGGCATAACCACTTAATGCCTTATCATTTTTCTCAACATATTTGAGCAGTTGACGGTACATGTCAATTGCTCTTTTTCTTTGACCCATCTCTGCATAAGTACCAGCAATCTGACCTATCAATCTGGTCTCATCCAAGCTGTAATGACTATGCTGAAAGTCCTCTGGGTCAAACCTTGGATGCGTCATCTGAATTGCATTTAACTGCATCTCCAATTTTTGGCTACTATCATAAGCACCTTCTGGTCCACCCAGAAGAGCTTTTTGAGCCAGCAAGAATTGCTGTGCGCTTCGATCTTTTGGTTTTACGATTTTCTCCAGTTCCAAGAGCTTCTCTTTTATCTGCTCTTGAATCCAAACACGCTCCTTATCCTGCGCCCGATGATATCGGATCAAGTCATTACGGATTTCCCGCACCAACGCCCGTGTAGTGGTGCTCTTCTGATCCACCATTATGGCAAGCAGATCATCCGACAGTCCTAATCGTCCCAACAGCCCTTTTGCCAGACTGCGCGATGGAATCTGTGAGTTGTTTTCAATTCGTGAAATGGTGGAAACAGAACAATATCCCTCACATAACTCCTCCTGACTCATTCCCAGAGCTTCACGCCGGTTTTTAATGCATGTTCCAATCATAATCTCATCCACGATTCTACTCCTTTCTTGTCTTGGAGAGATTTATATACTCTAAAATAAGCCAAATAGAAAATTACACAAAAGGAAGACGCAGCCTGCAAAGAATGATTCTGCACAGGATGATAAATTTTTCACAAGCTGCTGTATTGTGCAAGAAAAAATTTTCATACAACGCTATGGACCATCCCGGTAAAATATAGTACGATGAAACCACTTCAGCAGCGCCTCCAGCGGAAGACTGCTTCCGTATACATTTAAATAAATAATGGACTACACGGGAAAGGTAACGCCGCCTCCTGTAAGCGGGCAGGAGCGTGATGTGTTCTGGCGGAAAACAGCTATGAGCGGCCGGAAACTGCGGGTACCAGATTGAAAGCCTCCTCTGCCGCAGGCGGCGCCGCAGTCCACAGGCCCCATGGAAGCCGTTCTTCCCGCCCAGATCGCCCCAGCCCATTCCGGCTCCGGTATGAATTTTGAGTAAGCTCTGGTCCAGGCGGGGCCTGACACGGAAACTGCCGCCGCTTCCGCTCTCCTGAATATCGCCGCGCAGACTCTTCCTTTCAAGATGATCTGTCGATCCCGTTTCGGGCCCGCTGCAAAACGGGCCTTTTTTTATACTGCGCCTCTCTGAAGGCCCCCTGCCGGTATGTCGGCTGTTCTGCCGGTATGCCGGCATTTACCGGCCTCCGCCTCTTTCCTATCCTAAATAGGAGGAGGTGGTTTGCATGTATAAAAATAAACCGGCAACCACGTTTGCGGCCACATTAAGTTATGAAATGCGCCGCAGAAACATGAGTGTGGAGGAGTTCGCCATTTTCCTTGATATTGGCAAAACCTCCCTGCAAGACCATCTGAAAGGAGAAGGGAATCCCACGCTGCATACGATGGAGCTGATCGCGGACAAGCTTGGAATACCGGTGTACCAGATGCTCTGGCATGGACCGGTGCAGCCCTACGGCCGGGCGGCCCTGAACGGCGTCCGGGATGAAATCATGCAGCTTCATCCCGATGTGCGGAACATCGCCTACCAGCAGTTCCTCTCACTTCAGTCAACTTACGATCTTTCCGACATCATGTCAGCCAGAGAGGAAGTGAACGTGATCCTGACCCAGACGTAGTCCCGTATCCCGGACAAAGCTCTTTGCCGCCAGCAGGTCTGCTGGCGGCTTTTTTGTGATTTTTCCATCTCCCGGCCGCCGCTGCTCTTGCCTTCCGCCGGGAGATGTTATACAATGGATCCACTACTGAAGATCAACAGGAGGGACCCAATCGTGCACAAAGGAAAACGGACTCAAACCGGCGGCCGGCTGCGCTGGGCGGCCGCCGCGCTGGCGCTGATTCTGCTGGCGGGAGGAATCGTAGCCGGAATGAAGCTGGGCGGCGGCCCTGTAGAAGCGCTGCCCGCCTCCGCATCTGAAGGAGGCGTTCCGGAGCCGGTACCGGAACCGGAGCCGGTTCCCGAGCCGGAGCTGCCGCCGGAGCCTGAACCGGACCCGGCGGAGGCTCTGCTGGCGGAAATGGATCTGCGGGAGAAAATCTGCCAGCTGTTCATCGTCCAGCCCTCCGCCATCACCGGAGGGGCCAACGTGACCGAAGCAGGAGAAGCCATGAAAAAAGGGCTGACCGCTTACCCGGTAGGCGGCCTGCTGCTTAACCGGAGCAATCTTGTCAGCCAGGAGCAGGTCCGCGCTATGCTGGAGGAAACCCAGAGCTATTCCCGGATTCCCCTGCTCGTCACCTGCGACGAGGAGGGCGGACGGGTCAACCGGCTGATGAAAACCGTGGGGACTACCTGGGTAGGTCCCATGCTGGACTACAAAGACCAGGGGACGGAGACGGCGCGGGCCAATGCCCGGACCATCGCTTCCGACCTGATCTCCTGCGGATTCAATATGGATTTTGCGCCGGTGGCCGACGTGTGGTCCAATCCGGATAACACTGTTATCGGAGACCGGGCGTACAGCGACAGCTTTGAGCAGGCGGCGGAACTGGTAGCCGCCGCGGTGGAGGGGTTCCATGACGGCGGCGCGGCCTGCACCCTCAAGCACTTCCCCGGCCACGGAGACACCTCTGCCGACAGCCACAACGGCGCGGTCTACATCCATAAATCGCTGGACGAGCTGCGGCAGGCGGAGCTGCTGCCATTCCAGGCAGGGATCCGCGCGGGCGCGGACGCGGTCATGATCGGACACCTCATCCTCGACCAGATCGATGACCAGCCAGCCCTGTTCTCTCATTTGCTGGTTACGGAGCTGCTGCGCACTGAAATGGGCTTTGACGGCGTGGTCGTCACCGACAGTCTGGAAATGCAGGCCATGACGGACTATTACGGCAGCGGCGAAATCGCCGTCTCCGCCATTCAGGCGGGCGTAGACGTGCTGCTGTGTCCCACAGACCTGGAAGAAGCCGTGGAGGCGCTGCTTCAGGCAGTGGAGGAAGGCGGGCTGACCGAGGCCCGGCTGGACGAAAGCGTCCTTCGGGTGCTGCGGCTCAAACAGGCGCAGGGATTGCTGGATGCGCTTCCGCCCGCCGGAGAATAGGACCGCTCAGGGGATGTATTTCAGCCCCCAATTGGCCATGGCGCAGAATACCGGCAGCAGATCCCTTCCCCGTTCCGTCAGAGAATACTCTACATGAGGCGGAATCTCGTTGAACTGCTCCCGGTGAACCAGACCGTCCGCCTCCAGCTCCTTCAGGGCGCTGGCCAGCATGGTGTTGGTGATCTCCCCCAGCGCCCTGCGCAGTTCTCCGAACCGCAGCGGAGACTGGACGCACAGCTCATAGATGATCTGCAGCTTCCACTTTCCCTGGAGCATGCGCGTCACCTGCGTCACCGGGCAGCTGCCGCCCTCTGTCACAATGCCGCCGCTCACCCGCTCCCGGAACTCCTCGAAGGTAATCCGCTCGTTCATCCTTCCGCCCTCCCGGTACGGTTTCCCGTACTGAGTACGGTGGTTTTGCGTATTTGGTCTATTTTAAGGATTTGATATATTTATTATATCATCCGAATTCCAGCCAGTCAATGGCTGAAACAAAAAATTTCCAAGATTGTACGAGGATCTTTACAGGGGATTCCACGCGGGCTGAGCTCGGCCCGATCCTATTCCGCAAAAAGTGGTGCGGCTATTTTTCCAACACGCAGAAAAGCCGGGAGCTTACCGCTCCCGTTTTTTTCGCGTACAGACCGGCGTCTTCTTCCAGACTGGCGTCAGTGTCAGTTCCGTTCCAAAGATCCGCACCTCCCACCGGGGAAACCGCCTGCCCAGCTGTGCTGCCAGAAGCTCCAGAGCCGCCTGCCGCTCCTTTCGCCCGGAGACCTCCTCTGCCGCTTCGGGTGTCATCGCGGCGGCCTCCACCGCGACGATCACCATCCCGCCGCTGTCCGTCTCAAAGTCCGGAGACAGCGCCAGCAGCTCCCAAGGCGCTCCGGCCTCCTCCAGCGCCTCCAGCTCCCGCCGCCGCACCCGGCGATACATCGACTCCCGGATATTGGGATACTGGGCCGCCGCCGTGACGCGCCCCTCCTCCCCCTTCTGCGGCAGACGCACCGTCAGGAATCCCGGCCCGCCCAGCTCCGGGTGGGTCATCAGCTTTCCCAGCGCCTCCACCGTCCGTTCCAGCTTTTCCAATCCCTCCGGCCCTTCCAGCCACCGGCGGAAGGGCTCCGCCGCCTCCACAGCCGGAGCCCCCCGCCGCTCTGCGGCGCGTTCCATCCCACGCGCACGCCGCAAACCGGCGGCCACGGCCAACGCCAGCGCCGCCAACAGAATCCAATGCATATTTTGTCTCTCCTTTGGTTATCTTTTAGAATATATTATAGTGTTCTTTTAGATAATTTGCAAGAGGAATTGTTGTCTGTAAGATAACCATAAAGGGAGCTGATAGAAATGGGAGCAGAGACAAGAGAATTAGGGGAAGCCATACGGGCCGCCCGGATGCGGAAGGGGCTGACCCAGGAGGCGCTCTCGGAGCTGCTGGACATCACCCCCATCCACCTGAAAAATATTGAGAGCTCCCGGCGGAAGCCCTCGGTGCCGCTGCTGTTCGCGCTGATGAAGCTGCTGGATTTTTCCGTGGACGCTCTGGTTTTTCCGGAGAGGCGGGAGGGCGGCGTGATCCATACCGACGGACTGACAGAGGAGGAATCGGAGGCTGTGGAGCGTCTGGTGGACGTGCTGCGGCGGAAAAGCCGGGACTGACAGGAATTTCCTGCCGGTTCCGGGCTTTTTTCCGCCATGCTTGCAAACCGCCGGAAAATCCACTATAATGTGGCAGGAAAGCCAACAAGGAAGGAAAACGGAACAATGAATGAGATCATATTGCTGAAACTTGGCGAGGTGGTACTCAAAGGGCTCAACCGCCGCAGCTTTGAGGACAGGCTCAACGCCAACATCCGCCGCCGTCTCCAGCACTACGGCAGCTTCCGCGTATACTCCAAGCAGAGCACCATCTATGTGGAGCCCCAGAGCGGGGACTGCGATCTGGAGGGGGCGTATGGCGCGTGCAGGCAGGTGTTCGGCATCGTCGCCGCCACCCGGGCCCGGGCCTGTCCCAAGGACAAGGACGCCGTGTTCCACTGCGCCCGGAGCTACCTGGATCAGGCTCTCCGCTCCGCCAGGACCTTCAAGGTGGAAACCAAACGGGCGGACAAGCACTTCCCCATGAACAGCATGGAGATCAGCCAGTATGTGGGCGGGCTTCTTCACGATGCGTATCCGCATCTGAAGGTGGACGTTCACAAGCCGGAGCTGTGCGTCCATGTGGAGATTCGGGAGAAGGCCGCCTATGTCCACGGACCCAGCCAGCCGGGGGCGGGCGGACTGCCCATCGGCATGGGAGGCACAGCGGTAAGCCTGTTGTCCGGCGGCATTGACAGTCCTGTGTCGTCTTACATGATTGCCAAGCGGGGGGTGCAGCTGGAGCTGGTGCACTTCTTCTCTCCGCCGTACACCTCGCCGCAGGCGCTGGAAAAGGTGGAGAAGCTGGCCAGAGAGCTGACGCCCTGGTGCGGACGGATGAAGCTGCATATTGTACCCTTCACGGAGATTCAGGAAGCCATCCGGCGCGATTGTCCGGAGGATCATTTCACATTGATTATGCGGCGGTTCATGATGCGTCTGGCGGAGGCGGTGGCCCGCCGCACAGGAGCGAAGGCTCTGGTAACGGGCGAGAGTCTGGGGCAGGTGGCCAGTCAGACCATGGACGCGCTGGCAGTATCAGACCAGGTGTGCACCCTGCCGGTGCTGCGGCCGGTCATCGGGATGGACAAGACCGAAATCATCGCGATTTCCCGGCGGATCGGAACGTTTGATACCTCGGTTCTCCCCTATGAAGATTGCTGTACGGTTTTTACCCCCAGACACCCCAAGACGCATCCGCATTTGGATGAGGTATTGGCCTATGAGCAGGCCTTGGATACAGAGGGATTGATGGAGCGGGCGATGGCGGGAATCGAGCGGAGAACCATCTCCATGGAAAGTTGATTCCGCGCCGCCTCAGGCCCCGGGAGACCGCAGCAAAACAACAAGTTGTCTGCCGCGCTCCGCGCGGCAAAGAAAGGAACCTTCTATGATTGCCGAACTCATCGCCGTGGGCACCGAACTCCTTCTGGGCAGCATCGCCAACACCGACGCCCAGTATCTTTCCGAAAAGCTGAGCGCCATGGGGATCACCGTCCACCACCACACGGTGGTGGGAGACAACCCCGGACGTCTTGCCGAAGCGTTGGAGACAGCGCGAAAACGAGCGGATATCATCATCACCACCGGCGGCCTGGGTCCTACCTGCGACGATCTGACCAAGCAGACCATCTGCCGGACCTTTGGCCGGGAGCTGGAGCTCCACGCGGATATCCTGGAGGAAATCCGGACCTGGTTCCGGACGAAGCTGGGCCGGGAGATGCCGGAAAACAACGTCCAGCAGGCCCTGCTGCCGGTAAACTGCACCGTATTCGACAACCCCGTGGGCACAGCCCCCGGCTGTGCCTTTGAGGAAAACGGCGTCCATGTTCTGATGCTGCCGGGCCCTCCCTTTGAATGCCGCTATCTGTTTGAGCACCGGGCTGCCCGCTACCTGGAAAAGCTTGCCGACGGCGTGATCGTCAGCCATGAGATCAAAATTTTCGGCATGGGCGAGAGCTCTGTGGAGGAGGCCCTGCGGGAACCCATGGCAACTCTTGCCAACCCCACGCTGGCCCCCTACGCCAAGCTTAACGAGTGCATGGTCCGGGCTACCGCCAAGGCGGAAACCAGAGAGGCGGCCGAAAAGATGCTCGCGCCCCTGGTGGAGCAGGTCAGGACGGCTCTGGGAGACGTGGTCTACGGTGTGGATGTGGAAAGCCTGGAGGCGGTGGTGTCCGCTCTGCTGCGGGAGCGGGGGCTGACCCTCTCCGCCGCCGAGAGCTGTACCGGCGGGCTCATCGCCAAGCGCATGACCGATCTGCCCGGGGCGTCCAGCGTCTTCCGGGGCGGCGTGGTCAGCTATACCAACGGCGTGAAATCCGGCGTGCTGGGCGTAAGCGGGGAGCTGCTGGAGGAGTACGGCGCGGTGAGCGAGCCGGCGGCCCGGGCCATGGCGGAGGGCTGCCGGAACATCTGCGGCAGCGATCTGGCGGTATCCGTCACCGGCGTGGCCGGACCGGACCGGGACAGCCGGGGCAACGAGGTGGGCACCGTGTACATCGCACTGGCGGGACCGGAGGGCACGATCTGCCGCAAGCTCTCCTGCGGCCGGGGCAGAGGCCGGGACCGGGTCCGCTCCGCCGCTGCCAGCAGCGCTTTTGACATGATCCGGCGGCAACTGCTGGGACTTCCTCTGTGACGGAGGCGGCGGCAGAGGAGAAAAATACTGCCGGACCGGTGGTGAAATGATGCCGTTTAGAGGGCGGCGCAATGCGGAAACGATGCTCTGGACTGGATAATAGAGGGTAGAAACCGCCGCCGAGGCGGATTACCCTGCTCCGGAACGGGATGAGACTGGTTTTACCCTTTTTTTGGAGCAGCAAGGAGGAAAGCCATGTCCAGAGAGAGAGTATTGGAAGAAGTGTCTTACCGTCCACGCCACCTCCGCCGGGAACGGCGCAGACGGCAGCGCAGGCTGCGCCGCTTCCTGCTGGCGGCCGCTCTGCTGGCCGCGCTGGCCGTTTACGCGGGCAGCGCAGCCGTTCCCATGTCCGGTCCGGAAGATGGAGCGTCCCATCCGGTCTCCGCATATCCCCTGGCGTCTCAGCAGACGGGCCAGCCGGAGCCTCCCGCCTCCGGCGAAGACGGAATCAGCCGCTTCTTTTCCGACGAGGAATTTGACGGCGTGGTATCCGGCGTGCTGGACGGGATCATCGCCGAAGACATGACCCAGCTGGAGCAGGCCCGGGCCGTCTTTGATTTCGTCCACGACAACATCCGCTATACCGGCAGCTCGGACAAGTCCGACTGGAAAAGCGGCGCATATCTGGGACTGACCACCCAGCAGGGGGACTGCTTCACCTACTATGCCGCCTCCCGGGCGCTGCTGACTGCCCTGGACATTGACAACCTGGAAGTGGAGCGGGCAGGGGGCGAAACCCATCACTTCTGGAATCTGGTAAACTGCGGCGACGGCTGGTACCACTTCGACGCCTGTCCCCGCAGCTCGAAGCTGCCGGAATTTTTCAGCTTCATGTTCACCGACCAGCAGGCGGAGGAGTTCACCGCGGAAGCGGGCCGGTGCTACTATGATTTTGACAGCTCGCTCCTGCCCCGGCGGGCGGAGAAGCCCGTGACGGGGAACTGACGGCAAGGATGCCGGAATGACCGGTATTTTCCCGGTAAAACAGGAACTTTTTTAAGATTTTGCTACTTGTATGTTGTCCCCGATGGTGCTACAATAGGGCATGCTGAATGGGCCGCTGTGCGGTTTGTTCAGCATGCCTTAGGGGGTGTTTGAAAATTGGCAATATGTCCGACAGCGAGGAATTTTTTGCCGGACAAGGCAAATTTTTGCAGGCATACTGTCGTATGGCAAGAAAATTTAACGCCGTATCGCATGGCGGAAAAGGCCCGCTGCCTGGGTGTGTTGACAATTTTCAAGCAGCCCCTAACCCAAAAGCGCAAAATAAATGACTCAAAGGCAGGCGCAGCCTGCCCAGGAGGACTCATGACAAGAGAAAATGATATGGTACATACCAAACTGGCCCGGCAGGTGGGGGGCGCTATCGCCTGCCTTCTGGCGGCGGCGCTGCTGCTGGAATTGACCGCCTGCGGCGGCGGGCAGGCGAAAGGCCCCGAGGACAAGCCGCCCGCTGTGGAAAATATGGAGCCGTCTCCGCCGGAGCCGGACGGCCCCTCCGCCGCCCAGGAGCCGGAAATTCCCCAAACGCCTCTGCCGGAGGAAGAGGACGAGCATGACGGCTTCCCGGAGCCGGAGGAGGACGATCCTCTCCCCCCTGCCGTCCACGACTTCACCCAGGAGGAGTACGATCAGACGGTGGCGGACACGCTGGACAGCATCATCGAGGACGGCATGACGCCCATGGAGCAAGCCAAGGCGGTCTTTACTTACGTTCACAACAACATCCGCTACATCTCCCACTCCGACAAGTCTGATTGGATGAACGGTGCTTACGCCGGCCTGACCACCGGAAAGGGGGACTGCTTCACGTACTACGCCGTCTCCCGGGCTTTGCTGACCGCTCTGGAGATCGACAATCTGGAGGTCCAGCGGACGGGAGGCAAAACACAGCACTTCTGGAATCTGGTAAACTGCGGCGACGGCTGGTATCATTTTGACGCCTGCCCCCGCAGCATCAAAATGCCTTCCTTTTACAGCTTCATGGTGACGGACGAACAGATCGCCGCCTTCACCGCCATGGCGGGCCGCAACTACTACGATTTTGACGGCTCCCTTCTGCCGGAGCGGGCCACGGAAACTGTCACCAATACCCGCCCCATTCCCCGTCCCCCTGAGGAGACGGAGGAGACCCTCGAGGATGTAGATCCCTCCATTACGGATCCTTCCCTTGCAGATCCCGGGGCAGACCCCGGCGAGCCTGTGCTTCCTCCTGAGGAGGATGACAGCCAGCCGGCACTCCCGGCGGATGAAACCGGCGCCCCGGCAGAAAACGAGACCGGCACAGAGAACGGCGAACCGCCGGCAGAGGTCTGGACAGAGCCTCCGCCGGAAGACATGCCGGAGCCCGGCCCCGCGGAAGACCCGGACCCGGATCCGGTTTTGGATCCGGCTGAACCGCTTCCGGAGGACGGCGGACAGGAGGCGGCGTGATGCAGACCAACATTCTGGAATATCTGGACGTTACGGCGGAGCGGGTTCCGGACAAGCTGGCCTTTTCCAACGGCCCGGAAGGTCTGACCTTCCGGCAGGTCCGCGATCAGGCGAGAGCCGCTGCATCCGGCCTGCTGGCCCTTGGGGCGGAGCGGGAGCCGGTGGTGGTTTTCATGGAGCGCCACCCCAAAATGGCGGCCGCTTTTTTCAGCGTGGTATACGCCGGGTGCTTTTATGTCCCCATCGACGGAGAAATGCCCGCCTTCCGGGTGGAGATGATTTTCCGGCAGCTGAAGCCCCGGTTCGTCGTCTGCGACGGGAAGACCATGGAAAGCGCCCGGTCTCTGGCTCCGGCGGAGGCCCGGGTGCTGCCCTACGACCAGCTGGCCGCGTCGCCTGTGGACCCCGCCGGACTGGACGCTGTGCGGCGGGACGCGTTGGACACAGACCCCATCTACATTGTCTTTACCTCCGGCTCCACCGGGATTCCCAAGGGTGTGGCCGCCTGTCACCGGTCGGTTCTGGACTATATCGAGCACCTGGACGAGATTCTGGGCGTGACGGAGGACACCATTTTCGGCAACCAGACCCCCCTCTATTTCGACGCCTGCCTGAAGGAGCTGTACTCCACCATCCGCTGCGGCTCCACCACCTATCTGATTCCCAAGCAGCTGTTTTCCTTTCCTGTGAAGCTGGTGGAGTATCTTAACGAGTACAAAATCAACACAGTCTGCTGGGTGGTTTCCGCGCTGACCATGATTTCCGGATTCAAGGTGCTGGACAAGCACATTCCGGAGTATTTCCACACGGTGGCCTTCGGCAGCGAGGTTTTTCCCATCAAACAGTTCAAGCTCTGGCGTTCGGCTCTGCCCGAGGCCCGGTTCATCAACCTCTACGGCCCCACCGAAGCCACGGGGATGTCCTGCTGGTACGAGGTGGACCGGGAGTTCGGGGACGAGGAGGTGCTGCCCATTGGGCGGCCCTTCCCCAATACGGGGCTTCTCCTCCTGACGGAGGACGACCGGCCCGCCGCCCCCGGCGAGCCGGGAGAGATCTGCCTGAGGGGTACCTGTCTGACCCTGGGATATTACGGTGATTTCCAGCGAACCGGCGAGGTGTTTGTGCAGAATCCCCTGAACAAGGCATATCCGGAACTGATCTACCGCACCGGCGACATCGGAAAGCTCAACGGCCGGGGGGAGCTGGTGTTTCTCACCCGGAAGGACAATCAGATCAAACACATGGGACACCGGATTGAGCTGGGGGAGATTGAGGTGGTCGCCGCCGCCGGCGACAGCGTGCGGGGGGTATGCTGTCTCTATGAGAAGGAGAAAAAGAAGCTGGTGCTCTGCTACGAGGGGGAGTGCGAAGCCGGCGGCCTCGCGCAGTATCTCCGTTCTAAGCTTCCCGCCTATATGGTCCCCAACAGGATCATACCGGTGGAGGCTCTGCCCCGCACGCCCAATGGGAAGTTGGACAGGCGGGCGCTGGCTGCTCAGGTTATCGGATAGATTTCTCTGCCTCCGGCGCGCGGCGCGGGAGCGATTTCATGCTGCACCCGGCCTCCCCGGTACTTTTGCCGCGAGGCCCCTCCCCGGAGGCCGGGGCGAATACAGGTTCTAAACGAAAGAAAAAGCGGAGACGGCCCTCAGGGCCTCAGATAAAATTATGTCTTTTACCTCCTTTGGATTTCTTTTATTCTTCGGAATATTGCTTCTTCTCTACTATACCATTCCAAAATCCTGGCAATGGAAACTCCTGCTGGCAGGCAGTCTGTTTTTCTACGCCTTCGCGGGCTGGACAGCCATGTCCTACATGGCGGCTGCCATCCTCTCCACCTGGCTGTGCGGGCGGGAAATCGGCAAATGCTACGCCGCCCATGAGCGTTGGCTGGCGGAAAACAAGGCGGCCTCCGACCGGGAGACCCGCAAGGCCAGAAAAGCGAAGGCCAAATCCGCCGCCCGGCTATGGATGCTGGGCGGCATCGCCTTCAACTTCGGTGCGCTGGCGGTGGTAAAGTACGCCGATTTCCTGCTGGGGAATGTCAACGGCTTGATCGGTCTGCTGGGCGGCGGGGAGGAAACCATCCCCCTCCCCCATTTTCTGCTGCCCATGGGCATCTCCTTCTATATCTTCCAGGCCATGGGCTACCTGCTGGATGTCTACCGGAACAAATACCCGCCCCAAAGAAATCTGGGAAAATTCGCTTTGTTTGTCTCCTTCTTCCCACAGCTCATTCAGGGTCCCATCAGCCGCTATGACGCGCTGGCTCCTTCTCTGCTGGCAGAGCACCGTTGGGACGCGTCCCGCGTTGCCTTCGGCCTGCAACGAATGCTGTGGGGTTTTTTCAAAAAGCTGGTGGTGGCGGACCGCCTGATGGCGGTGGTCCGCACGCTCTCCGGCAGCCCGGACGAATACCAGGGGGTCTATGTTCTGGCTCTGATGGGCGTGTACGCCGTCACTCTGTACGCCGATTTCACCGGCGGGATCGACGTAACCATCGGCGCGGCGGAATGTCTGGGGATCGAGGTGGCGGAAAACTTCCAACGGCCCTTCTTCTCCAAGTCCACCGCCGAGTACTGGCGGCGCTGGCACATCACCATGGGCTCCTGGTTCCGGGACTACATTTTCTACCCGGTGTCCATCTCCAAAACCATGTTGGGCTGGACGCAGAAGGTCAAGGCAAAATGGGGCCCGGGGGCCGGAAAGCGGTTCCCGGTATATCTGGCCACCATGCTCACCTGGTTTGTTACCGGCGTCTGGCATGGGGCCAGCTGGAATTTCATTGTCTGGGGACTGCTCAACGGCGTTATCATCCTGATTTCTCAGGAGCTGGAGCCCCTGTACGCCAGATTCCACCAGCGATTTCCCCGGCTGGGCGGGACCTTTTTCTGGCGGCTGTTCCAGGTGGGCCGGACCTTCTGGCTCATGGGCGCGGTGCGGGTGCTGGACTGCTACCGGGATGTGCCTGTCACCTTCCGGGCGGTGGGAACCATCTTCACCGGATTCAATCCGTCAATCCTCTTTGACGGTTCCCTGCTGGCCCTGGGGGTCTCCGGGGCGGACTGGCTGGCAGCAGGCGCAGGCGCGCTGCTGATGCTGGCGGTATCCCTGGCCCAGCGGCAAGGCGGCGTCCGGAAACGGCTGGCGGAGCGCCCCCTGGCTCTGCGCTGGGCGGTGTTTGGAGCGCTGCTGCTGGCGGTGGTGGTGTTTGGCGCCTACGGTGTGGGCTTTGATGCCAATCAATTCATCTATAACCAATTTTAAGGAGGTTCTGGTATGAAAACCAAGCAGAAGCATGCCGTCCTTCTCACCGGTGTGATTGCCGTTCTGATTCTGACTCTGTGCCTGTTCCTGCTCCAGGAGCTGCTGCGGCCCAAATACGGCCAGCTGAACATTCCGGAGGGCACCCTGATTGCCGACTACTACGACGACCCTACGCATCATGACGTGATCTTTATCGGGGACTGCGAGGTCTACGAAAACTTCTCCCCGGTGACGCTGTGGGAGGAGCAGGGAATCACCAGCTTCATCCGGGGCAGCGCCCAGCAGCTGATCTGGCAGTCCTGCTACCTCCTGGAGGAAACCCTGGGATACGAGACGCCGGAGGTAGTGGTTTTCAATGTGCTGTCCATGAAGTACGGCGAGCCTCAAAGCGAGGCGTACAACCGCTTGAATCTGGACGGCATGCGCTGGAGCGCCGCCAAACTGGGAGCTGTCCGGGCCTCCATGACGGAGGAGGAGGATTTCCTCAGCTATGTTTTCCCCCTGCTGCGCTACCATAGCCGGTGGAGCGAACTGGGCTGGGAGGACGTGACCGGCATGTTCCGCCGGGAGAGCGTGTCCCACGGAGGATTTCTCATGCGCGCGGATGTGAAGGCGGCGGGGGCCATTCCAGAGGGCCGGCCTCTGGCGGACTACCAGTTTGATGAAACCTGTTACCGGTATCTGGACAGAATGACCGCCCTGTGCGCGGAACATGGCGTACAGCTGGTGCTCATCAAGGCTCCCAGCCTCTATCCCTACTGGTACAGCCAGTGGGACGAGCAGATGGAAACCTACGCCCGGGAGCACAACATTCCCTATCTCAACTTTCTGGATAAAATTGACGAAGTGGGCCTTGACTTCAGTCAGGACACTTACGACGGCGGCCTGCATCTGAATCTCTCTGGAGCGGAGAAGCTGACGCGGTGGTTCGGCCGGTGGCTGATGGAAAACTGCGATCTGCCGGATCACGGGGACGATACGGACATTCAGGCGCTGTGGACCCGCCGCGCGGAGCGGTACCACGCCATGGCGGCGGATCAGGCCCGGGAACTGGCGGAGTTGGGATATCTGAAGAGCTACGGCGCGAAAAAACCGGAATAAACAGTACCCGCAGGACGGCCGG
>OFFE01001706.1_pt1 | contig 14995 bp, 8 predicted proteins | sample 1521371 | NCBI WGS metagenome assembly OFFE01 (sample SAMEA3504131, study PRJEB24116) | mouse gut metagenome | biome: mouse gut; feature: mouse-associated habitat; material: faeces | place: Denmark | collected 2011 | reverse complement strand
AGCTTTTCTGGGCTTCGGTCTGGGCGATGCCGCCCACGTTCCGCATCTTGGTGTAGAGGTACAGGTTCTTGTAAAAATGGCTCTCATCTATAAAGAGCCTGTCTACGCCCAACTGCTCAAAGTCAATCACCGTATCCTTTCTTTTCGTATCGTTGAGCTTCTTTAGCTTGGCTTCGATAGCCTTTCTGGTTTTCATGAGCTGCTTCACCGTGAACTGCTCGCCGTGGGACTTCTGTATCTCGTCAATGCCCATCTCTATATCGTCAAGCTGCCGTTGGAGCTGTTCCCTCTGGCGTTCCTCGCTCATCTGGATTTTCTCGAATTGAGAGTGTCCGATAATCACGGCATCATAATCGCCCGTGGCAATCCTGCCGCAGAACTTCTTGCGGTTGGCGGTCTCAAAATCCTGCTTGGTGGTGACGAGGATATTGGCACTTGGATAGAGCCGCAGGTACTCGGAAGCCCATTGCCCCACAAGGTGGTTGGGTACGACAAACATGGATTTCTGGCACAAGCCTAACCGCTTGCTTTCCTGTGCGGCGGCTACCATCTCAAAGGTCTTGCCTGCCCCTACCTTGTGGGCAAGGAGCGTGTTGCCGCCGTAGAGGATGTGGGCGATGGCATTGACTTGGTGGGGGCGCAGCTTGATTTCCGGGCTGATGCCCCCAAATGTGATGTGCCGCCCGTCATATTCACGGGGGCGCACGGAGTTAAAGGTATCATTGTAGTAGCGGACAAGGCGGTTCCTGCGTTCCGGGTCTTTCCATATCCAGTCCCCAAACGCCTGCTTGATGACTTCCTGCTTTGCCTGCGCCGCCGTGGTCTCCTTGGCGTTGAACACTGCCTTTTTGTTGCCGTGTTCATCGTGAACATAGTCGAAAATGCGGGTGTCCTTTAGATTTAGGGTGTCCTCGATGATACGGTAGGCACTTGCCCTTTTCGTGCCGTAGGTGCTGTCCGCCTTGACATTCCCGAAATCGGAAGTCTTGTTCTCGATAAACCAGTCGCCGTTGTAGGGGGTGTAGCGTACCTTTAGCCTGCCTGCGGCGTGGCTTGACGGGGTTAAAAGCTCCATCACGAACTGCTGTATATCCGATTCTGGTATCCATGTGGTGCCTAAACGGACGGCGATTTCGGCGGCACTTAAATCCTTGGGGATGACCTGCCTTAGTGCTTCCACGTTGAGGGACAGGGCAGGGTCGGACTTCGCCGCAATCTCCGCAACTTTCAATTTCTCCCTCACGTTTCCAGAGAGGTATTCGTCTGCGGCGGCGTACCGTGCAGGCTCCGTATTCGGCACACGGAAGATTACGCCCTGCAATTCCGTGACGATTTCCTCCTGCGTCCTGCCCGTGAGCTGTGCCATATAGCCAAGGTCAACACGGGCTTTCTCCCCGATGGAGAGTGCCAGTGCTTCGCTTGCGGTCTCCACGGACGTGACCTCCCGGTGGGGCTTTATCGTCCGCTTGGTGAACATATCCGCCTTGCGCTTGAATTTCCCCTCATCGTCAAGCACCTCAAGGGAGCATAAGAGGAAGTAGCTTTCATCAGCGGCAAAGGCAAGATAATTCCCCCGGCTGTTGATAAGACCATACTTTTCAGTGAACGCATCGTAGAGGCGGTTAAGGTTCTCCTGCTCGATTTTTATCATTTCTTCGGGGTAGTCATTGGTCTGGTACTCGATAAGGCTGCGTACACTGTCCCGTATGCCAAGCAAGCCCTTGATGCGGTTCTCCGCCGTCATGGATGCGCTGGCGGGGGTCATGCGGTCATTCTCCCGAAAATAAATCTTCCCGTCCACAAGGGCATAGGAGAAGTTCCGCACGTTGGGGTCGGCGGGGATGGACTTGTCCTGCTCATCGGAAATCTGGTCGATTTCACTTTCATACTCTGGGATTTCGCCGCTTATCCGTTGCATAGCTTCATGCAGAAGCCCGGAGAGGGGTCTTTCCTTGTCCGCTTTGCAGGCGGCGTCCATGCCGAAGCGTGTGCTTTCCATCTGCATCGTGCCAAGCACCATCTCTGGGTGCTGCACAAAATAGCTGTTCATGGTGATGCCGTCGGCATTGGTGTCAAGGTATATCCAGTCTGGCTCGATGTCGATGATGCGGTCACGTTTTTGCAGGATGAGGATGTCGCTTGTGACCTCCGTGCCTGCGTTGGCTCGGAACGTGTTGTCTGGCAGACGGATTGCGCCTAACAGCTCGGCTCTCTGGGCGATAAATTTGCGCACCTCTGGGCTTGCCTTATCCATCGTCCCCTTGGAAGTGATGAACATCACCAAGCCGCCCGTGCGTACCTTATCCAGAGCCTTTGCGAAAAAATAGTCGTGGATTAGGAACTTCTGGGCATTGTAGCGGCTGTCATCTACCTTAAATTCCCCAAACGGAACATTGCCAAGCACCACATCAAAGTGGCTGTCTGGGAGCTTGGTGTCCTCAAAGCCCTCAATGGCGATGCTCGCCCTCTGGTAGAGCTGCCTTGCTATCTTCCCAGAAAGAGGGTCAATCTCCACGCCGTAGAGCCGGCTGTCCGCCATGCTGTCGGGAAGCAAGCCCAAGAAGTTGCCCACGCCGCAGGACGGCTCCAGAATGTTCCCCTTGGAGAAGCCAAGGCGGTCAAGAGCTTCGTACATTGCCTTGATGACAACGGGCGGGGTATAGAACGCCGTCAAGGTGGATTCCATCGCCGCACGGTATTCCTCATCGGAGAGGACGGATTTCAGCTCCTTGTACTCATTCGCCCATGCTGCATTATTGCTGTCAAATGCCATAGACAGTCCGCCCCATCCCACATACTTGGCGAGGGTCTCCTGTTCTTCGGGCGTGGCAAGGCGGCTCTCAATCTCCAGTTCATGCAGGAGACCGACTGCCGCCATGTTGTTTCGGAATTTCTCTTTGGGCGAAAAGCCTGCGTTCGCCCTCGCCGCATCAACGGCAAGGGCATCGTCCGTGATGCGGTAGTTGCGGCGTTCAGCGGAAAGGGCAGGGAGCTTTGTCGTGGTCGGTGCGGGGGCTTCGGTATTTCCTTTTTCGGGTGGTAATTCTTTCTGCCCCTGCTCCAAGAGCCTGCGGACATAGGCGATTTTCTCCACTCGGTTTATGGGGAAACCTACATTGTTCTGGAACGTGATGTCACGCAGGGAGACATCGCCACTGATTTCACCGATTCTCTCAATGAGGTAGCGGCGGTTGTCGATGGTAAGTTCCGTTCCGATAAGGTCTGAATTGTCCTGCTTTGCAGGCTCGGACGGGGCAGGGATTACGCCCTGCTTGACACGCTCCGCATAGAGCCATTCCTCGGCTTCCTTGTCGGATACGGCTTTCCGCACTTTCAGAAGCCCTGCCGTGGCTGCTTCCTCGGTGGGGTAGGTCAGCACCCTGCCGTCTGTGTCCGCATAGTATTCCTCTCGGATGTTGTCCCAGATGGCAAAGGCATCTTCGGGGTCTGGGAACGCATCGGAAGTTATAATAACCTCAAAGCGTTCCTCTGGCGGCTCGGTCTCGTATTGTGCCGCAATCCTCTCCGCAAAGGCAAGCATTTCATCGACAGCGGATTCTACCTCGGCGGGAGCTTGTTCAGCGGGAGTTGCTTCAATGAGGATTTCTTCAACGGCTTTTGTTTCTTCGGGCTGTGCCTTGTCCTCCGCTTTCCTGTTCCAGTCGGCTTCGGTAGCCATTATCTCCGTTAGGAGCTTTTCATCCTCTGGGGTCAGCCCCGTATTCTGCATGAGGAACGGGAGCAGCGTGTCATGCCCGAAGCGCAGGCTTTCTATCTTCTCACGGTAGTAGTCCTCGCCCTGCCGTTTCCACTCTGGGATAAAGGGGCATTCGGGGGAGAGATAGTAGTCGTAAAAGTTTTTGATGTGGGCAATCAAGTCGCCCTCGCCGTCCCCGATGTCAAACCGTCCCTCGTAGTTGAATTCCTCGCCGCCGATAACTGCATGGATGGCAAAGTCGGTCTTTTTGTACCATCCCACGCCCTTGCTCTTATCCAGTCTTTCACGGTGCTGCTTTTCGTCCAGAACGCCAAGGAGCTTGTTCCCAAGGGCAAAGCTCAAATCAGTGAAGCGGTCATTTAACTGCCTGTCGTAAAAGGCGGGATGCTCGGAGAAGCCGATGGAGAACGTGATGCTGTCGGGCTTTTCCTCGGCGGGTGCTTCCGTTTCCTTTTTCTCGGCGTTTTCCTTTCCCTCGGCGGGAGACCGTGTTTCCTGCTTCTCGGTGATGACCGTTTTCAGATGGTCGTTCATGGGGTTCTCACGGAGCTTTTCCTCAAATTCGGCACGGCTCATTTCCGTGCCAAACAAAGGGAACTCTGGATTCCGCAGGGATACGGCATCCTCGCCTAAGTCGGAAATCTCGTATTTGTCCGCACCGATATACACCACATCGCCCTCATGGTAGAGGTAGCAAAGAGGGTAAAGCTCTGTAAGCTCCTGCGTGAAACGCCACGCATTGCTGCGGCTGTAGACGCTTGAGGTCTTTCTCTGCACCAGAGCCAGAAAGTCTATGAGCTGCTGCACGGCGGCAGGGTCGGAGAGAGCCTGCTCCATCTGCTCGGTTGTCATGCCGCCAAAGTCGGTACGCCCCACGTTTTCAAGCAGATTTTTTTCGTAGCCGTCCAAGTCACGGATGAAGTCGGAGAGCCGCAAAGAGAGCGTGTCCCGCTTGTCGGCAGGGGGCAGGTCACGGTGGGCGTCTATGAAACGCTGCCTTGCCGCTTTCCTCTGGCTGTCGATTTCGTACTGCGGGGCAGAGATGCCCTCCAGATAATCGGCGTAGCGGTCTTTCTCTTTCGGGCTGAAATAGCGGTTGTTCTTTATCAGCTCCCGCAGGCGTTTTTCTGCCTTAGACCAAGTTAAAACCGTCTCACGGTCTATGGAGAAGCCCTTGCTGCCAAACTCAAAGTGACCGCTTCTCCCGTCTGAAAAATGATAATTGCCGCTTCCCGTGCCGTACTCCCGTTTCAAGAAGTCGATGTTGCTCTTGCTGTCCTCCTGCTTTTGGAACTGGCGGTAGATGCGGTACTTGCTGTCTTGGAAGCCGCTGCCTTTGGTGAGGATGCTGTCAATGTCCTCCTGCGAATAATCGCCCCCTAAAGACGGAGAAGCAGAGGACTTGCCTGCGGATTCATTCCGCATATCCTCTGCTTCAACCATCATCTCAATCTGTCCGTCCACGGTGGGGAGATTCGCCCTCACTTCTTCCTCGGTGGCAATGCTGCGCTGTCTGCCCTCGGCAGGTTCGGATTCTTCCAGTATCACTTCTTCCGCCTGGCTGCGGATGGCGTTCATCGCCTGTACCCACTGCATCGGTGCTTTCTCTTTCAGTTCCTCCGTCACGCCCTGCTCCTTGGAGAGCTGCTTCGTCAGCAGCTCCAGTCTGGAGAGTGCCGCCTGCTCGGTCTGGTGCAGGTGTGCGTTCAGCCTGCCCGATGTCAGCAGGTTGAGGAACGTCACCCTCTTGTGCTTCTCCAGATAGTCCCTGTGCATCAAAGCGTACCTGCCAAGCGGAAGCTCTGGCTCTGTCGGTAATGTGAGGTCGGGTATAAGGTAATCGTCCTGCTTCGTGTAAGTGATTTCGCTCATTGTTCTCGCTCCTTTCGGGTTGTTTCCTGCCACTATCATAGCGAATCTGGTACTGCTGTGCAAAGGTGCGTTTCTGGTCTCTCTCCGCCATTTGCACATTTCTTATCGTCTGGGAGATTTCACGCAGAGCCATCTCCGCAATGTCGCTTGTGGCGATGCCGATGGCGTTAAGGGTCTGGGGCGTGTTGAAGTTGACGATTGCCCCGAAGTCCTCACGGTCAAAATACTCCGCCGCATCTATGCCGCAGCGGGTCATCAGCATATAGGCTACGCTGTTAGCGGCAAGCTCACGGTACATCACTTCTATATTATAATCGTCAAGCCCCTCCAGAAAGCTGCCCTCGGTATAGTCCTTTAGCTGTGCCGTGTAGTCCTGCAAATTGTCCTCCACGGCGTTCCTTGCCGTCTCCATCAGCACCCCGGCAAGGCTGTCGCTCTCCACCTCGCCAAACCTGTCGGAGAGCCGCTCCGTGACTGCCTGCTCGTACCGCCCATCCATCTGCCATATGGGGACGGCTCTGCTCCCGTAGTAGCCCTCATGGGTGTCCGACACGTCGAAGTAGTATTTGAGGGTGTTCCTGCGCCCCTTGGTGTCGAATACGGCGATGCCTTTGCTGTCCTTGTTCACCCACCGCTTAAAGAGCTTGTTCCATACCTCTATGGTGGTAACGGCAACAGCATCGGGGCGTTGGGCGTAAATGAGGAGCTGCTCGTCAAAGCGGCACTTGTAGTTGCGGCAGGCAGAGGACAGGAAACCCTGCCACGCCTGCGGGTTCCTCGTGACGGTAACGCCCGTCCGCTGATACAGCTCCGTGATGAGCTGGTACTTTGCAGCCATTCTCACACCTCCTTATGGTGAAATTTTCTGTTTCCTTTTGTCCCTTATTCCATGCCACCGCCCAAAAAGGAGATGACCTTGTTCGCCCTGATGCTCTTTTGCAGGTCGTTGATGAGGGTGATGTCCGCCACCGTGATGCCCTGCATGGAGAGGATGTCGTCCATCGTCATGGCGGCGATGGCTTTTTCCTCGGTAAAGCCTGCGTCTAAAATCTTGTTCAAGACCTTGACGGCTTTCTGGTTTACTGCCATAGTTCCATTCCTCCTTATCGTTCATGGTCTCTGTGCTTCGGTGCTTTCTTGGGAGACGGCGGTTCTTCGGGCTTCGGCTCATAGCTGTGTCCGTTCATCTTCATCTTCTCCGCAAATTCGCAGATGTGGTAAAGGCTGCTCCCTATCTCTGTGTGGTACTCGTCAATGAAACGGCAGGTCTTTTCCGTCTTTTCTCCCCACGCATAGCTGATGATGATTCTGCCGCCGTCTGGGATGCGGAACCTTTCATTATAATGGGGGTCGATGAAGCGGATGCCCTGCTGGGCTTTCTGGATGTGACCGTCAAGCCAGTCCTTGACGTAGCAGTAGCAGTAAAAGTTATAGTCGCCTTTAGTGGGGTTGCAGCGGAGCAGGAAAGCGTGCTTTTCCGTATCCACACGGAAGCCGTACTCGGTGCAGTAGTTCCCCATAAAGGCGGCATCGGGATTCGCCCTTGCAAACGCCGCCATGTCACGGCGGTTGTGCAGAAGCCCCTTGCCCTCACGGAGCGTATTGATAACCTCGTCAAGCTCCGCCTTGAACTCGTCCGTTTTCCACCTGTCCCAGTGGTCGTCCCATGTGGTGTAAAAACCGTTCCCAGAGCTGTCAAAATCTCCACGCAGATGCCCGATGCAGCCCGTCTGCCCTGCAATCTGCGTACTCTGGGAATAGGTGTATTTCTGTTCGGGCTGTGTCAAAGCTCGTACCTCCATCAGCGTCCCTCCCTGCTCCTTGATTTTTTCTCTTTCTCCTGCGCCTTGATTCTGGCAAGGGCTTCCTTTGCCCATTGGGGCATGTGGTCGGGCTTGATTTCCCCAAGGACATCGTACCTTTCCCACCTGCGATGCTCGCCTGTGGCAAGGCATGTGCCGAACACCGCCTGCCCCCTGCCGCCAGTCGCACCGTTTCCGCCGTCCGCAAGCACAAGCTGATAGGCGGAGTGGCGGTATTCGTAGCGGTTGACCTCGGCATTGATGACGACAACTTTTCCCACGATGCTGCCGCTCTTGTTGTCGGGGATGCAGTCGTCTATGGTGAACGGCTTCAAATCAAACTTGAACTGCTCCTGCTCGGCTCGCACAAGCCCTATCTGTTCCTGCACACGCTCCGTGAAAATCTGCATGGCTTCCAGATAGTCATCCGAGCCGACAGCATCCGTCACCCATTCTGCGGACAGCGGGTTGTCGTAGGTGCAGTGGCAGACTAAAAAGGGATATTCTGCTTTTTCATCCACGCCGAACACCACTTCCTTTCTGCCGATGTGGATGCTCTGCGTGACCTCGTAAGAGCTTATCATCCTTTTTTCCTCATTCTCCATCGGGATTCTCCTTTCTCTGTTTCTTTTCTCGCTGCTCGTCTAAAATCTTTCGGATACAGACATCGCAGAAGATGGTGTATTTGTCCTTATATCGGGGATAAGGGCAGGTCGTACAGTCGTATTTTTTAGGGCTGCTTTCCGCAGCCTTTTTATCGCCCACGGTCATCGCCGTTCCTCTGTTTCGGGGCAGGGGGATTGTTGTAGGGCATACGGCTTTCGGACTGGTATCGCTCATTGAGCTTCTCCCGTGCCGCCGACAGCTCGTTACAGTAATGCCCCCAGAAATAGTTGTCCCCGCCCTTGCAGTACCAGCACACATAGGGGTTGGGGGCTTTGGGGTTATGCCCGATGACAAGCTCTGTACTCCCGATGGTACAGCTCTCGATGATTTCATATCCTTGGTTGGAGCGTTTTTCTTCCTCCATAATCAGACCTCCGTTCAGTCGCTTTTTGCATACTTACGGTATGCCTTTTCCCCTCTGGCTCGAAGCTTCTGCATCCGCAGGCTCCCAAGCAGTTCGGGGTGCTTCTCCTGCAATCTGCGCCGTGTCCTGCTGACGCTTTCAAAGCTCGGCAAGCCCAGATATTTATGCTGTGCCATGACCTCGGCAAAGGGCATCGCCCCTGCGCCTTTCAGACAGGAATTGCAGACCGCAAGGTAAAGGGTCATGTCATCGTTTCTGGCATCCTCGTCCTTTTCCAAAATCCGTCTGACCTTGCCCTCAATGGTTTTCAGATTGTGCATAGCGTACCTCCATATAAGGGTAAGGGGCGGCATTTTCAGCCGCCCCGTCCCCGTAAACGTGGATTACTTATTCTTCCTGTGGCGGATGTTGAGCCACAAGGCTCCGCCGCCGATGAATGCCACAAGCACGATGGCGATGATGGTCTTTGCGTCCATTCTCATAAGACCTCCTTTCCGATTTCTGACCGCAGGGGCTTCACGCTGCCCGTGATTCGGTCATCAGTCCTCTTTTTTCTTCTTCCCCTTAATCCCAAGGAATCCCAGAACGCCCGCACCAATGGTGAATGCCGCCGCAAGGCTCACCCAGAGGGCAGGGTTGAAGTCATCGCCCGTTTTCGGGGTGTCACGGAGTTCATTGTGCATCTGGACGATGGTGGTGGCTCCCACCTGCACGGTAGCCTGCTTGTCGGCGGGCAGGATATAGCCTGCGGATGCTTTGTCGCTCACCTCGGAAACGGTATACTCGCCAATCCGTAAGCCCTCGATGGAGATTTCGCCGTTCCTGTCGGTCTTAAAGGTCTGGTCGTAGTTCACGCCTGTGATGCGGAAAGAGAAGCCCTCCACCCTGCCGTCCGAGGATGTCTTGACGATTTTGAGGTTTCCTTTCTGGGCTTCGTTCAAGAAGCCTTTTCCTGCTTCATTCTCCACGGTGTAGGTCTTGCCGTTTTCCTCGATGGATACGGGGTAAACATTTTCATCAAGGATATATCCAGTCGGGGCGGTCTTTTCACGGACAAGGTACTTGCCGTAGCGGAGTTCGGTCATCTGGTAGACGCCTCCCTCCATCTCGGTCATCGTGCCGAGCAGCGTATCGTCCTTATCCAGTTTGCCGTCACCATTGGTATCCGAGTAGACCTCGAACACCGCCCCCATGAGCTTGTTGTCGGGGTAGTCCTTATCCACTTTTGTGAGGGAGATGCTGCCACGGATGAAGTAGTTCACAAGGGAGATTTCTACAATCTCGTCCACTTCGCTGATTGTGACGGCGATTTCTTCCTCGGAGAGTACATATCCTTTGGGGCTTTCAATCTCACGGATTACCCATGTGCCGTAGGGTACTTTGGTAAAAGAAAAACTACCGTCCTCTGCGGATACGGTAGTCGCAATGGCTGTCTCCTTGATAAATTCAGTTGTTCCAGTCTTGAAGATGCCGATTAAGGCACCGCCCAGAGCCTTGCCGTCCTCGTCTGATTTCTTCCCGCTGACAGAGCCGTAGATGAGCTTGTTCTCAATGGCGTTGCCCTCGTTTGCGGAGATGTGGACGAGTGCCGCGTCCTGCCCTGCATACGCAAAGACAACAGGATACTTGGTGTCGCTTGTAAGATAGGCGGCGTTGGTGCTGATTTCCTGCACATAGTAGCTGCCAAGGGGCAGGTCGATGACCGACTTCCCATGACCGTTCCCGTCAAGGGAAAGCACTTCAAGCAGGCTGTCGGCGGGGATTTCCGTGCCGTCTGCAGCGGTCAGCCCCTCCGCCGTGTAGAGACCGAAGCTCACATCACGGATTTCACCGTTCATCCCCACGCCGTAGGATTCATCTGTCTCAAGGCTCTTTACAAGGTCAATCTCCACACGCTGACGCTCATTGTAGAAGTCCGTGGATGTTTCTGTGACGGCGATTTCCTGCCCTGCATACACAAGCTCAACGGAGTGTACCTCGCTATTCAGCACAAAGCCAAACGGGGCGGTGACTTCCTCAACTTCATATTTTCCAAGATACAGTTCCTTGGACTTCGCCGTGCCGTCCGCACCCGTGGTAACGGTGTCAACCACTTCGCCCTTGGACGCTCGGAGAGTGCCGTCCAGAGTAATGATGTCCTCGGCGGCGGTAATCTCATAGACCGCACCCTCAAGACCTGCCACGGAGAAAATCGGCTGGTACAGTCCCTTAGTGCCAGAGACGGTGCTGAATACCTCGCCAGACTTCCCTACGGTGATAGTGCCTTTCTGTGCGGTGTTGGAGCGTACCACCTCGATGACGGTGATGCCGCTTTCTTCCTCGGAGTTCTCCTGCACCACGTCAAAATAGACTGGCTCGGAGTTTAGGACATAGCCATACGGAGCCTGCACTTCCACAAGGGAATAGCCCGTGCCGTATTCCAAAGTCTGGGGCGTGATGAGGTCGCCGTCCGCCGTGGTGTAAAAGGTGTCGATGGTGGTCACTTCGGGATAGGTGAATGTCATGGTGACAAGCTCACCGTCGGGGTCGTAAATCTGGAAGCCCACGCCTGCGTAGGGGATGGTGTTGCCCGTCTCCGCATCTTTCTTCACCACCTTGATATAGCTCTCAAAGTTGGCGTTGTTGATGAGGTAACGGTAGGTGTTTCCGTCCTTGTTGATGAACACGTCAAAGGGCTTCATCAGCTCTCGTCCCTCCCATCCAGAGGTCTGCTCCACGGTGTAGATGCCGTAGGGCATGTCCTTGGTCTGGGCGAAGCCGTTCTCATCGCAGGTTAAGATGTCACGCTCGGTTTCCTTGGCGGCTTCATAGCTGCCTGCGGATTTGAGGTAGACCTCAAAAACTGCTCCCGTTTCGGGTGTTTCAATCTGGGTCTCGCCGTTGTCGGTGTGCTTGATGATGGCGATGTTCCCCTTGATGACCTGCTCGTTTACATCGTTCCTGGCAGAATTGTATTCCACGGTATAAAGCTCGGCTTCTGCGCCTACATGGTGGATTGTGCCGTCCAGAAGATAGCCCTCGGACGGGGAAATCTCACGGATGCTCCAGTCATTGCCGCAGACATAATACTTGGTGGTGAACTGCCCGTTTTCATCGGTGGTGTAGCTGTCAATCAGTTCCTCGCCCTTATAGATGCCGTAGACCGCACCTGCAAGGGAAGCGTCCCCCTGCGGCGTTCCCGTCTCCACGTCCGTCTTTGCCACGGTGACGTTGAACTTCTTCAGCACGTTCACGAAGCTGCGGCTCGTGACCTTTTTCCATTCAATCGGGGCGGTCTGGGTCGCAGGCACCACATAGCGGATGGCGGTATCCACTTCCTCCAGTACATAGGGGGTGTCGCCGCTGATAAGCACGTTCTCAAACCTTGCCACGCCGTCTGCGTTGGTGACGGCATACTCGTCCACGGGGAGACCGCTTAAAGACGTGCCGAAGAGGTGGAACTTCATGCCCTCCACGATGCCGTCCTCGGAAGTCTTTACCACCTCCAGACTGCCACGCTTCAAGACGTTGTTGAAGTTCACGGTGGTCGTCCTGCCGCCGATTAGGGTCACGGTCTGGGTCTGCTGCGGCTCATAGCGGTCAATGGACTGCTCGGTGATGGTGTAGGTGGCGGGGAACAAGCCCTCCACGGTGAGGTTGCCCTCTGCGTCCGTCTTTACGGTCTTGTCGAAGCCGTCACCCTTGATGTGGAAAGAGATGCCCGAAACAACGCCGTCCTCGGAAGTCTTTCTGAGGGCAATCGTGCCGGTGGGGGTCTCGATGTTGAGATACGCCCTCACGCCGCCGACATTCTCCACGCCAGTCACCAAGTCCTGCAAGTTCGGGTCGCCGTAGGCAATCATCTTCGCCCCGCTGTCTACCGTGGGTACGCCGTCCTTGGCGGCGGTGATGCGTACCGTGCCGCCGATAGCTTTCGTGGAGCTGATGGTCAGCGTGTTCCCAGACCTTGTGACGCTCACGTTGGCATCGGAGCTTGCAAAGCTGAAATCGGAGAGTACGCCGTTGCTGTCGTTGAGGGTGAGGGTGTATTTCCCGTCCTTGTAGGCAAGCTCCCTCGTGATGTCATTCTCACCGCCCGACATAAAGCTCGGTATGGTGTTGTGGTTCGACATGAGGGACACAATCTGGTCGTAGGCAGCCCTCGCCCCGTCATTGGCGTAATTGGAGCCGAAGTGCAGGCTGTAGATGGTGCTGCTCGTCTGGCGGTAGGAGCCAGTGGATTCACGGCATCCCGTGACGAACTCCCACACGAGGGTCTGGGTGGCGAGCCATTTCTCGTCATCGCTCCCCGTGAGGTTATGGCGGTTGCCCTGGTATCCGTAGAGCAGGGCAAGCCCCACGGCTTTCCTCTGGCTGTCCGAGAGGGCGTTCCATGCGTCCGAGGAAGCCCGTCTTAGGGTGTTTCCCGTTTTCAGCGGTACGCCGGGCTGGATGCAGAACGCCGTCTCGCCGTCCACGGACATGCGGTACTTGTACTTGCCCGTGCCGCCTGCGGTGTAGCCGTTGATGTTGGCACTGGAATTGTACCGCATGGCGTTCCCGCTGCTGTCGTAGGTCATGGAAAAGGAAATCGTGCCGATGTCGCCTGCCGCAAACGCCGTGGCTGCGGGCAGCATCGAAAGCACCGTGACCGCAGCCATGACGAAAGCCGCAGCCTTTCTGAATAGTTTAGGGATTCTCATAGTTACCTCCTGTAATCTGGATTGTTGTTTGCCCTACTGACCGAAAAAAGCTGCCCGACTGGACAGCTTAAATAAATCTCTTTTTCTCGGATAGTCTTGGCAGTATCAAGGGGGAGAGGTGTGGAGAGGGGGAAAGCCGATTCCGTGGCTATCCGCCCATGCCGCAAAAGGGCAGACTTCGCCCTCAGCGTGCGGCTGTCCTACCTTTCCCGGTCTTTGCTCCGCTGCAAGTGGCGGTTGTAGAACTCCAACGCCTTGACAACGAAGTCCGTTTCCTGCCCTCTGGGGATGGACTTGGGGATGAGCTTGGTTATCCTCTCGTCCTTGAAAGCGGGCTTTTCTTTCTGGTTGGGCTTTTCCTCCTGCATGATGCTCTGGATAACCTCGTTGGTGAGCTTGCCGTCCTGCATGAACTTTTTCATCTTGATAGCCTGTGCAAGAGAGGGCGTGGCATCGTTGTACTCCATCGCTTCAAGCAGGGTGTACTGCTGTCCCTCGGTGAGATAGGATAATTCCACCGCAGGACGGAAAGCAATCTGGCGTTCATCTACCATTTGCAGGATTTCGGGGACAAGCTCGGTTAGGCGGATATAGCGGAAAATCTGGTTTTTGCTTTCGCCTACCTTTTCGGCAAGTTCATCGGATGATTTCACGCCTTGCAACTTGTTCCCCACTGGGGAACAAGTTAAATCAGTGCGTTTTCCCTGCCTGTTCATAGCTTCAAGCCGCATCTTATACGCAAAGGCTTTCTCACTCGGCAGGATGGTGGTTCTCTGGAGATTGCTTTCCACCATGACAATAATCGCTTCGTCATGGGTCAGCTCCTTGACCTCGCATTTCAGCGTTTCAAGCCCTGCAAGCTCGCAAGCCTTTTTCCGTCTGTGACCGCTGATAAGCTCATAACGCCCGTCCTCTTTCATGCGGACGGTGGCAGGCGTCATCACGCCGCTCCGCTTGATGCTGTCAACAAGCTGCTCCATGTCCTCGTCCATTAAGACCTTGAACGGGTGGTCTGGGAACTCGTCAATCTCCGCAATCGGGATTTCCCTTATTTTGCTTAGATTCGCTTCCGCACGGCTCTCGTCCGTTTCAAAGAGGTCATCGTATGCGGTCAGCTCGATTTTGCTTTCTCTGCTTCTCGCCAAGCTCTGCCACCTCCTTTCCGAACTGCTCGTAAGCGGCGGCTACCTTGCCGCCTTTGTCGTAGGCAAAAATGCTCTTTCCCTCTGCGGTGGCTTCCACGGCACGGATGGAGTGGGGTATCTGTGCGTCGAATACCTTGATTCTCTGCCCGTAGGCACTTTTTACCGTTGCCGTGATTTCCTTAGAGATGTTCGTGCGTGGCATTACCATCGTCATAAGGATGCCGTCAATCCGCAGGTGCGGGTTGATTTGCCGTTTGACCTTAGACACGGAGCGAAGCAACAGCTCTAAGCCTTTGGCGGAAAGATAATGGGGCTGTGTCGGGATAACCACGCTGTCAGCAGCCGCAAGCGCATTGATTGTCAGCATACCCAAGCTCGGCATACAGTCCACGAGAACCGTGTCGTAATTCTTTTTCACCTCATTGATGCAGGTTTTCAGCACGCTTTCACGGCTTATGGCGTTTATCAGTCTTACTTCCAGCCCAGACAGCTCAATGTTGGACGGGAGTAGGTCAACGCCCTCGTCATGGTGCAGGATGCTTCTGGAAACATCAACGGGTTTATCATCAATGATGTCCTGCATGATAGTCGAGAGCGTATCGGGCAAATCGTCTGGTCGGCTGTAACCGAGAGACATGGTTAAATTTGCCTGTGCATCGGCATCAATCAGCAAAACTTTTTTGCCCTGCTGTGCCAGAGCCACACCCAGATTGACCGCCGTGGTGGTCTTTCCAACGCCGCCTTTC
>OFFE01001698.1_pt1 | contig 15048 bp, 11 predicted proteins | sample 1521371 | NCBI WGS metagenome assembly OFFE01 (sample SAMEA3504131, study PRJEB24116) | mouse gut metagenome | biome: mouse gut; feature: mouse-associated habitat; material: faeces | place: Denmark | collected 2011 | reverse complement strand
AAGCCGCAGGTGCCCCGGATGCCGACTACCATCGTAGAATTCCGGATGTCCATGGATTCGTCTTCTTCAAGGGGTTCGGCCACATTGAAGAAGAGACTGCCGGAATGAACCAGGACTTCCAGATATTTGCCCTCTTTTTGAATTTCCACCTGGCTTTGCGCGTCCATCTTGGCCAGCTTCGTATCGTCAAGGTTAATCCAGGCATAGCTCCCGGAGCGGGTGTCCACCTGATATCCGCTGTAGAGCTTCAGGCCCTCGATAATCGAGACGCCCTTTCCGTCCTTGTCCGCCACGGCCACTTCGCCCTGTGTCCTCAAAAGCTCAATGGTGGTCGCCGCCATCCCGCCGCAGGCCGTGCAGGAAAGCAGAAAGGCTGCTGCCAGCAGGGCTGTGACGGCGCGGAAAAAGACATTGTTGTGATATTTCATTTCTGTTTATTACTCCTTTGCATTCGTGTATCCTCCCGGAGTCTCCAGGACGCTTATCGTGCGGCTTTTCGGAAGCCGTTCCTGCCGATTCCCCTGTTTTTCCAGGAACCTTTCTGACTTGCACCTGATTCCGCTTCCTGAAATCGCGGGAGTCCGGCCTGTTATGCCAGATCCGGCTCCCGCCGCATTTCTCAGCGGAAGCTCTTCACCCAGGCTATCAGGGAGTCATGGTACACGTTCTCCCTCACGTCCCTGCGCATCTGATCGGTAATGGGCCCGTTCTTTTCCATGATGGCCAGAATCGCTTCCTGCAGTCCGGCAATCTTTCCTTCCTCGAACACTTTCTTCAGGGCCTCTTCCGCGGCGGCTTTTCCGTCCGCAGGGCCGTGTGCCGTCTCCTGCCCTGCCGCGCCTGCCAGGGCGGATTCTGCTGCCCCGGACGGCTCTGTCGCTTCGGCTTTCCCGCCGCAGGCCCCATCCCGGGTATTTTCCCCTGCGCCGGACGATTTCTGCGCTGTTTCCCCGAGGACACCCTCTTTGCCGGATGCTTTCCCCCCGGCTTCCCATACGGCCCTTTCTGTGCCGGCGCTGTTCTGCTGAGCCTCGTTTGCCGCGCTGGATTCTTTCACCGCTTCCCCGCCGGATACCTTCTGTCCGGCATCCTGAGCCGTCTCTCCGGCCCCGGGCTGCTCAGGGCTTTGAGCGGCAGTCTCCCCCGGTTCTTTATCGGAAGCGCCCTGGGGCAGATCCTCTGTCCACTCCCCGTTTTCCGGCACCCAGATCTCCCCGGAATTCGCCTTTACGTTCACGGCGATATGGCCTCCGGCCACGCTCACCCGCTGGCCGCTGAGGGCGCCGACATATTCCGCCGCGTTCCCCGCGGGCAGGGTCATCACGTAGTCGCTGTCGTCATTGTTCACCGTGACCAGGACGGACTCTCCGTTACAGTTCCTGGAGAAAGCGTACTGGCGGTTGGTCAGCAGCAGTTCCTGATAGTCCCCGTAGGAAAGCGCCTTTATCTTCTGCCGCGCCTTGCCCAGTGCAGCGATCAGGCCCGTGCAGGCATTCTTCTCCAGAGCGTCGCCAAAATCCGACAGGGAGAGCGCGGGGCGCAGGGAATCATCGGAATATCGTTCTTTTTTACCCTCTATACCGAATTCCGAGCCATAATAGACGGAAGGCACGCCCGGCAGCGTGTACAAGAGCACATGCACCGGCGCGAAATGGGCCTTGTTGTTCAGCTTCGTGTAGATCCGCTCCACATCATGGTTGTCCACGAAATTGTACAGCTTCAGTCCGTCCGGCCTGTTCCCGCCCATGCCGTACAGACGCTTCACCGTGTGGGCGATCTCGAAGTAGTTGTGGTCGTTGTGCCCGGAGTACAGGGCCTTGTGCAGATGGTAATTGGTGACGGAGTGCAGGGTCCCCTCGTTGACCCAGCGGGTGTAGTCCCCGTGGATGACCTCGCCCATGAGCCAGAATTCCGGCTTCACCTCATCAGCCACACGGCGCAGCGCTTTCATATAATCGAAATCCAGAACATCCGCCGCGTCCAGCCTTATGCCGTCGATGTCGAACTCGCTGACCCAGAACCGCACCACATCGCAGATATAGTCCCTCACCGCGGGGTTCGACTGGTTCAGCTTGGCCAGCAGGTCATAGCCGCCCCAGTTCTCGTAGGAAAAGCCGTCGTTGTACTGGTTGTTCCCCCAGAAATTCACATTGCGGTACCAGTCTCTGTAAGGGGAATTCTCCCGCTTCTCCCGGATGTCCCGGAAGGCGAAGAAGTCCCGCCCCGTATGGTTGAACACGCCGTCCAGGATGACCCGGATGCCCTGCCTGTGGCACTCCGCCACATAGTTCGTCAGGTCCTCGTTGGTGCCCAGGCGGCTGTCCAGCTTTTTGTAATCCGTGGTCTCATATCCGTGCCCCACGGACTCGAACAGGGGCCCGATATAGACCGCGTTGCAGCCGATTTCCCTGATATGGGCTATCCAGGGAATCAGGGTGTTCAGCCGGTGCACCGGCTCTGTGTAGGAATTCTCCCTGGGCGCTCCGGTAAGCCCCAGGGGGTAGATATGGTAAAAGATTGCCTCGTCGTACCATGCCATGTCGCATTTCCTCCTGTACGGATCTACTTTTTCTGATTTCCTTTTCCAGTATAATCCGAACGGCGGAAATAGTCAACTCCTCCGCCCATGTCGAACACGCCCATGGCCTCAATGTCGATGGAGGAGGCGTCGATCAGCCCGGAGGCATCCTCCCGCTGCCCCTGGTCCGTGGCAGGGATGGAGCCGTCAAGCTGTCCCCGGATGCTCTCTGCACGAAGCAGCACGGTCCGGTACAGCATCCCGGCGGCGGCGTCATATTCCGCATAAGGATAGAACGCCGTGGGGTCCGTCTCCACCAGCCCGTCGATCTGGCTCCGGATACGGCCATAGACCTCCTCGAACCTCCCGCCGGACACATACTCTTCCGTCAGCTTCCGCAGATATTCGTGATATTTCGCAAGATAAGCCTCGTCCTCCAGCAGGGCATCGAAAAAGTCCGTCCCCTGAAAGGGGGTATCGATGGCGTCATTGATCATCCCGGACGCGCCGTCCCCTGCGCCCATGCCCATCCCTCCGAAGGACAGATTGTAATCCCACGGAATGACGTTCAGTTTTCCATCGTTCTCATACAGGTAATAGTTGTGGGCCATATTGCCGGAGAGGCTGTCCAGGTTCACGGAGAAGGTATGCACGGCCATGTATTTCAGCACATTGTCGATGTCGAGGGATTCCTCCAGCTCCCTTCCCTGGCTGATGTTGCGCAGCGCTTCTACTACTCTTTTGTGGTCTTTTTTGCCGCTGTCCGTCACTTCCCCTTCCCATATGGTGGAATAGCTGTCCAGGTCATCGTCGGTGTAATTCAGATCCGCTCCGCCCGAGCCCATGGAGAAACGTCCTCCGAAGGGCATGCCTCCGGGCTGCTGCGGCGTGGAGCCGTCTCCGCCCCCCTGACCGCCCTGGCCGGGGCCCTGTGTGTCCCCTGGAAGGCCTTCTCCAGCGGGAAAATCTCCTCCGGCAGGAAGTCCCTCTCTGGCAGGAAAGCCTCCTTCGGTAGGATATCCTTCTCCGGCGGGAAAATCTCCTCCGGTAGGAAGTCCTTCTCCAGTGGGAAACTCTCCTCCGGTAGGAAGTCCCTCTCCGGCGGGAAACTCCCCTCCGAAAGGAAGCCCTCCTCCGAAGGAAGTTCCATCCTCTCCCGGCCTGCCGCCCTCCCCGGGCATATTCTGTCCTTCCTGTCCGCCCTTGCTCCTGTCCGGAAAGCCGTCCCTCTCCATACCGGGCCCGCCTCCCATATCCATCCCCTCCGGCTTATAGAGGTTTCCGCCCTCCACCCCGTAGTTGCGCAGCAGAAAGCTGTCCTCCACGGCCTCCAGCGCCAGATATACGCCCCAGTACGTACCGTTTACCGAAATTTCGGCATAATTGTACAGGGAGGCATCCGCCTCCAGATACCGATACATATCATAGACGATGGCCTCCTTCATATTCGTGGCATCGGCGTAATTGTTGTTCAGAATCAGCTTGTCGAGCCCCAGGCAGGTCTGTCCATCCACATAGTGGTCAAATTCCAGCTTCAGGCTGTACCTGTCCGTGTCCAGATCCGCGGCAATGGCGGACAGGCTGGTATTGCCCTTGGGCCGGATTCCCACGTTCCGAAGTTCATGGCCGTTAATCGTCACGTCACAGGAATAGTATTCCTCCGCCATGGCATTGTCCAGCATCTCCTCCCATGCCCCATCCTCCATCCGGATGTCGATTTGAATCACCGAATCTTCGCCGAACAGCTCCGCCTCATACTCCATGGCAATGCCTTTTCCGCCCACCGCTTCCACGAGCCTGTGGGGAAACGCCACCGCCAGGACGCAGAACAGGACGGCGGCGGCCATGGCGATGCACGCTGTTTTCACCGCATATCTGCTGCTGATCATGCCTTTTCCTTTCCGGGCGGACTGTTCCTTATCCGCCCTGTCTATTGTTTGCTCTGGCTGGCGTTCGCACTGGCTGGCATCTGCACTGGCTGGCGCCCGCACTGTCCTCCCTGGCTGTCGTCTGGCACTGGCTGGCATCTGTCCTGTCCGGCTGAGCTGGCATCTGCCCTGCCTGCCGCCTGCCCTGCCTGTCATCCGCCCTGCCCCCCGCCGCCATCCGCGCCAGCCTCTCAGGCCATATACTCCCCATTATAGCTCACCAGCGTGGCGCTGCTCACCCCGTCCACGGCATTGAGCCGGTTCACGAAGGCCGTCTCCCCGTCCTTCATGCGGATCTCCATGGTCAGCTCGATCCCGGCGGCATTCACGGTCTTGGACTTCACGGAAAGCCGCGCCACAGCTTCCCTGGCAATCGCCATGGCGGAGTCCTCCGCCCTTTCATCGCCGCAGTCCAGTATCAATATATACGGATTTTCGTGTATTTTTCGATTTGAAAAAAGCAGCAATATGCATCCGATCATACCGGAGCCCAGCACCGCCAACGGTATCATGCCGGCCCCGATGACGATGCCCGCCGCGATGGACCAGAACAGGTACACAATCTCCATGGGCTCCTTGATGGCGGCCCGGAAGCGGACGATGGAGAGCGCGCCCACCATGCCCAGGGAAAGCACCACATTGGATGTCACGGCCATGATGACCAGCGTGGTCACAAGGGCCAGCCCAATCAGCGTCATGACAAAGCCCGTGGAATACATGACCCCGGCAAAGGTCTTTTTATAGACCACGAAAATGAACAGCCCTATCGCAACGGCGAACGCCATGCCCACCAAAGTATCCACCAAAGAAAATTCCGTCACGCTCTCCAGAAATCCTGATTTGAAAATGTCCTGAAATGTATTCATCTTATATCCTCCCGATATTCCTCTGCCATGTTCCCGGCGCCCCACTGCATGAATCCCTGCGCAATCAGCGCTCGCCGCCCACTATACTACAACCCTGTCATCATCTGGCGACGCGACGCACCGCCGCCTTGTCCTGGCGCGGACATCAAGCGCTAATCACACGGGAATTCACGCACCGCCGCACTACCCAAACCTCCTGCTGGCCCCGTATTTGGAGAAAGCCTGCTGCCTCAGCCCGCCCGTCTGGACCAGGTCCCGGATGACGGAGGGCAGGAAGGCGTCGTATTTGACCTCCAGCACCATGTCCCCGGGGGCCTCCCCCACGCTTACGTCCGTCCTCCCCTCCCCCAGGAAATCCCGGCTGTACATGCCGCTCCTGATATGGGAGTCAAAGGTGATCCGCACGTTTCCCGGTCCGTAGAGATAGGCCTCCCGCACATAGGACACCAATACCCTGGGGCGCAGCGCCTGATACCCCATCTTCGCGTACAATTCCCGCACCAGGGCCGCCGGATGCCCCCGCATCCAGCCCGTATCTCCCTTCAGCAGCCTCCCGCATTCCCCCTCCGCGATTTCCGCGTCGTACTTCCGGCACAGAGAATCCTCCTTGACCTTTTTCTCCAGGAGGATGAAAGAGAAGTCGTCATTGTAATACCTGATGCGGAACTTCTCCCGGCACGGGACGCCGTACACCTTCTCCCGCAGGGCCTTATCCGTAAAATTGTCAAAATAAATGCTCCTTATCAGATATCTGCCCGCCGCATCCCCGTGCGGGTCAGTACGCATCACCCGCCGCAGCCGGCTTTGAATCTCCAGATACTGGGGATACCCGATACCGTATTTCAGCTCATGGCGAAAGCCCTCCCTCTGCTCCATCCCTGTCCTCCCTGTCCTGTCCCTGTGCCCGCCCGGGCCTGAGAACCGTTCTCCCGGTGCATAGGGAAAGTATAAGGGGAGCTCCTGAAATGTACCTGAAATAAACTGTGTATCTTTTTTGAACAATTCAGGAGAAGGGGGCCAGGGGGATAGAAGCCTTTATCAGGATACGCTCCCCGTCCGGGCGCTTCGCCTGGATCCTGCCTCCGTGGGCCTGGACGATCGCCTGCACCATGGACAGGCCGATCCCTGTGCCTCCGGTCCTGGCAGACCGGGACTGATCCACCCGGTAAAAGCGGTCGAACAGCCTGCTTAAATCCTGTGTCTGGGGCAGGCTGCAGCTATTCTCCACCTGGATACAGGCCCTGCCCCGCTTTCTGCAGACTTCCATGCGGATATCCCCGCCCTCGTCCGAGTGCCTCACCGCATTGTCCAGGAGGATGGATATGAGCCGGCGGACGGAATCCCTGTCCCCGTGGAGCACCAGGTCATCTTCTATGCGCTGGGCGTAGCGCTTTCCCCTGGCCTGCGCCAGCGCCGCGAAGGGCTCCGCCGCCTCCCAGGCCGCATCGCTTAAGGAGAAATCCTCCTTCTCCGGAAATGGCGCCTCCTCGTCCAGCCTGGAGAGCGCCACCAAATCGTTCACAAGCCTGCCCAGGCGCACCGTCTGCTTTTGGATGTTCTCGATCCACCGGTCCCCCTCATGCTCCATGGCCGCCGCATCCGCGCTGGCCGCGATGGAGGCGATGGGCGTCTTCAGCTCATGTCCCGCGTCCGTGATGAACCGCTTCTGCCGCTCTATGTTCTCCGCAAAGGGGAGGATGGCATACCGGGAGAAGAACAGGACAAGGAGGAAGACCAGAACCAGGCTGCCCGCCCCCGTCCCCAGGGACACGATAAACAGGGTGCGCATGAACTGCAGGGAATCCGCCACATTCAGGAACAGGACGGTGATCCCCCTCTCGTCCCTGCTGACGAGATACCGATATTCCTTGTAATAACCTTTCGCCTTCTCCCCGGAGAGGACCTTCCCCGTATATTCTCCGGCCATATCCTCATCTATGGAGGAGATATGGTCTCTGGCGATGAACAGGATGCGCCCCTCCGGGTCGCAGTGGGCAGCGAAAAAGCGGGTGGTGAACTCCGCTTCCGGCCCTCCCCCCGGCATGTCCTCCATGGGGGGCAGAGGGGCCTGGGGCCTGTGGAAGGCCCGCTGCTCCCGGCCCAGGAGATTCGCCGCCATCTGATCCCGGACGGATGTGGTCCTATAAAAATTTACAAGATTGATTCCCGCCAGCAGCATCGCCATCACCGTCCCGAAAGCCGCCATGGCCGCCAGGATGAAGCGTCTTCGCATCTTCTTCAGCATCCCGTCTCCTCCATTGAATAGCCCGCGCCCCGGATCGTCCTGATTTCCACCCGGCTCCCGATCTGTTTGAGCTTCCTGCGTACGAATCCGATGTGCGTCCAGACCACGTCGATGCCGGACTCAGAATCCTGCCCCCATATCCTGTCCATCAGATGGCTGGTGGAGAACACGAACCGGGGGTGCCGCAGGAAGAGCTCCGCCAGCTGGAACTCCTTATTGTTCAGGCGCACCCACTGTTCCCCGCAGCCCAGCATGTACCGGTTGCGGTCCAGGCTCACGTCCCCGAAGGACAGAAGCGCCTCCGGGCATCCGGCGTTCCTGCGGGAGAGCGCCTTCACCCTGGCCACGAACTCCCTGCCGGCGAAGGGCTTGGGCAGATAGTCGTCCGCCCCCGCCTCCAGCCCGGCCACCCGGTCCTCGATCCCCCCTCTGGCGGTCAGCATCAGCACCGGAACCGTGGAGCCGCTCCCCCGGATTCCGGCCAGCACCTCCATCCCGTCCGCCCCGGGCATCATGATGTCCAGCACGATCACGTCATATGCCGCGCCCCGGAACCGCTCCAGCGCCTCCTCCCCGTCATGGACCACGTCCACGGAGAATCTGTTCTTTTCCAGCAGGAATTTCAGGGCCCCGGCAAGCTCCACCTCGTCCTCTGCAATTAAAATACGCATATTTTATACCTCAATTTCGTCTATTTTCAAATCTCCGGGACGACATGTCCCGGATTCAAGCTTACCCCGAACCTGAATCTCATGTCAATACTCCGGGCAAAACAAGTACGTAATGTAAATTGCTTTTTTCTGTGAATATGTTATAATATTGACTCAGAAGGGAACTGAGTCAACTTTTGATTCCATGTGCGCCGAAGCGCACGAAATTATGGTATAATATCTTTGTCAATAAAGAACCTCTTACAGTGAAAGGACAAGCATGGAAACCCGCAAAATCAAGAATGGACATCGCACAACCTATTTTCTAATCGGAAGCTTCACCCTGCTGCTGCTGATCAGCATAGGGGCCTTCATCTGCCTGGGCCGCTATATCAGCAGGGAGAGCGAAAAATCCATCCATACAGTTGGCGATCTGTACATGGCCGGCATCAACAACCATATCACAGCCCATTTCCGCACACTGATCGAGCTGAAATTGGAGCAGGCCGAAGCGATAGTGGAGGTAGTCCCGTCAGATATGGCCGACAGGGACGAGCTGTACCAGGAGCTGGTCTACAGGTCCGGCGTCAGGAACTTCAATTACCTGGCCCTGTATTCCGAGGACGGGAAAATGGAGATGCTGGACGGGAACCCCATCCAGCTTGCGGATCCGGATTCTTTCCGGAAGTCCCTCCTGCGCCGCGAGAAAAAGATAGCCGTGGGCTTTGATTCCCTGGGCACCGAGGTGGTCATCCTGGGCATCAGCGCGGAATATCCCATGGAAAACGGCGAGGCATGCATGGCCCTGGTGGCCGCCGTCCCCATAGACTACATCAGCGCCATGCTGGGCACGGACGAGGAGAACGCCCTGATATCCTCCAACATCATCCGCAAGGACGGCTGCTTCATCATCAGCGATACGGGCATGGACTACAAGGATTACTTCGAAAGTCTGTACCAGCGCTATCCGGCCAGCGACCGCCGGAAGATAGATGCTTATGTCCGGGAGCTTTCCGATGCCATGGAAAAGAAGGAAAGCTATTCTACCGTCCTGGATTTGGGGAACACCAGCCAGCAGATCTACTGTACGCTGCTCCCCTATTCGGAGTGGCATCTGGTGACGGTGCTGCCCTTCGGCCCTCTGAACGAAACCGTGGAGAGCCTCAACGCCAACCGGACCTTCGCCACATTGCTGGTGGGCTTCATCATCCTCACAGCGCTGTTGGTCATCTTCTATATCTATTTCCGGATGACCTGCAAGCAGCTCAGGGATCTGGAAGCGGCCCGCGAGGAGGCCCTGGCGGCCACCCGGGCCAAGAGCACCTTCCTCTCCAACATGAGCCATGACATCCGCACGCCCATGAACGCCATCGTGGGCATGACCGCCATTGCCACGGCCCATATCGATGAAAAGGATCAGGTGATGAACTGCCTGAAGAAGATTACCCTGTCCGGCAAGCATCTGCTGGGCCTGATCAACGATGTGCTGGACATGTCCAAAATCGAGAGCGGCAAGATGACCCTGACCGCGGAACGTGTCTCTCTCCAGGAGGCGATTGAGGGCGTGGTGGGCATCGTGCAGCCCCAGGTAAAGGGGAAGGGCCAGAACTTCAACGTCCATATCCACAATATCATATCGGAGGACGTATACTGCGACAGCGTCCGCCTGAACCAGGTCCTGCTGAACCTCCTGTCCAATGCCGTGAAATATACCCAGGAGGGCGGCCTGATCCAGCTCTCCCTGTACCAGGAGGAGGATCCCCCCGAAAAGGGCGAGAATTATGTCCGGACACATATCACCGTGGCGGACAATGGCACCGGAATGTCCGAGGAATTCCTGAAGCATGTCTTCGACTCCTATTCCAGGGTGGACACCATGCGCGTGCACAAGACGGAAGGGGCGGGGCTCGGCATGGCGATCACGAAGCACATCGTGGATGCCATGGACGGCAGAATCACCGTGGAGAGCGAACTGAACAAGGGATCCAGGTTCCAGGTAATCCTGGATCTGGAAAAGGCCGAGCCCTCGGAAGTGGACATGATCCTTCCCGCCTGGAAGATGCTGGTGGTGGATGACGATGAGACCCTGTGCCGCACAGCGGTGGATGCCCTGGATTCCATCGGCATCCAGGCCGACTGGACCATGAGCGGGGAGGATGCCATCAACATGGTGGAGAAGCATCATCAAGCCCGCGACGACTATCAGATAATCATGCTGGACTGGAAGCTTCCGGGCATGGACGGCCTTTCGGTTGCCAGACAGATCCGGCGGATCGTGGGCGATGACATGCCCATCATCCTGATTTCCGCCTACGATTGGAGCGAATTGGAGGCGGACGCAAAGGAGGCCGGCATTAACGGTTTCATCTCCAAGCCCCTGTTCAAGTCCACCCTGTTCTACGGACTGAAAAAATATATGGATGTGGAGGACCTGCAGGCCGCGGAGGGCAGCCAGGCAGAGCTGGCCGGACGGCGGGTGCTGGTGGCCGAGGACAATGAACTGAACTGGGAGATCTTGCAGGCGCTGCTGTCTGATATCGGCATAGAACCGGAATGGGCAGAGAACGGGCAGATTTGCCTGGAGAAATTCCAGGCATCCGCGCCGGGACATTACGACATCATCCTGATGGATGTCCGCATGCCTGTGATGAACGGCTATGAAGCCACGAAGGGCATCCGCGCTTCGGGGCATCCGGATGCCGCCGCCATCCCCATCATCGCCATGACGGCAGATGCCTTCTCGGAGGACATCAAGCGATGCCTGGACTGCGGCATGAATGCCCATACCGCCAAGCCGATCAACTTCGACGAGGTGGTCTTACTTCTGAAAAAATACATCTTATAGGATAGACGGCTCACCGTATCTTTGCAAGTGCTTCCCTGGACAATATCTTCCGGATGTTCAGCGCGAAGAGCAAAGTGGCTACCGTGGCCGAGATGGCGTCCGACACGGGCTCCGCCCAGTAGACGCCCATCACCCCCATAAACCGGGGCAGGATAAGGGCCAGGGGAATCAGCAGAATGATTTTCCGCAGCACCGCGATGAAGAGCGAAATCTTCGCCTGCCCCAACGCCAGGAAGGTGGGCTGGATGCCGTTCTGCAGGCCGAACACCAGCATGCCCGCCATGAAGATCGGCATCACGTTCCCGGTCAGCGCCACCAGCTCCGCCTCATTGGTAAAGAACCCCGCGTAGAACCGGGGGAAAATCATGCTGGTGGCCGTGGTCAGGAACCGGAACCCAAAGCACATGCCTATCATCCAGCCATAGAGTTTTTTCACCCTCCTGAAATTCTGCGCTCCGTAGTTGTAACTGATGATGGGCGTCATTCCCTGGGTAAAGCCGTTTATGGGCGCTGAGAACAGCTGCATGACACTCTGCATGATCGTCAGGGATCCCACGTGCATATCCCCGCCGTAGGCCTGTAGCCCATGGTTCAGCACGATGCTGATGAAGCTCTCCGTGGCGTTCATGATAAAGGGAGAGATGCCCAGGGAGAACACGCTCCCCAGGACCTTCCCCTCCAGCCGCATGCACTGTCTGCGGATTTTCAGAGACGACCTCTTTCCCATCAGGAAGGACAGCACCCAGGCCGCGCTGAGCCCCTGGGAGATCACAGTGGCCACTGCCGCGCCCTTCACCCCCATGCCAAGCCCGAAGATGAACACAGGATCCAGGATGATGTTCGCCACCGCCCCAATCAGCACGGAGAGCATGGCCGTCCTGGGCTGGCTCTGGCAGATGATGAAGGCGTTCAGCCCCAGGGCCATCTCCACGAACAGCGTCCCTGCCAGGTAGATGGACAGATAGTCCGTGGCATAGCCAATCGTGGCGTCGCTGGCGCCGAACATGTAGAGCAGGGGCCTCTGGAACAGATAGAAGAATGCCATCAGCGCCACCGCGCACAGCAGCAGGAAGCTGACGCTGTTGCCCAGGATCTTCTCCGCCCGCTCCCTGTCCCCCTTCCCCAGCCAGATGGCCGCCAGGGGAGCCGCACCGTTGCTGATGAACGCGGAAAAGGCGGAGATGAACACCGTGATGCAGAAGGTGACGCCTACGCCTGTGAGGGCATTGGCTCCCACGCCCTCCATATGACCGATGTAGATCCGGTCGATGATGCTGTATAAGATATTGATGATCTGGGCCAGGATGGCCGGCAGGGTCATGCTGGCCATGAGCTTGCCGATGGATTCCGTCGCCATCCTCTCTTCCCTTGTCTTGTCCGTCACTGCCATGTGGTATATGCGGCTCCTTTCCATTGATAAACTGTAAAATCCCATGAATTCCATGCGCAGTATCCATCATAGCACAATCGAATCCCCGGTACAAGAAATTTATGCCGCATATATTCTGCATGGACGGCCTACCGAATGCCCATCCCGGCTCCGAACCGTCCCTTACCGTAAATCAGCGCTCTGCTTTCGTTTCAGTGTCTGCATTTTCTTAGAGATTCTTTTCCATATACCCGCATGTAAACGGGAAGAAATCGAATTTCTTCGTCCCGGTATACACAAAGCCAAACGACTCGTACCATTTTCTCAACACTTTGTTCTCTTCCACAATGCCTATGTTTATCTTATCACAATATATACTGCATAACGATTTCACTTGCCGTGAAACCAGACTGCATAACGCTGACTGGTTCAATCGCATGATTACATTAGGCAGTATTCAGCGTTATGCAGTATAATGCCCCGGCAGCCTTAAATGCATCCCTCAGAAGTTCCTCCCCAATCCCATTGTGCCGGTATGTAGGCATGACGCATAAATTGTTCAACTCGCACGCTTTGTTTTCCTGTAATAGCAAGGAATAGTATCCAACAATGGTTCCCTTCTCCCAAAATGCGTACATGAGTCTATGTTCTTTCGTCAAATTCCATTCCAATCGTTCTTCTGTGGTTGCAAATGCTGTAAATCTCGGCGCGTTTTCGACAGTAAATCCAAATTCGATCGCAACTGTGGAAAAGCTTTCCCTGATCACTTTTACGCATTCAGCAATATCTTTCTCAGCTACTTCTTTTATCATAATAAACACCTCATCAAATCCTATTTTATATGAGTATCAGCAAACGAAAACCTTTAACCACCAAAAAACGCCTATAAATGTCAGTATTAAAAGCCATCCTGTATAGAAACATAGGCAGACACTTAATGAATTTTACAGCCGACATTCTAAATTGTGATTTCAAGGGGTTATTTGTAATGAGAGATACCGGAGAATAAATATAAAAACTTCTTGCGTCCATTCCCGGGATGTGCTATAGTAATCATAGAAAAGGGAAAGCCATAGAAGCGGCTCTACCCTCCGAATAAGCTAAACTTCCCAGCTAGAAGCCGGGCGGCCGTCACTATTGGTAGTAGTGGCGGCTATTTCCTTTTTCCCCTAAAGATTGTGTAGCACAACCCAATCAAGGCAACAATGAATATTCCAATCTGAATCAGATCAGAGTATGTAACATACATCGCGTCACCCTCCTTTCTTTCGTCTGGAGGGTTACTTGACCCTCCGTTAAAGCAAGAGGGTAGGAGCCGCCTTGGCTCTATGACTTTCCCATGGATGGCGTATAGCACAAATTTCCGTGTCAGACAATTACAATATTCTGTTTTTTTCAATATATTGCCAAAAGCGGTTCCCAAAGCAAATCCCGGCTGTGACACATCACAAGGGATGCCTGACCTGCCCTTGTTCGTCTGTGGGTCATCGGGTATATTCAACTGGCCAGATATTTATACCCCTGCTTTTCTTCTTCATCAGACCACACCCGTCCATAGTGGCTGCCAATGTTCTTAAACGCAGTCCGCAGAAGCAAAGTTTTATGCCCCTCTGCGGAATAGGGTGTATAGATTATATCTTCATATCCAGCACATCAGACGGAATCTGATTGCCATGCGTCCATCCAGGCACCTTTTCTTTCACGGCACTGGCTACTTTTCTTCCAATGCTTATTTCCAACTGCTGTAATGTCCATGATGCTGCTGAACGGTCACCTACTTTCAGCGTGCTTTGCCCCCATTCATCCTTGATAAAAGCTGCCAGATTCCCTGGCTGTTATTTCCTATACGCATGATAAAATCCCTCCTTCTATATGGTCAGATCCAACTGTGCGCCTTTGCCCTTTTCCTGCAGTTTCACGGGCGCATCTGCTTTCATCCTGATCTTCTCCAGCAGCTTTTCCAGAGTTTCTGCCTTTTCCAGCCTCTTTTCCTTCAGGGCTTCTTCCTCTTTCTTCTTCGCCCGCTTCTCCTCCGACTGCTCCTGCCGTATTTTTTTATAGGATACCGACTGGCTTTCTTTGGACGGTTTATGCCTGCTGACGCTCCAGTAGGTGACTTTCCCATCTTTGTCTATGGCTGTGCCGCAGACCACCATCTCATTTCCATGTGCCGCAATCCCGTCTTTCATAATCTTCGCTGATTCGGGCACTTGGGCAATATACTTTTCATATTTTGCCGCTGCTGCCGGGTCAGAAGCCATCTGTTCGATCATATTAGAAGCAATGACTATGTTATTGCCGCCGCTGCTCCCAAGCATATAGGCATCTTCCTGTTTCCCATTCCTGAAGTCCGCCACCGTTATGTTCACATCCGGGTATTTCTCTTTCAGACTATTCAGGTACGCCTGCGAATCCCCGTTAAGGGAACTGTTTCCGTCTGCCCTGTCTGCCGCATAGGTGTTCGTGTAATCCGTTATTCCTGAAATTGCCATAATAATCATCCTCCTAATTTACTTATAACTTCTCGGAATCTTCAACCCTTATTTCATGGGGCTTTCAGAACCTATTTTTCAAAAATCACCCACTTTTTTCTCAAAAACACTTGACAAACCAGTCAAAAAATGCGG
>OFFE01001689.1_pt1 | contig 15088 bp, 15 predicted proteins | sample 1521371 | NCBI WGS metagenome assembly OFFE01 (sample SAMEA3504131, study PRJEB24116) | mouse gut metagenome | biome: mouse gut; feature: mouse-associated habitat; material: faeces | place: Denmark | collected 2011 | reverse complement strand
GCCGCCGGAGACTTCCGGCGGCTCTTCTGCCCAATATTCCCGCTGTTCCTATCAGCCCCATGTCCTCACTCTGTCCGGACGGGCATACAGAACTCCCGCCTGCGGTTCCACCTCCTGTATCCGGAACAGCTCCTCCACAGTGACAAAATCGTAGCCCTCCGCCTGCAAGGCGTCCACCAGTGCCAGCGCCGCATCTACGCTGGTGGAGTAGAAGTCGTGGAGCAAAATAATGTCACCGGGCTGCACCGCACCCAATACGGCGGCCACCACCTTGTCCTTGTTCAGCAGCTTCCAGTCCTCCGGGTCCACAGACCAGTAGATCATGGGCGTCCGGATCAGCTTTGACCGCTCGGCTCCGATGAGTCCATAGGGAGGACGCAGCCAAAAGGAGCTGTCCCCCAACACCTCTTTCAGCAGGGTCTCCGTTTTGTGAATTTCCTCCACCACTGCATCCTTCTCCGCTTTCAGCAGCCGGACATGGGAGTAGGTGTGGTTGCCGATCTGGTGGCCCTCCGCCTTCATCCGCAGCAGCAGCGGCTCATTCCCGGGAATCTGCTCCCCGATAACGAAGAAGGTAGCCGCAGCGCCTCGCTCCAGCAGACCGTCCAGCAGACGGGCTGTTGTGTCCGCCCTGGGGCCGTCGTCGAAAGTCAATGCCACATATTTGGGTGCTTCTACCAGATCCTCCAGTACGTCCTCCTCCAGCTCTCCCAGGATCTCCACCGGAATCTCCGCCGTTCCGGCGGTGTCATAGGCGGAGATATCAGGTTCCACCGGTTGGGCGCAGGAGGCAGGCAACAACGCCAGCGCCGCCAGGCATGCGCATAATAGCTTCTTCATAGATTCTCCTCTTTTCCCGCATACTTGGGATAGTATAACCCGGGAAAAGCGGAAATACGCAGAGGTATGCCGCCGGGAGAGCGGCATGCATTTTCCTGCCTACAGCAAAGCGGCTATCAGGGGGAGCAGAAAGAACAGCAGCGTAAGAATGCCTATGATCCAGAAAATGGTTTTGATTCCAGCCATGGAGGCATCTCCCTTCCGGGCAGGACGGACAGCTGCGGGCTGCGGCTGCCGGACAGGCTTTCCCGGCTTGCTCCAGTCCATTCCCCTGGCCTGTCTGACATGCTTCTCTCTATGTACCTCGCTGTGGACGAAGGAACCTCCATGGTTCCGTTCATTGATGCCGTCCACCCGGACAACATTTCCCTGGGCGTCCATCCCCCAGGTTTTTACCGGCGGATTGAAGGCTCCGCACCGGGGACAGAAATCGTCCCTGCCATAGTCATACCGCTTTCCGCAGTCCTCGCATACAATCAACCGCATAGAACGCCTTCCTTTCTCTCAACACAAGCTCGCCTCTTGCTTCAGTATACTACGGAGAGACGCAGCTTGTAAAGAGGGCGCGCGTCTGAGACCTTATTTTTTCACAAGGCTGAACGCTCAGAACCCGCCGGTGAAGTCTTCCTGAATAGCTGCATCTCCCTTTTAACGGGGGCGGATCCAAGGATACTTTCAGGCGGAGAGGGCCCGTCTTATGGACAGGCGGCGCCTGATTTCCGTCTGAAGCTGGTTATGAAACTGCACCGTCAAAGAAACCCGTCTTTGTCAAAAACAGAAACAACTCACAAAAAAGTGACCGCCGACGGCCGCAGCATAATCCGATGGAACCGCCCGCAGGCCACTTTCCACCAGTGTTTTACACATTATCCACAGAGTTTTCCACATCGTTATGTCAACGGCTTTCTGCCGGAAAAGTTGGGGAATAGCAAATCCAAAAAAATTTGGAGAGAATACTGGCAGGCGGCGGGGACAGGGAGAGGTGCGGCAGAGCGTCTTTTCCCCCGTTCCGGTTCTTTTTCCGAGGCTTTGCCCATAAGGGTTGACAACTGCCTCCGGACAAGGTAAAGTATCCATCGGGATAGATCCCGGAGGAGGTTTCCATGAAGAAAGAATTGACCAACACGGAGGCGGTGTTCGCTGCGGAGGAACTGGAGACGCTGTGTGCCTCGGTCCATCCGGCGGTGGGGCGCACACGAGACCAGATGGAAAAGAGATATTATGAGCGTCTGGCGGAGGAGGCTCTGGGACCCAAGTGGCAGGACGGCGCTCCGCGGGAGGAGGTTCGGCCCATGCTGGAAGCCGTTCAGGGGGAACTGGACCGGCTCCATCATGCATCCCGCTCCCTGGCCCAGTCCTATCAGGCCATTGTGGAGCTGGAGGACGAAACCAGTGCCCGGCTGCGGGATCTGCGCAAAAGCCGGAACCGGAAATGGTACGCCCCTAATCCACCCGCCAACGCCGCAATTGATCTGGCAGAGAAGCGGCTGAATCATTTTGCGCAGGGATTGAATATTTACAAAATTCTGCTGGTGTGCATTTCGGGCAGCTTTGCCGGGGTGGTAGTGGAGATGATGTGGGCCTTCGCCCGGTATGGAATTATTGAAAGCCGCCGGGGACTGGTATACGGACCCTTCAATCTGCTCTACGGCGCAGGGGCGGTGTGCCTGACGCTGTTTTTGTACAAGTACCGGAACCGGGGGAGGCTGTGGTCCTTCTGCGGCGGATTTGTGGTGGGCAGCGTGCTGGAGTACCTGTGCTCCTGGGGACAGGAGGTTTTGCTGGGGTCCCGGTCCTGGGATTACAGCAATCTGCCGCTGAACCTTAACGGGCGGATCTGTTTTACCTATTCCGTCTTTTGGGGAATACTGGGTATTGTGTGGATTAAGGACCTCTATCCCCGGATGGCCAAGTGGATTCTGAAGATTCCCAACAGGGCGGGACGGCCGATCACCTGGGCGCTGACGGTCTTTATGATCTTCAATATCATTGTCTCCTGCGTGGCCGTGGGCCGCTGGGCGAACCGTTTGGAGGGCCAGCCTGCTTCCAATGCCTTCTGGGAGATGGTGGACGACCGTTTTCCGGATCAGCGGATGGAGCGAATTTTCGCGAATATGAGCTTCGGAGGGACGGAGCCTTGAGGCGGTGAGAGACGGATCGCTTCGCCGCGGCGCATGCGTGGCAGGGCCCGCTCCGGCACAGCAAAGCTGTACCGGAGCGGGCCCTGAGTTGGTATGGACATATGTGCGCGGCCTTATAACCTTTTTCGCAGCTCTGCGCCGGTGGACAGCGCTTGCTCCAAGGCCTGATCCATGTTGTAGTATTTGAAGTCTGCCAGCCGGCCGCAGGGAATAAGATTGGGAATCTTTTTCGCAAGTGCGGAGTAACGGGCGTACCGCTCCTGGCTGTCCTGGGTCAGAACGGGGTAATAGGGCTCCAGGCGCTCCCCCTCTCGGCAGGGCAAGGGGTATTCCACTGCGTAGCTGCTGCCGGGCTTATCCTGCGGAGGCAGCTTTTTATATTCCGTGATACGGGTGTATCCCGCCTCCTGCGGATAGGCTACCACCGGTGCAGGCTGAAGGGAAGCGTCCTCCGTATATTTCCACTCAAAGCGAAGCGACCGGTAGGGCAGCCGCCCATAGACGCCTCCAAACAGCTCGTCCAGCGCTCCGGTATAGACTACCGGCCCGGAAAACACGGAACCGCAGACATACAGCAGCCCCTCCCCTGCCTGAAGACGGTCCAGCGCCTCCACACCCAATTCCACCTGAATATTTGGATGATCCAACAGATTTTCAAAGAAGGATGTAAAGGAACCGGCGGGCATTACTTGATAGGGATCGTCAAAATAGCCCTCCGCATAGGAAAAACGAAGAGGAACCCGTTTGAGTACGCTCGGGTCAATTTCCTCTGGGGAGACGCCCCACTGTTTGGCTGTATAAGGAGCGTAGTCGTTCTTGAAAAGGAATTCCGCATAGCCCCGTATATCCGGGTCCGGATGGGCCAGTACTTCAACCACTGTGGCAAACTCCCGGCCAGCAAAGGCGTCTGTCAGCTTTTTCTTCAGCTTCAGTGCCTGCTTCGGCGGATAGAAGGTATCAATGGAAGAGAAATTGAAAGGGGTGGGCGTATATTGTCCGTCCCACACAGCCCCGCAGGTCAGACGGTAGTCCTGCCAGCGGCTGAAGCGGCATATGTAGTCGTAAAGTTCCTTCTTCTTTGTGTGAAAGGTATGCGGACCATATTTCTGCACCAGAAAACCGTGGCTGTCCACATAGTCGTACATGTTGCCTCCGATATGGAGTCTGCGTTCCCAGATAACCGCCTTTTTTCCTGCGTCCGCCAGCTCTCTGGCGACGGCCGCCCCGGTCAGACCGCAGCCGATAATAAGGCAATCTGCGCTAAAATCCCCCATAGGCTTCCATAAACTCCCCAAAGCTTTGCAAATTCTTGTCTTTTTCTGCCAGGATAACCTGATCCATACCGCCGGCATCGTTCAGCGGCCATGCCACCCCAATATCCGGATCGTTCCATATAATGCCGTCGTCGTATTCCCCATAAAATTTCTCGCTGCATTTATACGCCACAACGGAAGGCTCCAGCACAAGATATCCGTGAGCGCACCCGGCGGGAACCAGGATCTCTTTATGGTTTTCTCCTGTCAGATGGAAGCTCAGCCACTTTTGAAAGGTGGGACTGTCCTTCCGGAGATCCACCACAACGTCCCACACATGCCCCCAAATGCAGCGTACCAGTTTGGGCTGTTGCTTTGTCCGCTGAAAATGGAGGGCGCGAATCACGCCTTTATGGCTGGTAGTATAGAAGACTTCCGCCAGATCATGATGGATTCCGTTTGCCTCGAAAACCTCTTTGGAATAATCCTTTGTAAAGCAGCCGCGGACGTCGTCCGCACAAAAAGGCGTGACCGCTACCAGCCCGGGAATGTCAGTCCCTTGAAACTCGAATGTTTGAATCATGATTCTCCCCCAATTTCTGTCCACCACGCCATCGTCCGCCGGCAGCCTTCGGCAAAGCTGATTTCCGCCCGGAAACCGGTATCCGCTTCTGTCTGGGAGCAGTCGAAGCGGTCCAGGGGCAGATCAATACCGGTAAAGGGAATGTCCCCAAACCGGAAAGGCAGCTGGGGAGCAATGGAGGCCTGCATTTCCAATAGGAACTCTTTCAAGGGCCGGGCATTGGAGCTGCCGATCAAGTACTCGTGAAAAGGCTTGCCGTTCTCTCCGATCAGGCGGAAAGCGCGCGCAACGTCATCGATATATACAAAATCGTAATTCTGTGTCCCGGCGGTAAACTGCGGAGATTCTCCCCGGATACATTTTTGAATGGTTGTATTTACCAATCGGGGACTTCTCTCTCCTGCACCGTAGGCGTTTGTAATTTCCGGCCAGATCAGGTCAATCCCCAGCTGGGCCGCTACCGGCATGCACATTGCATGGGCAATCAGTTTTCCACCGCCATAGACATACCCCATTCCGGGTTTACAGCCCTGCGTGTAGGCCGCTGCCATTGTCTCATGCTCCATGATGCTTCCGGCGCAGAGAAAGCGCTTGCAGCCCAGAGCGCTTGCGGTCTGCAAAGCATCTACTGTCCATTGCGCGTTATTCAACTGAAGCTTTGTATCGGCTCTTGCCGCCCCGGCGCTGCCCTCCCAGGCGAAATGGTAGAAAGCGTCACAAGCTGCCGGAAGCTTTTTCCGGCACTCCGCCATCCGGGACAGCTCAAATGGAATAATATCAACCCTACTGCTGTTGGGAATGTTCTCGCAGTGCCCTTCCCGGACCAGAGCGTACACCGTATAGCCGGAGCAGAGCAGCTCCTGAACCACTGCGCTGCCCACAAATCCGTTTGCACCGCTTACAATTGCAGATTTCATTGATGGTTCTCCCCATGATACAACCGGATTTCCCGGTCCATCTCCGATGGGATATCCCCACCGGCCAGCCAGACCCGCGTCCATTCCACGGTCTGCTCCACCGCTTCGCTGATATGCCAGCGGGGCCGCCATCCGAAGGCCGCTTTCAACTTGGAGCAGTCCAGTTTCAGGAAGTTTGCCTCGTGGGGCGCGTCGGGCTCCGCCTGATTGATCCAGTGAAATTCTTCCCCCCATTTTTCCCGGAACAGCTCCGCCAGCTGTCCGGTGGTCACACAGCCGCACTCGTCCGGCCCTACGTTGTACCATCCGGCGCAGCCTGGATCCTCGTATTGCCGCTGTGCGATCATCAGATAGGCGAACAAGGGCTCCAGCACATGCTGATAGGGCCGGATAGAGTGGGGATTGCGCACAGCGAGAGGCCGCCCGGCCTGAATGGCCCGCACACAGTCCGGGATAATCCGGTCATTGGCGAAATCGCCGCCGCCGATGACGTTTCCCGCGCGGGCTGTGGAGATACCGGTATCCTGTCCGGTGAAAAAGCAGCTGCGGTAGCTGTGGGTCACAAGCTCGGAGCAGGACTTGGAATTGGAGTAGGGATCAAAGCCGTCCAGCGGCTCCTCCTCCCGGTAGCCCCACACCCACTCGTTGTTCTGATAGACCTTGTCTGTGGTCACGTTCAGAAAACTGCGCACGCCGGGAACCTGACGGACGCACTCCAGAATGTTCACCGTTCCCATGACGTTGGTTTCATATGTACCCGCCGGGTCCTTGTAGCTGTCCCGCACAATGGGCTGGGCCGCCAAATGCAGCACGATTTCCGGCCGCGCCCTGGTGAAAGCTTCCATCAGATTGGCTCTGTCGCGGATGTCCCCAAGAATGGAGGTCATCTGTCCCTCCAGACCCGCCAGCTCAAAAAGGCTCGGCCGGGTGGGTGCAGGCAGGGCGTAGCCGGTGACGTCCGCTCCGGCTTCCGTCAGAATCCGGCATAGCCAGGTCCCTTTGAAACCGGTATGTCCGGTGACAAAAACCCGCTTTCCGCGGTAAAAATTCAGTTCTCCCATTACCACACCTTCCAGGGAGCTTGTCCCTTTGCCCACATGGCCTCTAAAGCGTCCTTTTCCCTCACGGTATCCATGCACTGCCAGAAGCCCTGGTGCTTGTAGGCCATGAGCTGACCCTGCTTTGCCGCCGTTTCCAGCGGTGCTTTCTCCAGAACGGTGCTGTCGCCGCTGATCAAGTCAAGGAACTCCGGCTGGCAGACCATGAAGCCGATGTTGATCAGGCTGCCATCTCCCTGGGTTTTCTCGCGAAATTCCCGGACAAGACCTGTGCCGTCAATGTCCAGAATTCCGAAGCGCTGGCCGGTGTTGCAGGCGGACATGGTGACAAGCTTGCCATGGGACTGGTGGAATTGAACCAGCCTGTCGATATTCAGGTCAGACACGCCGTCGCCGTAAGTCAGCATGAAGGGTTCGTTCCCGATGTAGTCCCGCACGCGCTTGACCCGTCCGCCGGTCATTGTGTCCAGCCCGGTATCCACTACGGTGACTTTCCAGGGCTCGGAGGTGTTGTGGTGGACGGTCAGATCGTTCCTTCCGTGAGTGAAGTCGTATGTAATGTCCGAGGTGTGCAGGAAATAGTCCGCGAAATATTCTTTGATGACGTGTTGCTTATAGCCTGCGCAAACAATGAATTCGTTGTAGCCGTAATGACTGTACAGCTTCATGATGTGCCAGAGAATGGGCTTGCCGCCCAGTTCCACCATAGGCTTTGGCTTGAATTGGCTTTCTTCGCTGATGCGGGTTCCATAGCCGCCGGCGAGGATAAGAGTTTTCATAAACTAATTCTCTCCTGCAATCATTTTTGATTCCATCTTTTCCATTTATTCAGAGAATATGGTTTACTGTGTGGTGTCGTCTTCTTCCAATAGTGCGGTATCTCCGGTCCGAAGTTTTTTTATTTCTTGAATCAATTCCCACTGTAAATTGGATAGTTGCTTGATTTCACGAGCAATGTCATACTGTGATTGTATTTCACATTTCCACCGGTATCCAAATTTTCTGATTTTCCAATATTTTTTGCAGCGAGGAAATCTGAAATAGAAATACCAATTATCGTTTTGATAAAGCTTCCGCAACTTATATAGAACATATGCAATGGAGAATTTCTTTTTACGCAGCAAATAAAGGTAGATATGTCCTGCCCGGTCAGAAACCATATCCTCTATTATTTGAATGTCCTCTAAAGGCAATATCTCGGATAGTTCGCTCATAAATAAAATAAAGGTTTTTCGTGTTTGCGTATTATATTGATGATATAAGATACCCTGAAACTGAAACGCCAGAAACTCTTTCCTTACCTGTTCCCACTTTTGGTTTAGAATCAAAAAATCCCGACTTTCTTTCAGGTTTTTCAAAAAGTCAAATTTGTAGGAATCGTTTTCTCGTTCCTTATCTACGATTGATCTGCCCGTATTTTTTCGATAATAATACAGACATTCGTTTACGATTGATATTTTTTTTGCATGTATGCATGTTTGTACTGTAAACAATACATCTTCATAAATTCTGTTTACAGGATTCAGAAGAGAATGTTCCTCTAAAAATTTTCTGCGATAAATTCGGTCCCAAACGCCTATAAATTGGAATATACGTGGGTGTTCCATTGCTGTGAAATAGTCTGATTTGCTCATGGCCTGATAAAAATTCCAGTCACGAAAGCATGCCGATGTGCCAGAATCCGTATAGTACAGATTTACATTTGTCAGAACAATATCCAATTGAAATTTGCATGCTTTTTCATAAAGCTTTTCATACATTGTCGGTTCTATGAAATCGTCACTATCTACAAATCCGATATATTCTCCCCTTGCAGTTCTGATCCCGGTATTTCTTGCTGCTCCTAATCCCTGATTTTCTTGCTCCAATACGATAATTCTTGGATCCTTTTTTTTGTAATCCTGCAAAATATTTGCAGAGCCGTCCGTTGATCCATCATTTACGCAGATAATTTCAATGTCTTCAAGAGTTTGCTTCAAAATACTGTCCAGACATTTGGAAAGATAATTTTCAACATTATATACTGGAACTACAACAGAAAGCTTGGGTGCCATATCTATGACCACGCCTTTCCGCTGCGCTATAAGACGAACTTCAGATAGAAGCACCGCTGACGCAGCTGTTCAAATTATTTTAATATGTCTTGCTTTATCAGACGCTAGGATCATACATTACCGATTTTTCATGCTGTAAGATTATTTTTTCGTTAATTGGTAGAGCTTTTTGACTAGCTGGTATGCGCTTCCGGATTCATTCATATGGTTCTTTAAAAAGTGTTTGAGCTTGTTTTGCAAAGTTTGTTTACAATCATTGGTCCTTGTGGTATTTAAAAAAAGCGCTCTTTGGACCACACTGAATTTTGCATCAGGATGATCTTTTAAATATTGGGTGACAAAAACACCTAATAAACGTTCGCCTATAAGCCCGTATACTCGTTGTTCCTGTTCGGTATAATTTTTTATGCTAATCCGATCTTCCAATTTAAATAGGATCTTAAAAATCCATTGGCAGTATTCTTTAAAAATTTCCCGCTTCATAATAAACAAATTGCATGGATAAAACAGAGTTCCATTCAAATATTCATTGGCTGATTCTGCATAATTGGGATATAATTCACAGAGAACTTCAAGAGCCGTGTTTAGATCCGCCCTATGCTGCATCGGAACTTCTGTGTAATGTTCAAACAAATTGTGAAATCCACGGTAAGTTACGTCATATGGAATAGAAAGCAGAATATCATTAGCTTTAATGATTTTTTCCATTTTGTGCAAATTAAGAAGCCCGCAGCTTATGCAGGAGTCATAGTTGAGATTGTCAATCAGTACATTGCCATAGGGGTCTGCTTGCAATCCTTGTGCAGGGAAAATCATATATCTCCGATAATGACATAAGCCATAGTAGTCTGCGTTTACATTTTTCCATGCCCAATATAGTACTGTAAACTCATTAAACGTCATTCTGCGCTCAGAAATATTGTCCCCTGTATCATCACCCGGCATTTCTCTGATTTTTTCCGGGGATCTGTCGTCAAAAACCGCTCCGCAGCGAACTGGAATAAATAGCGGACAATCTATTGTCTCGCTTTCCATATCAACCCGATGTGATACAAATATTTTGATGTCTGGCCTACCGGCTGGCCCCTTGTAGTCCAAGCGGGTCACATCAGGAACGCATGTCTTGTTCATCCAGGCGATTCTCCCTTTATCAAAAATTTAGTTATACCGTCCCATATATTTTCATCTCAAAATATATTTTGCTATGTTTTTTTCCACAAATAAGTAGTTTATATTTGCCATTAAAAACGCAAAAGCAATCCCACATAAAAAAGCAACGGTATAGCATACTTTTGGAGAAACAAAAGAGATCATATATCCGCCATATAGGGAATGCGTAATGTAGAAGGAATAGCTGATTTTTGAACAGTGCGCAATCCAGCGCTTCGAGGGAGGGGGAGGGGATAATAACATAACTGTAAAAATGAGCATAGCGTACATCATGGATACAATATATGGTTCCGTTTCATAATAAGCATTATATTGCAGGTAAAAACTGCTTATCAGGACCAGATAATTCAAAAATCCAAGAGAAATAATCAGTTTTCCGGAAACCTTTTTAGTATATGCCAGATGAATAATCACCCCAAACATCGGGATTGCCATAAAGGGGGCCCCGCGGCTGAACCCAACTGGAATTTGCGTGAATTTTGGAAGAAAATAGGTGGAGACCAAAATCCAAATATCTGTAATAAGAATAAAATGAATGGATGATTTCTTTTTAAACAAATTGCACAGAGTATAGATGATATCCACACAAAGCAAAGGAAAGAGATACCATAAAACTCCATTAACGGCATCAGGAAAACACCATAAATAGTTCCATAGTGTGGCCGATTGAATCCATTGCAGAAGAGTGAATTGATCCCAGTAGGAAGCTAAATGAAATATGGAAGACAAGCAACAATTAAAGAGAAAGAAAATTAACATGGACAGAGGAACGGTTAAGTATACTCGCAGCAATCGCCTGAAAAAATAAGGCAAACCCCATCGAGTATTTTGTGCCATCAGAAAACCGCTTATCAAATAGAAAATGCAAACGCCCAAAGCTCCAAAATTTTGAATAATATGTAGTGGCCTGGTAAAAATCCACTGGACAATCTGGATAGGGAACCATTCGGAATTTAAGTTGACAGACATGTGCGGCCAAGTCACAAGGCACATTGCGGCAACTCTCAAATATGGTATAAAGTTGAATTCTTTCCTGATAACAGGCGATGCAGCGGAGTCACACATGGAAGGCACCTCTAAACTTCAAAAATATGCGCCGGATTTGTATTCTCCGGAGGCTTCCCGGAGGGAAGAGTAAATTGAACCATGCATTTCTCTGCATTCTGTGGTTCTCATCATCATAACAGGAAAAATGATCACGCGGATATTCTCCGCAGGAGACATCATTTTGAGCCTGTAACCATGTGAAATAAACGCCGAATAAGCGTTCTCCCAAGAAACCGTTTACATAATTGGAAGCCGCCTGTACACGTAAGTCAAACTCATGCAAAATATCAAATAACCAACGGCAATAATTTTGAAACATTGGCCACCGCATAATATAAATATTTCCATAATATTCCCCAGAGCCGTTCAAATAAGTATTTGCCGCAGGAAGATACTCGCTATATTTTTCGGAAATAATTTGGTATACGAGTTCCAAATCAGCAATATTGTGCCCGGAGCTTTGACTGTAGCGCTTCCATACTGTCATACCTGTATGTTCCCAAACAGGTGCAATCACATCAAAACCGGCAATTGCAGACGCAACCGTATGAATATCGTATCTTTGCGGATCCGGCGCCTTTCGGATGCGGTATGGCAGTGGCCTCTTTTCTCGACTTAAGGGAGAAGTGGCTCTTTTCTTATTCAAGTTCAGATACCGCCTGTAATGGAAAAAGCCTACATAGTCCTCATTTGTAAATTCCAGATTTTTCCATACCCAGTACTGCGCTCTCAGCTCGCAGTAATTTCTTTTAGAAGAGATATTAACGCCGTCTTCCCGGGTTGATTTCAACGGTATAAGGCATTCGGAGGAAGGAATCCAGATATCCTTGTGAGAAACGACGAAAAGGTGAAAAGGAGACTCAGAGCATGTATTCATCACACACCGCCTCTGTCTTTCCCTCCATTCTGACCCGCCCCTTCTCCAACCAGATCACTCTCCCGCACATCTCCCTCACCTGCTCGAGGCTGTGCGAAACAAACAGCACCGTCGTTCCCCCGCCCATAAGCTCCAGCATTCTCTTTTTGCTCTTCTCCTGAAACGCCGCGTCCCCCACCGCCAGAATCTCATCTACGATCAGCACTTCCGGCTGCACCATTGTTGCCACCGAAAACGCCAGCCGCGCCAGCATCCCGGACGAATAGTTCCGGATTGGTGTCTCAATAAACGCCCCCAGCTCCGAGAATTCCACAATCTCGTCATATTTTGCCTTCAGGAACGCCTCGCTGTACCCAAGGATCGCACCGTTGAGAAAGATATTTTCCCGGCCTGTCAGGTCAAAATCAAAACCCGACCCCAGCTCCAGCATGGGCACCACGTTCCCCCGGCACACCACGCTTCCCTCCGTGGGCTTCAGTATCCCGGAGATGATCTTCAGCATGGTGCTCTTTCCCGCTCCGTTGCGTCCGATCAGCCCCAGGGTTTCACCCTTTCTTACAGTGAAGGACACATGATCCAGCGCCGTAAACTCCTGATATTGCAGCTTTCCGCGCATGGCGGTGGTCACGAATTCCTTCAATGACATGATTTTGTCGCTGTTCATCCGGAAGCGCATGGACACATTGGAAATTTCAATCACTGTTTCGCTCATAACCCACCCTCACAGATACAGGACAAACCGGTCCTGACTTTTCCGGAACACCAGTGCCCCTGCGGCCAGGGCACCAAGCGCCATCAGCGCACACTGCATATATACCGCCGGTTCCGGGGAAATGCCGTCCAGAATGCACAGACGGGCGTTTTTCAGAAAGTAATACATGGGATTGATCCGGAGGATTATTTTGAAATTCTCCGGCAGAATGCTTTCCGGATAAAAAATCGGGGTTGCGTACATCCAGATCATGTTCAGCACGCCCCACAGAAACTGGGTATCCCGGAAAAATACCATGGATGCTGACAGCAGCAGGCCCAGACCGAGACTGAAAATAATCACGCAGCAGAGGAAAAAGAGCGTCAGTACGGCGGATTTTTTAAACTGAATGCCCGTTGCCAAGGAGACGATTACCAGCGGGATCAGGGAGATCCCCAGATTCACCACCGAGGACATCACCCGCGTAAGCGGATAAATGTATTTGGGCATATAAACCTTTGTGATCAGTCCCGCGTTTCCCACGATGGAACTGAGCGCCATGCCGGTGGCCTCAGAGAAAAAGTTGAATGCCACGATGCCGATGAGCAGATATACCGCGTAGTTGGGGATATCGCTCTTGAAAATGGTTGAGAAGACAAAGTACTGTACGCACATGGTCAGCAGCGGGTTGAGAAAGCTCCAGAACATGCCCAGCACAGAGCGCTTGTACTTGGTCTTGAAGTCCCTGGAAACCAGTTGGCGGATCAGAAAGCGGTACTTTTTTACCGCAATGACCGCATTTATCACATAGCTGCGCCTGCCCTGCCGGATGCGCAGCCATACGGCGAAAAGACCGGCCAGCAGTGCCGCCGCGCCCACCGCCGCGAATTCCCAGTAGTGCAGGCCCGTCCAGATGTAGTCCGTACCCTGGGCTATGAAGCAGAGCGTTCCCGCCGCTGGTGCTCCGTTGAGCGTCAGCGCTCCGTTTTCCAGTCCACCCTGGGTGTTCATCAGCGGCGAGGCCGCGCTGCCGCTCTGGCAGTCAGGGGAGGTGATTTTCAGCAGCAGGGGAACCTGATACAGGCCCTCTATCGGCTGCTCCGCCGTCAGGGTGGTCAGCCCGCCCTCTGTAATTGCCGACGCGTCAAAGGTTCCTGACAGCAGCACAGCTCCGTTTCTCAGGTCAACCAGCTCCAGCAGAATCGTTCCGGCGTTGGGGCGGTAGTAGGTGCCCCATTGGACGCTGACGCTTTCAAGGCGCTGGATTTTCGTAGTGAATGCCTGCTCCACGGTGCTGCCTGCCGTCAGCTCCACGGTTCCGCTGTCCGCCGGCGGAAGCCCCATATTTCCTCTGGATTCTCTCAGGTGCAGCTGCTCTCCGGCCAAAAAATAGAACAGGACGATCAGCAGGACGTAGCCCGGCAGAACGGCCGCCGACAGGCGGCCCAATATCCTCGCGCCGTCCGCCGCCTCGCTTGTTGCCGCTTTTCGCACTGGAAGGACCTCTCTTTCTGTTTGACAAAATAGAATGAGACAGATTATTTAATTTGAAACAACTCGGAGGAGTAAAAATACCGGAATGCTCCGGACACTTCTGCCTAAAAAATATGGCTGATTATCAGCATATTATCATACTTTCCCAAGATAGCACATAATAGCGAAGTTTTCAATAGGAAATTTGCCTAATCTTTGCTGCCAATCTGAAAAGCAAAAGCCCAAGCTGGACAGGTAGCTCCGCTTTTTGAATAATACAAATTAAATATTTTGATATAAAGAAAAGTAAATGGAACGGGTAAATCACCTGCGCAGATTGCCTGTCACATTCCAAAAAAACAGAGGAAGCGCGGTTTTACAAAAGTATACTTTTATAAATAAAAATTACCGGTGAAAAAAATTCTGGAAAAGCCCTTAATTTTTACCCATAGCCGCCGATTATATGGATGTAAGCAAGAGGAAGCGCAGGTTTGCAAAAGTATACTTTTGCAAATCGAAGGATTCAGCGCGTGTGAAAGGAGTCCCCCCATGCTGTCAATACAATTGAAATCAGGGGAGTACCTGACCATCGGCAACGATATCGTCGTGCAGGTGTTTCAGGCGGGTGCAGGCTTCCGGGTGGCGGTTGAGGCCCCCAGAGAGATGCCTGTTGTCCGGGGAGAGGTGCTCGAGCGGACAGGAATCCGCCCGGACTGCATCCATGAACGCTCCCCCCAAAGCCCCTCCCGGTCGAAACGGGATCAACAGCGGTTTCAAACGGCACAACGCCGGTTGAAATAGAAGCGCGCCGGCGCGGCGCCCATCCGGCCGGTAAAGGCCCCGCGCAAGCGCAACATTTTGCAGACGGACGGAAGGAATCGTCCGGAATAAATTAAGGAGATAAAACTATGCGTATTCAGCACAATATCGCCGCGATGAACGCCTACCGCAACTACAACACCAACACATCCGCCGTATCGAAGA
>OFFE01001682.1_pt1 | contig 15121 bp, 10 predicted proteins | sample 1521371 | NCBI WGS metagenome assembly OFFE01 (sample SAMEA3504131, study PRJEB24116) | mouse gut metagenome | biome: mouse gut; feature: mouse-associated habitat; material: faeces | place: Denmark | collected 2011 | reverse complement strand
TTTTGTTCTCTTTGCTTTTCTTATATCCATAAACCGCAAACGCGCCGATAAATTCTCCGTTTTCCCTCTTAATCTTCTGGTGGCTCCTCACCTTGCCGGAAATATCTCTGGCGTAAGAATCGTTGACAAAATTCTTAATAGGTATTGTCAGAGAAGTCTCATTATAATCGGCTGTGAGGGAATCAAAATGGTCTGTCAGGGCGATAAAGCGCACAGAAAAAGCCGGGAATGTTTTCTGAATCAACCGCCCGGCTTCAATATAATCCCGTCCAAATCTGGATAAATCCTTTACTATCACACAGTCAACGCGTCCAGCCTCAATATCTTCCATCATCCGCTTAAAAGACGGCCTGTCAAAATTTGCCCCCGACCATCCATCATCCACGTAGATATCATAAATCTCCATGTCGTCCTGCTTTCGGATATAGGAACGTATCATATCCCTTTGGGAACGGATGCTGTTGCTTTCCACTCTCGCGCCCCATGGCATAGAGGTATGCCCAAAGGGTAAAATTCCAATTTTTTCCTAGGGGGGGGGTAAAAAGGGGTCTTGTTACGTTTACCACTCCCCCGCCCCCCCGGTCAGGAGGGGGCAGTACATAATACAAACAAATCATTTGTATCACTGTATTACTTAAATAATACAATAATACTTAACCCTGCATTAATTATGGTAGATAAAAAATCTATCCGATATGTGATAACACATGAACTATGCCACTATTATTATAAAGACCATTCAAAAGAATTCTATGCCCTGCTTTCTAGCAAAATACCTAACTGGCAGGAAATAAAGCATAAGATGGAATTAAAAATATTGACTTATAGATAATTTTTAAAAACAATCTACCATATCTTAATCTTATTCAGTGCCTTCATTTAATATATTTATATATTCTTTATATGCAAATATTTTATTTCTTTTCTTTTGTGAAACTTCTTCTAATATACCTAAAGTAACTAAATTTTCCAAACTTGAATGTATAGTTGCTGTGCTTAAACTGCTTTGGTTTTGTATTGCACCAGCATTTAATATAGGATTTTTTACAAAGCATCTGTATACTGTTAATGCTGTGCTTGATGCCCTGCCTATGTTATTTACTTTTGCTTCATCATCATTTATCAGATTTATTAAATTTCTTGCTGTTCTTACAGCCTGATTAGATGTATGGATAACAGCATCTGCAAAAAAATCTATCCACTTTTCCCAGTCACCTTTTACTCTTACATTTGTTAAATGCTCATAATATTCCTGCCTGTGAATTTTGAAATATAAGCTTAAATATAGTAACGGCTTTTGTAAAATTTTATTTTCATAAAGCAGCAGGGAAATTAAAAGCCTGCCTAATCTACCATTACCATCTAAAAATGGATGTATTGTTTCAAACTGCACATGGCTTATGGCGGCTTTCAGTAATACAGGTGTAACACTTTTTATATCATGTAAAAAATTTTCAAGATTACCCATACATTTATCTACCATATCTGGTGGCGGTGGCACATATACCGCATTACCAGGTCTTGTGCCGCCTATCCAGTTCTGGCTTAATCTATACTGCCCCGGCTCTTTTTTGCTGCCTCTGCCTTTTGATAATAATATATTATGTATTTTTTTAAATAATCTGCTGGATATTGGAAAACCTTCATCTATGCACTTTACACCATATTCTAATGCTTTAACATAGTTACTTACTTCCATTGCATCATCCATAGGGACGCCTGGAATGCCTTCTAATTCATATACTAATAAATCTGATATTGAAGACTGAGTGCCTTCTATCATAGATGATAGGACTGCTTCTTTTCTTACATACATATATAAAAATAATGAAGAATCTGGCAGTATTTCTGAAATACTGTCAAGCCTGCCTAATGATACAAGTGCATTATCCAGCTTTTTAGAAATTTCTGTATTTAACTGTAAAAGCTGTTTTAAAGGCAATTCATTGGGGATAAATGAACGAACTTCTTCTCCTCCAAGTCTTAATATCTCATATCTGCCCTGTAAACCTCTTTCCATAAAATCTGACCTTTTTTATTTTCTTATTTTAAGTTAACCTATTATCTTAAAATAAGCAAGCTGTTATTTTAACTTCAGCCTTGAACTTAAAATAAGGATTTTCTTATTTTAAGTTAGCTTATTATCTTAAAATAACATATTTTACGGCAGGGTTACTTTCAGCCTATCCTGTCTGAAATAGTTTTCCATTATTTCTGTCATTGTTTCTTTATTTCCCCGATTATATGACGATATATATTCTCCAAAACTGCCCCTGCCATTTATATAGTCTTTTTCTGATATTATAATATCGCTTTCCTGCATAGAATAAAGTTTTCTGAATACTCCATTTTTATTTGGGTATGCTATAACTCCATATCGTTCTTCTTGAAATGCTGTGCCTTTGCCATATGCTGTAAAATTAAGGCTTTTCGGTGCAGACAGGGATGTTATTTCTCCATCTTCAGATATAGTTTGATTTATCACCTGCCCTGATGATATATTATAAATTAAAGCTGTGCCGTCTGATGAGCCTATTGCAGCACGAGTGCCATCATTATTTAACTTTACAGATTTTACTGCATCTTTAAAAAGTGAAAACTCTTTTACAGGTTTTGCTCTGCCTAGATTATATATTCGGACTGTGTTATCATATCCGCCGCTGATTAAAATATCTTTATCACCTGCAAAATCAAGGCTCATAATTAACTGCCTGCCTGCCCTGTAAGTATCAGTGATTTCACCTTTTTCTAAATCAGTAATATAAATATCCCCAGTTTTTGAGCCAGCAGCCAATATTTTACCACTGCCGTTTACTGCAATAGAATAAATACCATTTTTATAGCCTTCATAAATCCCAGTATTCACCCAGTTTTTTGTTTCATATTCATAAATGGCAGCAGGATAGGCAATATATAATTTATCTGCTTTTGGGCTTAATGCCACAGCACGCACACCCATTGCGGGCTTTACTATCCGCTTAATTTCTTTATAATGTTCAATATCCCAAAAAATAATCACATCATCCTGCCCAGCACTTACTAAATACTTTCCGTCTTTTGATACACTCATAGATATGACTGGTTTTTTATGTGCATTATCAAGAAGTATTATATCAGAAGTTTCTGCATCTATCAGCCTGATATTGCCGTCAAAACTGCCAAAAACTGCCAGCTGTTCTGTTGCTGCGCTGCTTGATATATAATATGCTTTACTGTAATCTATCTTTGGTGCAGCTGATAAATTAAATGCATAAAAAATAATTACTGTAATAAATAATTTTTTCATATATCACCTTACTGCATTTTCTTTCTGTTTGGTGCTGTTGTAAATGTAATAGATGTCATAGTTTTATCTCCCTGCTGTCTTTTAAAAAGGTATAATACATCCTGCAAAAGCACTTCAGGGCGGACATTTTTTAAATATCCTATTTTATCAAGAGTATATTCTGGCACAATGTATTCAGCCATTGGCTCTTTTTCAAGCCCAAAGGCATATAAACTTTCGCTGCCAAAAGGTGCTTTGACCCTGTAATGACCTATACATACCCATTTATTTATATTTTTTTCATCAATATATTTAATAAACTTATTATTCCAGTCTAAAGGTAAAATATTAGCTTCTCCGTCTACTGCATTATTCATTGTAATAAAATATATATATCCTGCTTTATTTGCTTTAACAAATAGAGTAAAAGGCTCATTTTCTCGTAAAAATGTCGGGTCTCCGTCTGTGGATATTTTTATCCATATTTTATAATCTGTTTTTAGTGGTGTATATGTATTTAAAATAGATGATGTATCAGTTTTTGGCACTGCCTGCATTGTAACAAGCTCTTTTGGTATTTTAACAGCTGATGATTTTAATACTTTTGATATGCCGGTAATAAGTGAGCATGCCATAATTATATCATTTCCGCTTTGTGTATATGAGCAGCGGAGTTTATTTCTGCCGTCTTCTTCTACTTCTACAGAGTTTACCTTAGTTGAAAGCATATCTTTAAAAAATGCACCAAACTCTGTAATATTTTCTTTGCCTGCATACATAACTGGTGCTACATAGATATTTTTTTCATTCATATCTTTTGTAAGCACTTCTGCAGCTACCTCTAAACTTGGTGGTGTTTCCTGCATTTCAAGTATCATTTTTAATGCTTCTGCACTGCTTATTCTAGGCAGCAGATAATCTTTTATGCCAAGCACATCTGCCACTGCCTGATAGCTTTCATATTCATCATACAAGCTCTGAACAGATTTTAATACTCTGTAATTTAATGTTTTATCGCTGCCAGTTTTTATATTTTTTGTCATCTCATCAATACGCTCTGCAATATCTGTCAATTTTTTACTGTATAATGCAGGATTATCAATAACTGCAGTGGCTTTATGCTTTCCGTTTTCTTTAGAATAATATATTGATGGATTAAGCAGAGGCACATTTGTTGAAAGCTTTGTCCAGCGTGTATAATCTGACTTTATTTTGTTTTTATTTTTATATGTTGTCTGCTCATGCTTTGAATATACCTGCACTTTCACTGATGCAGATAAATCTGACAGTGCTTCCTGCTTTGCTTCTTCCATTGTAGAGCCATAACCTATACCCTGTAAATCTGCACTGTAAGCATTGAAGGAAATTAAACACATAAATAAAAATAAAATCAGCTTATTCATACTATCTCCATGCAGTAAAAAATACCCTGTCTTCAAAAGGCTCTATTCCAATATCTGCCCCATAAGTATAGGCAGTATTTCTAAAGCCTGCTTTTTTAAGCAAAGATATTAAAAGCTCTTCTTCATAATATCTTTCATATATTTTGTTATCATATCTTACCCATTTACTATCTTCATTAATAAATGCAGTTAAAGAGTATGTTATTAATTTTTCTATACTGTTATATGAGCCTTGTGAAATAAAAACTTCATTACTTTCTACAGCAGAAAAATCACTTAAATCTACATCCTGCGATGATGAAAGCGAGTTTGCATCAAAAACAAATATTCCATGTTCTTCTAAATGCTCATAAATATTTTTAAATACTAATAATACATCATCTTGATTTAAAAGATGGTTTATACTGTCAAAAAGGCATGTTATGGCTTGAAATTTTCTGCCTAAATTAAAATCTCTTGCATCTGCCTGAATAAATTCAACTGCCTTAGCATTTTCTTTTGCATAGTCAAGCATAAGGCTTGAGCCGTCAAGCCCTGTTATGTTATAGCCCCTTTCATGCAAAAGGCCTGCCACATTGCCAGTGCCGCAGCATACATCTAAAACATGTGCATTTTCTTCTAATTTTTCAAGCAGAAGAATATCTAATGCTTTTTCTAAATAAAGCGGAGCATTAATAGTCCAGTATTTATTGTAGAAATAAGCAAAGCAGTCATATTCCTTATATATTTCAGCCACAGCTGCAGCTCCCAAAAGATATTGTGCCGTCATTATTATTTTTTATATTTTCAAAAAAATGGTTTACAGGCCCGCTGCCACTGCCTATATTCATTTCTGCTCCATAGATTATAGCAGATGTTATATACTGCTTGGCATATTTTACAGCATCAAGCAAATTAAAGCCTAATGCAAGATATGAACATATAGCAGAAGAATAAGTGCAGCCTGTTCCGTGAGTATTTTTTGTTATTACACGCACGGCAGATATTTCATAGTGGTTTTCACCATCAAATAATGTATCAACAGATTCTTTGTCGTTGAAATGTCCCCCTTTTATAATAACATTCTGTGCGCCCATATCTTTTATTTTCCTGCATGCTTTATCAACATGTTCCTGACATTCTATTTTCATACCGCTTAAAAGCTCTGCTTCTGGTATATTTGGCGTAACTATATAAGCAAGTGGGAAAAGTTTTTCCACCATATAAGAAATAGCATCATCTTTTAAAAGTTTTGCACCACTTGTGGCAACCATTACAGGGTCCAGCACATAAGGGCTTTTATTTCTTGCTTTTAATATATCTGCTACCGCTTCTATTATATCCTTTGAAAAAAGCATACCAGATTTTAAAGCATCAGGTGCCAAATCATCATAAATTGCTTCAATCTGTGTAATAATTGATTTTGTGCTTAATTCTTCAATATATGTAACACCAAGTGTATTTTGGGAAGTAACTGCTGCAATAACACTCATTCCAAATACACCTAATGCCCCCATTGTTTTAATATCAGCCTGTATGCCTGCACAGCCGCTGCTGTCGCTTCCCGCTATTGTTAGTGTTTTTTTCATTATGCTATACTCCATGTATCCATTGTATAATTTTCTGTTTCTAAATCTAATGAATATGTGATGTCACCTGTCTGCACAAACTCAATATCTATAACACCCGGCACCTGTTTTAAAAGCTCTAAAAATTCTATTTCAGGGCATACTTCATATTCTTCTGATACACTCATTGATACCCTGTATTTATTTGGCAAAATGAATATTATATTTACAGGCAGTCTGCCTTTAAACCGTGCAATCAGAGTTTTTATTTGAAACACTCTGTCAGGTGTTGATTTTTCAGTATCTATTGTGATTTTTAGTGTGGCAGTATTTTCTTCTAATGCATGCCCTAATGTCATAATTTTTCTAGCAGTAATAGAGCCTGTGCCATCTTCATTATTTGGAGTAAACATTCCCTGAACAGCTATTATATTATCTTCATTTAAGTGCATGATATTATCTGCATACATTTTTGGAAAAACTACTACATCTACACTATTTTTTGTATCTTCCAGCTCTAAAAAAGCCATTTTTTCCTTTTTACTTTTTGTAATATGATGGCGTATGCTTTTAATCATACCTGCAACTAAAACTTCACCTTCACTTCGCATACTGTTTACAAGCTCCATATCTTCTGCAAAAGTTTCTATATATTTATTATATTCCTTTAATGGATGGCTTGAATAGTAAAAGCCTAGTATTTCTTTTTCCTTTAAAAGCAGCACTTTTGCAGGCGGTTCTTCCACATTTGGATAATATTCTTCTCGTTCACCAGTTAAGAAATCTTCTATTGAGCCAAAGCCTTTTTCTCTGTCCTTTGCTTTGCTTGCTGCAGCTTCAAGAGCAGACATATATACACATGTATGCTGATGCCTTGATTTTCCAAAACAGTCAAGTGTGCCTGAATAAATAAATGCTTCTATTGTTTTTTTGTTGGCAGCTGATTTAAAGTCCATTCTGTCGCATAAATCATATATACTTTTATATTTGCCATTTTTTTCACGCTCTATGATAAATGATTCAATAGCAGCCTGACCTACACTTTTTATAGCTCCAAGACCAAAGCGGACAGCATCGCCCTCCACTCTAAAATCAAAGTAACTTTTATTAATATCTGGCGGCAGTATTTTTATACCCATTCTGGAACATTCATCTATATATTTTACTACATCATCAATATTATCAATAGAAACAGATAACAATGCACTCATATATTCTTTTGGATATTTCACTTTTAAATAAGCCGTCTGGTATGCAATATAAGCATAAGCAGCAGAGTGTGATTTATTAAACCCATAGCCTGCAAATTTATCTATCAAATCATATAAATCTGATGCTTTCTGCACATCTTTTCCTAACTTTTGCACACCCGGAATATTTTTTTCTTCATCACCATATAAGAATATGGCTCTGTTTTTTTCCATTTCTTCTTTCTTTTTCTTACCCATAGCACGCCTTAGCATATCAGCAGCACCAAGAGAGTAGCCGCCTAAAACCTGAGCTATCTGCATCACCTGCTCTTGATAAACTATGACACCATAAGTTTCTTCTAATATATCTTTGATTTCTTCAAAAGGATATATTACTTCTTCTTCTCCGTGTTTTCTTTTTATAAAACTGTCAAGCATGCCGCTTTCAATAGGTCCCGGACGGTATAAAGCGTTAGCTGCAATAATATCTTCAAACACTGTAGGTCTTAATCTTTTAAGCAGTGATTTCATACCGGCACTTTCCAGCTGGAATACTCCAGATGTATCTCCATGCTGAAGCATCTCATATATTTCTTTATCATTAAGTGGAAGATGGTCTACATCAAAATCTTTATCTACTGTGGCATGTATCCTTTTTACTGCTTCATCAATAATTGTTAAGTTTTTAAGACCTAAAAAGTCAAACTTAATAAGCCCAACAGCTTCTGCCGCACCTTTTTCAAACTGTAGAATAACCTCGCCCTTTGGACCTTTTGCAAGTGGTGCATATTCTACAAGTGGTTTATCTGCTATTACAACACCGGCAGCATGCATACCAACCTGACGGATAGAGCCTTCTAAATTTTCACTGTGTTTGCGGATTTCTGCCCCATGCTCTATATTTTCAAACCTGCTGTATAATTCAGGGTCTGCATCATAGGCCTTTTGGAATGTAGTGATACTTGGACCATCAGGAATAGATTTTGCAAGTTTATTCACTTCTACAAGTGGAGTATTATATACCCTGCATACATCTCGGACAGCATTTTTTGGCTTTAATGTGCCAAATGTTACTATTTGAGATACTTTTTCTTCTCCATATTTCTGGCTTACATATTTTATAACATCATCTCTGCCTTTTATGCAGAAATCTATATCAAAGTCTGGCATACTGACACGCTCTGGGTTTAAAAACCTTTCAAAGAAAAGTTTAAACCTGATAGGGTCAATATCTGTAATAGTCAGGGAGTAAGCAACAAGAGAGCCTGCACCAGAGCCCCTGCCTGGACCTACTGGAATATGATTTTGTCTTGAATAGTTAATAAAATCCCACACTATTAAAAAGTATGCATCAAAGCCTTTCATAATAATGATTTCAAGTTCATAATTAAGCCTTTCCCAGTATATATGATGCTGTTCTTCAGGCACTTTTTTAAGACGCTCTTTAAGCCCTTTTGCTGAAAGCTCTCTAAAATATGATTCTAGTGTATAACCTTCTGGCACTTCATACTGTGGCAGGTGGTTTATGCCAAAAGTTATGCTTATATTACATCTTTCTGCTATCTTAACAGTGTTTTCAACAGCTTCAGTGCAGTAGCTGAAATCATTATACATTTCATCTGGAGTTTTTACATAAAGCATACTGGAATAATCCATTTTGCCGCTGCGGGAGTGCATTATTGCAGGGTCTAATGTATCAGAAGTATCTCTGCTTAAATCATCTAAGTCATCTTCTCTGGCAAGATAACCGTTAATATCCCCTTTCATTTGTGAAGTAGTATCTGTTTTTATCTGCTGAGAAGCATCCACAGGCTTTAATCTAGGCTTGCGTTTTTCATCGCCTACCTGCCCTAATTGAATCTGCATTAATATATTATGTGATGAATAATCTTCCTTATTTAAATAATGGCTGTCACATGTAGCAACAAGTGGTATACCTGTTTCCTTTGATATTTGGATAAGCTGATTATTTACTATTTTCTGTTCTGGGATACCATTTTCCTGTATCTCTAAAAAATAATTATTTCTGCCAAGTATTTCATCATATTCAAGGGCAGCATTACGGGCTGCTTCATAACCTTCTTTTAAAAACTTACGAGATATTTCTCCACCTAAACATGCAGAAAGAGCTATTACTCCTTTTGAATACTGCCTTAATGTTTCCTTATCTATACGCGGTTTTCTGTAAAATCCTTCTAAAAACCCTATGGTAGAAAGCTTGTAAAGATTTTGCAGACCATCATTATTTTCAGCAAGTAATACTAAATGATAGTTAGTATCATCACCTTGTTTATAATGGTCTTTTTTATTAAAACGGCTGTCTGGAGAAATATAAAACTCACTGCCAATAATAGGCTTTATACCCTCTTTTTTCATAGTATTATAAAAATCTATTATACCATACATTACGCCATGGTCAGTAATAGCACAGGCCTCCATTCCGTTTGCTTTTAACTTTTCTGCCAGTTTTTTTATTTTAATTGCACCATCAAGGGCAGAATATAAAGTATGCAGATGAAGATGAACAAACCTGCCTTTTAAGCATTCTTTTTCTTGTAATTGTGTCATTTTCACCTCACTATGCTTATAATCTCTAATAACTGATGAGCTGTATAAGGTTTCTTAATATAGCAGCAGTTATGCTCTTTACATTCTACTATATTAGAAGAATAAACAGTGTCGTCTTTTTGCATATTTTTTTTATAATCAGAATAATCTGCATATACTTTTAAATCTATCCCACGCCTTTTTGCTACAATCTGAGCAGCAAGGCGAATATCTTCTTCTATTTCTAACAATATTATATCTGCCATATATTTCACTCTTTTATGATAAATATATATATCATTTTGCTTTTTTTTTGTAAAATAAAATTATAGTATTTTATACAATTTGATATTATTTTAAGAAACAGTGAATAGTATATTATCTTATGTTTTTAGATACTTCGCTATATTGCAGGCTCAGTATGACACAGCAGGGGCAGGAAGTGAAATCACCCGAAAATTTTGAACTAAGCCAATAAATAAATTGCTTTTTCCTGTAAAGGTGTAAGTCCATCCAATTATTTTTCCATATCTTTTATAATCATTCGCATTTGGTTTTCTTTTAATTCACCTATATGCATAGTAAATGTATGTTTTCCATTATCTGTTTTTGTAATAAAATTAACATAAGATAATACTTCCATACTTGGCTCATAAGGTTTGCTGTTTTTGTCAAAGAAAACTTGATATGGTATAATTTTAGCATATATATTTTTATTTATATCAGGATATTTCCAAACATCAGCAAACTTAATATACACTCTGCCAGACATTTCCTTATTTAATTTTTCTAAAACTGGAGCCATATTTTTACATGGTATGCATTGCTCTGCACCGTAATCAACTATTACAGGCAGCCCTTTGGAAGTGAGCTTATCAAAATCAACTGCTTCTGTGACATTTAAATCAAAACTTAATAAATCAGCAGATATATTTTCAATGCTGTTACATTTTTTTAATGCGAACACAGCTGCAATGATTAATATAATAATTACAATGCCTGCAATATTTATTTTCATACATCACCTTTATAAAAACATTTCCATATTATTAAGCAGATATGCCTTTATATTTATTTAAAATATGCCTGCTTTTTTCTGGTGGTAAAATAGCTTTGAATATATGATTTTATCCTGTTTTCATCTCCAAGTGCTTTAAAAATCTTTACAGCATTATTCATCACAGTAACCTTATACTATATCCTGTAACTATTTCTTTTTCATTTTTTCTATGTGTTTTTTTATCATTTCATCCATTTCTGAGCTGTCATCATACTCAAAAAGTTTGATACTTTTATTTAGAATGTTTTTCCCCCGTTTTATTTCACATTCTAAAATACCATTATACCCTTTTTCATAAAGAGCATATTTTAAGCTGCCAATATTTTTTATGTCATGGTAACCACATTTAACAATTACATCACCATTTTTTATACCTGCTTTATCAGCTGGTGATTTTTTAGTAACTGATTCTACTTTTACTATACCATTTTCTTTATCATTTGCAGCGATTACAACACCTATTTTTGGTGTTCCTTTACTTTTTATTTCTTCAGGATAAATATAAACATCTGCATTTGTTTCTTCATGGTTTATAGGTTCGCCCTGCATTATAACAAAGCTGTCTTCCCCTGTAAGCCTTTTATACCTGAGTGGTATGCCAGAATTTTTGCCTGCATGACCGTTTCCGCATATTACAACAATGGAAGTATCAGGGTTTGCTTTTCTATAATCTGCTAAATGTTTTGCCATAATCTCATCCCAGATATTTTGAGATATGAAAAAGTCTGTAAATTTATTTGTGCTGTCTGCATGCATTTTAAAAATTGATTTAATTTTATTTTCATATTCATTATTTATAATTCTCATGCGTTCAGGCAGAGCAAGCTTCTGTTCTTCAGTTAAATTATCAATCTGCCCTTGATATACTTTTGATGTAATTTCTCTTTCAATATTTAGTGGAATTATATCTATATTATTATCCCTTGCATATCTGAATATTGGGGCATAAAGAGAATAATCAAAGCTCCAGTTGTTATAATAATCAATGCCATCAAGCATTTCTTTTTCTGTAATTCTGCCCTTTACAAAGTCATTTACCACATTTAAATATTTATACTGCACCATCTCCATAGCTATTGCAGTTTTCTTTTTAGAGTTATTAAGATATTCTATTAAAGCAAGCTGGTTAGCATGATGAGAATATTCATTGTGGCTTTCTCCCGCAAATATTACTTTATATACAGCAGCTTTTTTCATCATATCTTGAAATGTATCAAGTTTTTTAACATCTATTATTACATCTTTTTCATGCTCTAATACAGTTATACCCATATCTGTCTGCATATTTGATTTAGAAATAAGTTTATCATTTTTAAAAATCAATTCCTGATTAAAAGCATAATTTTCTAATAAATGTATACTTCCTGCATGTATATTATTGGCAATTAAAATATATTTATCTTTATTTAAAGGATTTTTAAAAATAAAATATTCAGAATTATCTGTGCTGCTTATACGCTTATCTGCAAAAAATTTAGCAATTTTATTATCATAACTTCCAATAATAACATCATAATTTTCTAAATCACTAAATTTTACTTCATCATCATACACAAATTTTAGATTTTTAAATACAGAATATACTGCACTATCATAGTGTTTGTCTATATACAAGATATTTTCCTTATTTAAAATATCAGCAATAACAGGTGATTTTTCATTATCATTAAGCATTCTTATTACATGATAGTTTGGGTCTAAAACAAGCTTAACTGCACCAGTATTAACAGGCACTTTGAAAGTTTCTTCTCTGTCTATGCTTGACTGCAGTCTGCCATATTCTTTCTTATCATCATATTCTATTACATAAGGAATATTTACTATTTTATCACCATATTTTCTTAAAAGAGTAAATGAAATATAATAGTTTCCTTTTTCAGAAATGTATTCTGCATTTGTTACTGTTAATTTAATAAGTGGATTTTTAGAAAAATAAGCATCATAAAAGCTGTCTGCATCAACATCTTCAAAACATCTTAATATTTGCAGCCATGTAAGAGAAGGCATATCTTTTAAATCTGCCATTTTATTTAAGCCAGCCTGAAATTTCTTTTCACCTATATTTAATTTAATCATGTGGAAAATAAATCCTATCACTTCATCATTTATATCAGGGATTTTATTTACTCCATATATAGAAAGTTTATGAAGTATATTTTTACGCATTAAAGCTTTTTCATAAGTATTTGCATTATTTTCAAAATCTTTTATTGTTTTCAGCACATAAGGCACTGGAATTCTATTATCCTGATTATACACAGCACCAAAGCTGAATGAGTATGACATCATTAAAATTAAACTTGAAAGTAAAATTTTTTTCATTATATTCCTCTATCTGCCAAATATTTTTATTCCATTTGGCGTAGTATTTTTTTCTTTTGCAGTTACTTGATTTTTATTAAGTGCTATATAAGAATAAGAGCCGTAATGGGCAAGCTTATTCAGGCTTTCTTTTGTGTTATTAAAAGAAAACATAATAAACTTATCCCCTTGAGAATATGGGTTTCTCACTACTTTATATGTAGTATTACTTATCTCAAAAGTAAAAGTCAGTGTGCTTTTTAAAAGCTCTGCCACAGTCTGCGGAACAGTGTTTTCCATAGATATAATAACATTTCTGTCTTTTAAATGGTGCAGGCTTAGTTTTCTAATATGGATAGCTTCTGATATGTTAGGAAATATTTCTCTGAATGTATTATCCTCATTTTTATTACCTGCAAATAATATTTCATCAGCACCAAAAAGATAATCAAATGACGGGATGATTTCTGCAGGATATAATGCCCGCATTAAATCATACCTATCATCTATTATAAATGTATCATTATCAGATTTTAAGTTATATACTATTTGGTTTACACCTGTTTTTATTTTAAATTTACCAGTTACAGCATTGTTTTCTGAAATATGGGTAAATGGAATATTTATCTCATCTTCCCCGCCTTTTCTGATTAAGTTAAAAGAAAGTATCTTATTTTGAAAAGAAACATTATTTACTGCAAGGATAATATTATCTTTACTTAATATCCAGTTTGTATAAAAATCATTATCCATACCAATATATGAAAGTAAATCTTTCCAAGATGCAGTTGAATAAAGCTTATCATTTATAAATTTTCTAATGCCAGCCATAAAAGCATCATCACCTGCTTTGTTTTTAGCCATATGCAGCACCATAAGCCCTTTGCCGTAACCTATAGACTGCTCTTTTTTGCCAGCATTATATATAAACTCTTTTAAAGGGAAACTTTTTGCTGCTGCATAAGCCTGATATTTTATCAATATATCTTTTCTGTATTTAATTCTGTCATCTTTTTCATAGAAATAATCAGAAAAATATGTGGTAATCGCTTCTAAAAAGTTGCCATCTGCCATGCTGCTTTCAATAGCTGCCCCAAACCACTGGTGCAGCACTTCATGACCCAGCGAGCGTTCTGCAACAAAATCTTTATCAATAATAGATGAGCCAAATACTGCCATAGAAGCAAGTGCATGACCGTAAGGGTTTACATCTTCTACTACAATAAAATTATGATATGGAAAGTGTGATACAAACAGGTTTTCATATATTTCAATATAATAGGCTGCTTTTTGGAGAAGTTTATAGCTTAAATTTTCATGCTCTTTAAATAAAAGTGTATATATATCAATATGATTTTGTGTTATTTTTTTGACAATATAGTTACTTGAAGCTGCAAAATATATATTTTCTGGCAGAGAATTATATGTAAAAAGCATTGTATTTTCGTTTTTATTAAATGTTACAAACTGGCTTGCAAGCCCCTGAAAATTTTCAGGTATATTAATATAAAGCTCAGCATTTTCAATATTTGTAACTGCTGGCACAATGCTTGAATATATTGAAATAAAATCTTTGCTGATAGTATCTGATGTATCAGTAATGTTTTTAATGTATGATAATATTACAGGAGATAAGCCATCAAGGCTTATAGTGTATTCGTTACGGTTTTTATTATATTTTACTCTTTTATCACTGCTTAAAAGCTGCATATCATGATAAAGTGATACTGTAACAGTTTCTGCTTTTGTGGAAGTTATAGTAATACTTCCTTTAATCATATTAAGATTAATATCTATTTCTGATTTTA
>OFFE01001680.1_pt1 | contig 15132 bp, 11 predicted proteins | sample 1521371 | NCBI WGS metagenome assembly OFFE01 (sample SAMEA3504131, study PRJEB24116) | mouse gut metagenome | biome: mouse gut; feature: mouse-associated habitat; material: faeces | place: Denmark | collected 2011 | reverse complement strand
GCCGCTGAACATTGTGGCGGTGGCCTCAAGGTTTGTTTCCAACCGGAAGAAGGCGCGGTCGTTGCCCACGCGGGCGACGGTCAATTCCTCTACCTGCCAGATATGCTTGGGGCCGGGGGTAATGACGCCCTCCATATAGACCGCTTTTCTCTCATGGTCGCTGTAGCCTCGAATCCTGGCGTGGATGGATTCAGCGTCTTCGGCAATCTCGGATTCAGAATACTGGTGCAGCTCCGCTTTGTCTCCATGCAGGCCAAGCAGCTTTGCCACAAAAAGTATCTGGCCTGTATCCGTCGTTACCTCCACCCGCATACCGGAGTAAATATCAAGCTCCTCGTTTGCCTCGCTGCTCTCTTGAGGCGGCTGCGCCTTCGCCTTCTTATGGAAAAGATCAAGTAAACTCACAATATACCTCCCTGCTATTCTGAGCTCGCGGCGTTGCTGGGATTATTTTTTCTCCCACAGCTGCTTCAGCTTTTCGTCGGCCCAAATGACCCTGTTCCGGCCATTTTTCTTTGCGTCATACAGCATGGTGTCCGCGACTTTTAAGAAGAAGCCGTAGTCGCTGTCCGGCTCGGGGATCACGGTGACGCCTCCGATGCTGACTGTGACCCACTGAGCCACGGATGGGTCGTGGGGGATATGCAGGCCTTCCACCTCGTGACGGATTTTTTGCAAATGCCGGAATATCTGCTCGGAGGGGTCGCCCATAACCAGCGCCACAAATTCCTCGCCGCCGTAGCGGGCCAGAAAATCCGTGCTGCGCTGTAGGTGGGCCGCGGCCGTCCGCGCGACGGCGGCAATCACTTTATCTCCGGCAGGATGGCCAAAGGTGTCGTTGTACACCTTGAAGCGGTCGATGTCAAACATACAGATGGAGATCGGAACGTGCAGGCGGATTGCCTCGCTCCACTTTGTGGCGCTGTACTGTTCATACCTGCGCCGGTTGGCGATTCCTGTGAGCTGGTCGGTCATGGATTGCTGCTCGATCTGCCTGCGATAGCGGTACAGCTTGACGTGCGTGTTGACCCTCGCCTTAACGATCAGGGGAATATATGGCTTGGTAATCCACGTCCCCTAAAACAAGTCCGCGCTGCTCATTCACCGCGTCCGCGAGGCTGGTGATCAAAATGACCGGGACATTTTGGGTGACAAGCTTCTCCTGCAATGTTTTCAGCAGCGTAAACCCATCCATCTCCGGCATCACGACATCCAGCAGAATGAGCGAAAAATTTTCATCGCTTGCCCAACGCAGCCCATCCTCCGCCCTCTGAGCGACGGTAACATCGTATTCGTCCTCCAGAATTGCTTTTAGCTGGGTTGCTTGCACAATGCTGTCGTCTACGATCAATATTTTTTCCATACTGCATCCCTCACTATGTTTACTAAAACGTTGTTAACAACATAATTTTGTTCTCAAAGCCCAATGCCCTGATTTCGGGCAAAGAGCGCGGGGAATCTGAAAAAAGGCGCAAAAAAGGCAGGCGAGATAAAGACAGCGGGCATCCCGTCAGTTTTTTTCACGGCTAAGTTGAAATTGGGAGAGATAGTGAACGTTTATTATCGTGCGCCTAAAAATGAACCGCCTTCCAGCGGTGGATTTCTACTTTTTCCCCTTTTGGGGTTTATCCGGTTTCAAGTATCCGCTCAGCCCGGTGGTCAACAGCTGGAACACGGTGTCCTCGGTTTCCTGGTTGTTTGGCAGTGCTCCCTCCACCACATATTTTGCGTACATAACAGTAGACGTGAGCACATGGAGCCACAGCAAATCCTGATTGATCCGGTTCAGGCTGGGGAATACCCGCTTGAACGCATCAACCATCCCAATAAAGGTCTTGAAATAGGTCACATCCCGGCTCTTGTCGTACTTTGGGAAAAATGCACTGTCCCGGAAGCGATGATAAAAAACGGTTTCATCGGGGTGGGAGGTCCAAAAGCGAAAGTAGGGCAGCCACAGTCCCTTTATCGCGCCCGTAGAATCAGTGAGCATGGTCAGAGGATTGAACTTCAAATGCTCAAAAATCGCTGCCGCCTGTCTGTCCACATAGGTGAAGCACTCTACCAGCAGCTGATCCTTGCTGTCGAAGTGACGGTAAATCGCCCCGGACGAAACTCCCGCCAGTTCACTGACGTTCTGGATGCGTACCCCCTCAAGGCCATACTGCCGCACGGCCTTGATTGCCGCAAGAATGATTCGCGTCTTGGTATCATCCAGAGTAACCACTTCCCCCCTGAAATATCTGCTTCTCCTGCCACCCATTTACAGAGGAATTATATCGTACTCTGCCCCGTTTGACAATACTCTTTTACGCATTTATCCGCCGCATATCAAGGATTTAACGGTCGGTTTTCGCTTTGGCCGGGAATGCTGTCCTTCAAGCCCTTGCCCGACTTGAATGCGGGGATGCTCCGCCCGTCCAGCCGGACAAAAAGCCGGACGGAATTACCAAATCCACATTATACAGTCAAATGTGTGGGGTGTCAATAGATTTTCAAGAGGAGGGCGTGAAGGAATTGTGACGGCTTTTTTTGCGCCTGAGGGCCGGCGCCCAAAGCGCCGGTCCCGGCGGGACAAGGGAAAACCAGCCTTGATTTCGCGCAAAATCAAGGCTGGTTTCATGTTCAGGTCTTTTCCACGAAATCCACAATGGTGGAGACAAATTCCAGGGGCTTTTCCCCGCTGGCCAGGTGGGTGCAGCCGTCAAAAATGCGGATGGTGGCGTTGGGAATGCGCGCGGCCATCCAGGAGGCGGTCTCCGGGCGGTAGAGGGAGCCGGGGCTGGCGAAAAACAGGGCGGTAGGCACGTCGATGCGCGCCAGGCAGGGACGGTAGTCCCGGCTGTCGCAGGATTCCCAGTAAATGCGGTTGGCCCTGCGGTTTTGCTCCGGCGGGGGCGCCATCAGCCGGTGAAAGAGCTCCTCCTTTCCGGCGGCCCGGGCCCGCTCCCGGGCGCGCAGCGCGAACTCCCCGCTCTCGTCAAAGTCCCGGCGCTCGTCCGGCGTGTGGGGGAACATGGTCTGCTCCGCGAAAAAGGCGGAAAAGGCCTCGTAGTGGTGGTCCATGTTGTAGAGGTCCCGCTCAAACTGGGTCTGGGTATACCAGCCCTGGTAGATGCCCAGCTTCCACTCCTCGTCGTTGATGGGCTTGGGGGACATATCGCCGACGATCAGCCGGGAGATGCGGGCCGTTCCGAACTGCTCCAGATAGGAGAACAGCACCGCGGCCCCCATGGAGTAGCCCAGCACCACGGCGTCGTCGATTTCCAGCTGCTCCAGCAGCTCCAGCGCCTGGTCCAGCTCTTCGGCGGCCGGCATCCGGGAGCGTTCCCCCTCCAGCTGCTCCAGCCATCCGGTATGATCCGAAACTTCGGACTGTGCCGCCTGTATTTTTGCGGCGAGCTGTTCCAGCCGTTCCTCCAACTCGCAGATCTGTCGCTGCCGGTTGGCCTCCCGGGCGGCGGTGCCCACAAACCCGGCAGGAGCTTCGGCGTGACTGCGGCCTTGGATCATACCGCAGCAGAACCGGCCGTCCGGGAGCAGGGCAGTCTCGGCGCTGAGGTCGGCCTGGGATATCCCTCGCAGACAGGCGGCGGCCTCGCTGGGAAAACGTCCCGTGGCATCGGGGATTAGCCCCTGGACAGGCTGTTCTACAGCGGGTCCGGGGATCAGGAAACGGTCTGGGTATTCCTCCAGCAGTTCCTTAACTGCAGGTAAATATTCATCCGGGACCACCAGGGCATCCAGCAGACCGGCGTCGGTGAGCTGGGCCTCCAGCAGGTCCCGCTCCTCTTGAGAAAGCTCAGGAGCGAAGTCCACCAGCTCATAGAAGGGGGCGCAGGGGATTCTCCGCAGCATCAGCTGAAGGCGGGCGGCCTGAATTTGATCCTGGCGGGGCGGGATGGGTTCCGGCTGGGCTTTGAGTTGTTTTAACTCCCACTCCTGTTCCTTCTGCTCCTCAAGCAGAGTATTCAGAGTATTTTCTGCCCGAAGAAGCTGTGCCCGAAAGGCCGACTCACAGTTTCGGGTACATGCGTCAACCTGATCGCGGATGGGGCTCCAGTCTGCCAGAACACGATAGACGGAAAGCGCGCGCCGGATATCCAGCCAGATATCCTGGGAGATCTCCAGCTGGGTGTTTTGATCCTGCCAGCGGGTGAAGGCCTCCAGCAGCTTGTCACGCTCCTCCCGTTCCTGGGTCTGCGCGTCCCGGAATACGATCTGGGCCTCCCGCACGGAGGCGCCGGCCTGGTCGGCAACCTGACAGGCACTGTCGTAGATGCTTCTGGCCTCCTGGGCCTTTCGCAGGGCGCCAAGGACATCTTCAATCTGCCGGCTCCGCTGGCGAAGGGCGGCGAGAAGGGGACGCTGATCCCCATTCAGCCGTTCCGCCTGAATATCGCGGACGTAGCAATTGTGTTCTTGTCCCAAAACCAGGAGGTCGTTTTGATCGTTCAATTCACGCAGATGCTGGCGCACCCCGGCCCGTGCGTCGTCACAGTCCCGGGTCAAGGTCCGCAGGTTGGTCTCCCGCCTGGATATCCCATCCTCCAGCCTTTGAAGCTGGTCCTCTCCCTGCCTCAACTGGCTTGCCAGCCGGGCACAGCTCTCTTGCGCCTGTTTCAGCTGGTCACGCTTGGTGGACAGATCATCGTCCCCCATAGCCGCCCGCTGGGCCTTGGCCTGCTCCAGGCGGGTGCCCGACTGCCGTCTCCGCTCCGACTGTTCCTCCAACCGCCGTTCCAGATCGCCGCGGAGGTCCTCCGCATCCCGCAGCTGCTTGCGCAGACGTTGCGTGGTCTCCCGGGCATCCAGATAGGCCTGGCCCTTGCGGCCCAGAATGTACTGGTTATACCGGTTATATTCGGTCCGGATGATTCTGGCGCTCTGCATGGCCGCCTGGTAGCCGTGGAGCGTGTCCTCCAGATTGTCCATCTGCTCCATGGTGCTGACCATGGCGGACAGATCGTCGTCCGTCAGCACCTGGAGGGACAGATTCAAGAGCTTCTTTACCTCTGTTGGACGGAAATCCTTGGACAACTTGGGCGCCCGCACCATAATCAGTAGCTGGACCAGCTGGTCATACTGCCGGATATCCTCAAACCTGAAAATCTGGTCGTTGACCATCTCCTTGTATGCGGTCTGGCTCTCCGCCCAGCACTTGGGATCGTCAATGAGCTGATGCAATTTCCGCTTGCTGAGGGGCAGATTTTGCCCGCCCATCCGCTCAAACAGCTGCAACCCGCCCGGGCCGATCCGCCTTCCATCCCGGAGGCAGAAGCCCCAGAAGTCGATCCCCTTTCCCCGCTGGGCCCGCATCCCCACGCCGATGGTCCGGTACTCCTCCGTGCCGGGCTTTCGGAACTCCAGATACAGATAGCCGGTGGACTCCTCCCGTTCGTTGTCGCCCAGCAGGTAGAATTCCATTTTGCGATCCCGGGAGCCGAAGGGGTCCAGCCGCTCCGGGCGCTTGTCCCCATCCAGGATAAAGGGGACAAAGCTCTGGGTGGTGATGGATTTTCCGGCGGCGTTGTTGCCCCGCAGCAAGATATGGCCGTCGTGAAGGGGGAATTCATCCTGATCGTACAGCCAGAAATTGAGAAAGCCCAGCTTATTCATCTTCCAGCGGCCCATCATCCTCCACCTCCCCGGATTCATTTTGATAAGAGGCGGGGTAACTCCCCACCAGCTTCCCCACAGCCGGATAGAGCAGGATATCCCCGTCCAGCTCCTCCAAAAACATCCAGCCGGCCATATAGGCGGTCAGCTCCTGACAGATATGCTCCAAGGAACAAGCGCGCAGCTGGGAGCCCCAGCCGTTCCCGCACCGGGCCCGGCATCGTTCGATCTCATGGCAGAATTCCCGGCGGCTGAGCAGCACGGTGTCGTCCACCCGGCGGGGGTAGACGCCCTGTACAATCTGCTCCCTCAGCTGGGCGCACAGCAGCCGCGCAACATCGGACAGCGCCCTGGTGCCGGGATAGAGCATCCCACAGTTCTCTCCCGCAGACAGGAGGAAAAACACGCCGTTTTTGTAGAGATGAAGCTCGCCGTTCAAAAACTGATCCAGATTTTTGTTCACATATCCACGCTGATTTTTGATGTAGTCGTAATCGCTCTGGGTCTGGTCAGAGCAGTAGAGGCCGGGGGCCAGCGCCAGCTGCCGGTAGATCCGCCGCCGGCGCTGTTCGGTCTCATCCCCCTCCCAGGAGAAGGCCTCAAAATCCTCAATGGACCGGCACTCCATGATATCCCGGCCAAAGTGTACCGGGAAATGCCGGGACAGGCCGGTGTTTTCATAGAGTACCTCTTGATTCTGGTCGTTGCCAAAGAGTGTGCTGTTCCCGTCGTAGACCAGCACCAAACCCGTCTCCTGGGCATACTGGAGGACCCGGACCAGCGATTTGCGGTGGGGAAACCTGGTCCAGTCCACCGGTTGCACCTCACTGAGGAAGGTCTCCACGGCCTGGGTCAGGGAAGAAAGCAGGAAGGGCGCACCGTCGTCCAGGTCGGCCAGAAACAGCAGAACGGCGCACAGCAGGCAGTAGTCCAGTGGCTCCTGAAAGGACTGTATCCCCATCCAGGGCATGGTTCTGGGCGGGACCTTCTCCAGCTTGACCACCGCCTCGTTGACAACCAGATTCCAGCCCAGCAGCTCGTTGACCAGCCTGCGGAAGTCAGGCAGGGCCCGTTTCAGGCTGAAATAGAGCTCCCGGTCCTCCGCCCGGGTGACCCAGAACCGGTCCAGCAGGGCGCGAAATTCATACATGGCCAGCCTCCTCAAAGATCAGCACGCAGTTTGGCATGGTCAACACCCCGTCGGTACATCTGAGCTGGCAGGTCTGATCTCCCCGCTTTTTCAGCGTGTAGGACTGGCCGTACTGGGTCTGGCCCCGCTTGTCCGGACTGAGGTTGGCCAACGCCACCCAGGACAGGAACACCGTGCGCACAGCGGGGAAGACAGGGGTGTCCAGCGCGGACAGGTCCAGCCTTCCATCCCGGATATGCCCCATGACCTCCTGCCGTAGGGCCCGCTCCTCCTCCAGGATTTTTTGACGCTGGGCCGCCTTTTCGGCGCTCTTGTCCGCAAAGCCGGTGCGGTCCATCCGGGGCTTGTAGGTCCGTGTCCGGGGCTGGAGGAGATAGTCCATGGGAGGCTCATCGTAGGGGCTGAGGTCGATCCGTTCCGATTCCCGGATATAGTCAAAAGAGAAGTGCCGGGCCTGCTGGGCGCCGAACACCAGAGCGGAGAGGCGGTGTCCCTCCTCCACCGTCTCAAAACCGGCGAACAGGGTAAGCAGGTGCCGCAGTTCCGCCTTGTTGCTCACACCCATATTCTCCATCTGTACCAAGAGGGCCGCGTTCTGCACCGCCCTGCGGATGACTTCGTTGGTGACGTTCAGCACCTGTCGGGCGGCGGGATCTCTGCCGGTGAACCAATCGGCCAGCGACTGCCAGACGCCCTGGTTTCGGGTTTGCAGCTCAGCTTTCCAATTAGATGATTGTTCGGACTGGGGGCGGGGGACCTCCAGCTCACTGCGCTGGACCAGGTCCAAAATATGCGCGGCCTGTTCCGGAGAAATTTTTTCCAGCTGTGCTCCGATCTGCGCGGCGCTGTGCTGGAGGTCCTGAATAAAATCCTCCAGATAGCGGACAAGATTCTGCTTATAGACAATGAAATCCACCGATCTCATCTGCATTTCCATGCCGGGACCGTAGAACTCCCGGAGGAAATCCTGATGGTTCTGGCTCAGCCGCTGAAAGTCCTCCTGCAGGTCCTGCCACCAGGCGTTGACCTCCCGGAGGGGCAGGTCGTCCAGCTGTTCCGCCTTGTATAGATCTTCCCGGATACGGCGGAATGGGCTGGCGGAGAGGCCGGCGGTCCGGGTAGACAGATTTTCCAGCGTAATGGTCAGACGCTCGATCTCGATGGCCGTCTGGGACATCATGTATTGAAACTGCCGGTTTTTGAACTCGGCGATGGTGCGAGGCTTGCGGGGGTCCTGGATGGGTGTGAGGTTTTTCCACTTAACCAGCTGCTGGAGGTCAAGTGCTACCTGTTCAGGAGTATATTGGGCGAACACAGCCTGCTCCCTCAGCAGGATCAGAACAGTGTCCCGGTCCATCTGGTAGTGCATCTTCTGATGTTCCAGATAGAAGATACGCATGATCGTTCGATAGACCCTATAGTTGTCCGCTGAGAGGTATTTAGTCTCTGATATGCTATCTAACAAGTCGGCTTGCAGCATAATCCACCCGCTTTTCACGTTCCAGTTCGTTCTTTCGACTTAATTGTACTATATCTGCTTGGATATTACAATCATATATTCCATTTTCCGCTTCATATAGTTTGATGGAGGCGATTTTAATGAAAGACCCGGTTTTAATTTTAAATGAATCCCGCATGTCGTCTTTAAAGGCTGACTATAAGATAGTTTACCAGACTGTTACCGCCTGGCTTTCAAAGGAGCTTCAAAAATAACGAAATAAAAAGAGAGACAAGGGTTGATAATAGTGTTAGACATGGGTAGGTATACTTGGCCACGGATCACCAGCAGAACTAGTGAGTTTAGGTTCTGCTGGTGTACGCCATGTTTTTAATTATATATATATTCTAGTTGTTTTTTCAAACATTGCATGCTATATTAAATATAGGTTTTAATATGGGTATAAAGATAGAGGTGAGTTTTTGTGCCATTCATGAACGATCCAGATTTCCTGGCGACCTTGGAGCGCATGTATAAAGATGCCAAGTTACTATTTGAGGAGAAAGAATACTATGCTGTTATTTAAGCGGCTATGTTCTGGAATGTGCACTAAAATATATATTATGCACATTTGGACTAAAAGACGATGGGACACGGTATACTATAAATGATGCAAAGCAGTTTACACATAGAATCCAGAATTTAAATCTTGCACTTGAACAATGTATTTCAGCTGGCGCAGGAGTCCCAGCTCAGTATCAGATTATGCCAGAAAACATGTGTCCATATATTTTTACCAGCGTAAACGGTTACCCTTACTGGAATCCAAAATATCGGTACGGTGAGCACCCAATGTGGGCGACTGAGGATTGGAGCAGGCATTACATAGAGGAACTTGATGCCATTTTTGAATTTATTTCATCTGTTGTGTTAGGGGAGGGTTCATAAATGGAGCAGATCGTACATCACGACATTGTCGTATCTCGATCCGTTGAGGTGATTTCTGCTGTTATCAAAGGTCAAGAGGCTGAAGTGTACATCGTTCAAAACATCTACGGAAAACTGATGGTTTATTTAGAAAGCCGAAATTATGAGCTTGTGGATACTATCTCAGCGAAATTGTCTGCCGAAATCGGGTCATGGCTCCTGGGGTGTGATTTTTATGAAGCAAATATTTTCATCAAAACCGAGATTGACAAGCGAAAGAGAAAAACAAAACCGATTTTAGAGCATATTTGGCTATTTGAAAAATTCCTGACGAACTTATATTGGGAAGATCGACAAGAAACTCATTATGATCAAGACAGAGCATGCAAGTTGGTAAGCTTCTACTCGTTCAAGGGAGGGGTCGGTAGAACAACCTCCATGCTTATGGCGGCAATTTCATTGGCCCGTCAAGGAAAACGTGTTATGCTGATTGACTTTGACTTGGAGGCTCCTGGAGTTTCCGGACTGTTTCCGCAGGAATATCTGCCCAAGTATGGCCTGTTAGACTTTCTAATTGAATGCAACACTCTCCAAAGTTCGGAGAGTGAATTTTCAATCGACGAATATATTTATCCAGTAGGAGAATTGTGTCAGGCCACATCTGCAGGCGGAGATATTCATGTCATGCCCGCTTACGGCAGTGCTTTGAAAAATCGTCCTGATCTATACCGCAAAACTTTAATGCGGTTTGATTTGGACATCCCTATGTACTCCCGTGACAAAACACCAATCGATCTGCTTCTCTCAAAATTAACTGATTTTGTTGCGCCAGATATCGTTTTTATTGATACTCGATCTGGAATCCATCAAATAGGCGGGATTACGCTAGCTCGGTATTCAGATTTGGCATTGCTGTTCTTTTATGGCAGCCAGCAAAACGTGGACGGGATGAAAATGGTACTCCCACATATGAAAAAAGCAGGCGTCCCTTTCCTTTTGATCAATGCTAAGGTTCCATCTAATGATGAAGTTGCAAAAATAGAGGAAAGTATTTATATAGAAGGAGCGTATGAAACGCTTTGTGGTTGTGACCCAGAGTACAGTGAAGGAAAAGTGGCTATTGATGATGAAGCCGCAGAACATTTTCCAATAAAGATATCATATAATTCGGCGGCAGAAGTGCTGCAAAATACAGATCAACTTATCCAGGCATTTGAGGAACAAGGTGGTGAGTACAATCATTTAGCTGATACAATTTTAGATGCTGTTTCTTTCAATGCTGATACAAATTCCAAGGTCAATATCTCCGCAGAACTACAAGAAACAATTATTCACGCGTTTTCCAGCATAATGGGAGGCTTAGAAACAGCCGCAGCAGAGGATGAATTTTCTTCACTTGCTGAACTTCGAAATAAGTTTTATCCATTGCAGGCATTTTCATTTATCTTTGATCCAAAGAAATTTTTGATTCAAGGGCAAAAAGGTGTTGGCAAAACGGCACTATTCAGCGCATTGAAGCACAAAAAATACGCTATATCGCTGGCAGAATATTTAGGTATTGATACATCTCAATATGAACGGATGGATTGGCTGGTTGGCACTTCGAATGATACTTCGTATAGTGAAATTTTCCCCCTTTTGACAGAGGGTGAGGCGATCCGTGCATTTTGGTATTTTGAGATTATTAAGGTGTTGGTAGAGTTTGACCCATCGTTAAGAGAAATGATGCCAACATGGGCCTGTGAAGTGACAGATTCTTCTTTGGATCCGGATACCGTTAAAAATCTAAATGCCAATGCAGCATTTCAACTGAGCGAAATTTTGAAAAAGATTGACAAAAAATATACTGCGAGTGGGAAATATATCACGATTATTTATGACGCACTGGATCGTATTGTTTCCCCGAATAGCAGAGGGAGATTTCTCAGTGAGCTAGTCGATATTTGGTATAAAAATATGAGCAGTCTTACCTCAATCCGATGCAAGGTGTTTTTGCGCGAAGATATTTTCGAGCGTGAAATCAATGTAGCTGACAAAGTGAAGCTACGCAATTATTCTTCCTCTATCAAGTGGGAATATGACCAACTTTTTGCTATGGTATGGAAACGGATACTCAGTCAGAGTGAAGAAATATGTAATTGGTACACTAAATCCGCTGGGCGTGAAATGGCGGCAGTTTTAGAAATAGCGGATCAAACAGGATTGGGCTATATTCCGAAGGCGGACGAGCAAATCAATAAAAATCTGTTGGCTGAAATAATTGGTGCTAAAATGGGAAGCGGCAATAAGGCATCCACATATAATTGGTTCAAAAATCGCCTTGCCGATACACGGGGCGTCATTGTCCCGCGTAGCATGATTGACATTTTTTCCAAGGCAGCAATTGTAGAGGAAAAAATGAGACGGAAAACTGCGTCAGTTACGAAAAGCATCATACGTCCCAGGTGCTTTGAAGATACGTTGGGTGAGGTTTCTGATAAGCGAGTTGCTGACTTGAAAGAAGAGTTCACGGAGTATCGTGATTTCTTTGAAAAACTCAAGAATACGGTACAGCGCTCACCAGTGAACGAAGATTTACTGAAAAACGCTATTGAACAATCTGGTTTGGATAACCCAGTGGAAGAAATTCACAATCTGATTAATATTGGGGTAATCAAGAAATATCAGCGCAGGATAAATAATCCTGTCCGCTATCATTTCCCTGACATCTATTTACATGGATTGGGGTTACAGCGGTCAGGTATGCGCTGAGCGTTCACAATATTTATGGCAAATATGAAAGCAGTAGATGTGTAGTGGCGTCTGCTGCTTTCATATTTGCTGTTATCTGCTCATAAATTTGTAAAAGCCTCACAAGAAATGCTTTTACCGTTTTATCGGCAAAGGCATTTAAAATAATTTCTTGCGTTGTAGCTGCCCGTAGGGTATCATAGTACCGAGCAGTTACGCCTTGAAGGAGGTGTAACAAATCCTTTGTGCGATCTATACACGACTGAGCAAGGAGGACGAAGACAAGCAGCAGCCTGAATCCGAGAGTATCCAGAACCAGAAGTCGCTGCTGACTCGCTACGCCATCGACCACGGGTGGGATATCTACTCCATATTTTGTGATGAAGATTTTTCTGGGGTGGACAGTGACCGCCCCGACTTCAACCGTATGATCGAGGCCGCCAAAGCGAAGAAATTCCAGATCATCCTCTGCAAGAGCCAATCCCGTTTTACCCGGGACATGGAGCTGGTGGAGAAGTACATCCACGGCCTGTTCCCTATCTGGGGCATCCGGTTCATCGCGGTGGCGGACAATGCGGACACCGAGGTCAAGGGCAACAAGAAGGCCCGGCAGATCAACGGCCTGGTGAACGAGTGGTATCTGGAGGACCTGTCGGAAAATGTCCGCATGGTGTTCGACCTGAAACGGCGGGAGGGCAAGTACATCGGCGGCTTTCCCATATATGGCTACCGCAAGGACCCGGTGGACAAAAACCACATCATCCCCGATCCCGAGGCGGCGGAGGTGGTGCGGCAAATCTACCAGTGGTCGCTGGAGGGCCACGGGCGGCAGAACATCGCCTACATGCTGAACCAGCGGGGCATCCCTAACCCCACCCGCTACAAGGCGGAGCGGGGCTGGAGCTGCAACCACCCCATCAAAAACGACTTCGGCCTGTGGAATAAGGTGACTGTTGGTCGAATCCTGACAAACGAGATGTACACCGGTGTCATGATTCAAGGGAAACGTAGGAAGGTCAGCTACAAGTCCACGGTGATTATCGACACACCTGAGAGTGAGTGGTACCGGGTGGATGGCACCCACGAGGCCATCATCGACCGGGCCACCTTCGAGGCCGTCCAGCGGAGCCTGAAGCTGCGCTCCCGGACGGACGGTACGGGCGAGGCCCACCTGCTGTCCGGGCTGGTGAAATGCGCCGACTGCGGCTCCACCATGAGCAAGTGCTCCAACGGCAAACGGGCCTATCTGCGGTGCAAGCTGTACGCCGACAGCGGCAGGGAAAAGCTGTGTACCCGGCACTCGGTGAGGTTGGACCAGCTCATCGACCTGATCTCCGACCGCATCCGGTACTATGTCCAGACCTATTACCAGCTGGACCCCGCGGACCTCCAGCCCCAGCGAGACACCCGCCAGGAGGCCCTGGAGCAGGAGCGAAAGGCCCTGACTGCCCAGCTGGAGAAGCGCAGCCAGGCTCTGAAAACGCTGTACCTGGACCGGGTGGCGGGTATCCTCAGCGAGGGGCAGTTCATAGAGCTGAACCAGACTTTTCTGGATGAAAAAAGCCGCCTGGAACGGCGGCTTGATTCTATCAAGGGGGAACTGGCGGAGCGGGAACAGCCCCAACAGCAGGCGGACCTGATGGAGCGGGCCCGGGAGCTGCTGAAGCTGGAGACCGTCCCCCGAGAGTTGGTGGTGGGACTGGTGGAAAAGATCGAGGTCTGTGAGCGGGACCCGGAGACCGGGCGGCAGGAAATCAGGGTCACTTGGCGGTTTTAAGCTTCCCCTTTGGCGGCGCGGACGATATCCCCCACCCCGTTCAGTACCATAGACGGGCGGTAGGAGAAGGTTTTCAGCGTCTCCGGGGTGGAGATGCCCGACAGAACCAGCACGGTGGACATACCGCTCTCCAGACCGGAGATGATGTCGGTGTCCATCCGGTCGCCCACCATCACTGCGTCCTCCGAGTGGCACTTGAGCAGACGCAGACCGGTGCGCATCATCAGAGGGTTGGGCTTGCCGCAGAAGTAGGCCTTGGTGCCGGTGGCCATCTCGATGGGGGCCACCAGGGCGCCGCAGGCGGGGACGGTGGAGTGCTCCCCCGGTGCGGAGACGTCTGAGTTGGCCCCGATGAGTTTGGCCCCGCCCAGAACCAGGTTGATGGCCTTAGTGATGGTGTTCAAAGAGTAGTTCTGGCTCTCACCGATGACCACGTAGTCGGGGTCGATGTCGTTCATGGTGATGTCCGCATCGTACAGGGCGTTGAGCAGTCCGGCCTCCCCCAGAGCGTACACCGAGCAGCCCGGGGCCTGACTCTTCAAAAAGGCCGCCGTGGCCAGGGCGCTGGTATAGAAGTGCTCCTCGGGCACGTCCAGCCCCATGCGGGCCAGCTTCTGCTGGAGCTCTTTGGGCGTGGAGCCGCTGTTGTTGGTCAGAAAAAGGTAGGACTTCTTCTCCTCGTTCAGCCACCGGATAAACTCCGGAACCCCGGGCAGGACCTGATTGCCGTGGTAGATGACGCCGTCCATATCGCAGATGAAGCCCTTTTTCTTCTGAAAATCAATGGAATACATACTTGTTTTCCTCATTTCTTTGCCGCTGAATCCAACGGTATAATATCCAGGCCAGTATATCAGATTGCAGAGAAATGCGCAAGTGTCCCAAAGGCACAGCGCCCTGGGGCGCTGTGCCGTCCACGATGGCCACACCCTTGCCGGGGAGGATGACGGCATCCAGGGAATCCGGGTCGCCGGAACAGAGGATGTACTCAGAGTCCAGCCCGGCCTCTTCAGCCCAGGCGCCGATCTTTCGCATCAGTGTGGACTTGCCGCAGCCGGGCCCGCCCTTCAAAATATAGACGGCCCGGGCCTCCTTCGGGGAGATCAGGTGGTCATACAGGGAATAAAAGCCGGTGGGGGCGTTGGCTCCCAGAAAATATTGAATATGTGGCAAAGCAGTCATAAGCGACCCTCCGTATTAACGATTTTACGTCTCAGCCTATGTCCGGACAGGCGGTTTTGTGCGAAAAACCGCCGTCAAAAATGTACCGCAGGCATTGTATCCTGGTCTTGCTTTTGGTATAATAAGAAAAGTACAATTTTCCCGGTCAGGCCGGGTGAACCAGGGAAATCAAACAGGGAAAGGCTGGAAAACCATATGAACAAACAGTGGACCGATACCTTCCGCACGGAGATTGAGAATTTTAAAGGGGCTATCGGCTCCTTCGACAAGGGCGAAATCGACCGGAAGGCCTACAAGGGCGTGTCCGGCGGG
>OFFE01001679.1_pt1 | contig 15141 bp, 9 predicted proteins | sample 1521371 | NCBI WGS metagenome assembly OFFE01 (sample SAMEA3504131, study PRJEB24116) | mouse gut metagenome | biome: mouse gut; feature: mouse-associated habitat; material: faeces | place: Denmark | collected 2011 | reverse complement strand
CTCGCAAAGGGCTGGGGTAATTTTATATCTGACCGCATCATTATTTGGCGGTTACCTAATGATGAGGACTAGATTCATATTTTTAGTATTAATTCTGATAAATTACTTAGGCAGCCATCTTAAAAGTCTCAATGTAAGTGGTAAAACGAATTTCCCCGTGGCGAAACTACGGGGAAATCATATCTTTCAAACTTACTTATATTTTTAATAAACAATACTTCTTTCATATGAAAAGTCGAAAATTATATGACAGTTATCCAATCATCTTTGAATGTTTATCAAGATATTATTAAATTCTAAGACCAAGTTGTGATAAGTATCACTTGAATTCTATTATATTTCAGTTTCAATAACATTTTTAATTTCTGTCATAATGGGGGTATAAAAATCCACGTCTACTTTTGGTGTAGATAACGATACTATCAATGAATATCTTATTTTATTATCGTGCTTTCCTAAGTAACTTCGCTCCCTCCACCATCCAATAATTGGGAACACAGCAATATTTTTGCAATCGCACAAGTCAGCCGCTGCCAATTCACAGTAATCGGAATGTATTGAACCCACGTCACGGTTATCAGAACCCAAATACCAACGTTCGCTACCACTTGTACCCTCGCCCTTATCTTTTTTATCATCTCCTCGCATTTTCACATTGATACGTTTCTTAAAATCCTCAATATCTTCGTTTGAGTTAATTACATCAAATCTTAATCCACATGAAGGATAACGATATTTATCTTTCCATCCGATTTCTCCAGGGCCAGGCTCAATAAAATACGATAAAGTTACTTTCAAAGTTGCATTTTCATTGCCCAATGATTTCAGGACATCCGTAGGCCATGGTAAAGTGTGAATATGCATTTCATTCATGCTATTCTTATTATATGGTTGCAATTCACCTTGAATCACCATGTTAACACTATTATTCATACATTGAATAGCCTTTTCCAAATTAGGAATGCCATAACCACAGGTTCTTAAAAGCCTGCGACGCCCCTTAGTTTTGGTATCCTCAATACAAAATTGCTTTTTCATTTGTTCAGTCCAACTGGCAGAATGAATCATCAATGCACGAACAGTTTCCGGCCACATATTGGGATATTCAGCTAATAACTGCGAGCAAAACCATGCTGCTTGTGCTGAAGCAGAGCTTGTTCCCCATATTGTTGAGAAATTTTTAATTAACGGCCTATAATTTGTTGTCAGTAATGACAAATCGGGACACTCAGAATAATCAATGCCATTAGATGCCATATTTCCACCATCAAATAATACATCTGGCTTTATTGGCCATTTACTACTCCACAATTCGGAAGTAGAATTATATGGCGACATTCCTCCTGCCTCTGCCACGGGAGTATACCCCTTAAAGTCAGTATCTGTTATGTCTATGTCATTTGAATATGCTCCAACAGTAATGGCGTTCCATGCTTGTCCAGGGCTTTCAACACAATGCAGTGTATTGGCATCTGGAAAAGGTGCTTTTTCTAACTCATTTGGATATACATTTCCTGCACTGACAACAAAAAGTCTCTTCATATTTTCATCATCGGCACCAGATGTAATGCTATCCACCGCTGCTGACCACGAAGTCGGGCTCCCATCAAATGTATTATACTCTGGTGAGGTCACTGCCATGCAAATAACTCTATGTGCGAACGGATTGGCTATCTCAGCTAACGATACTGCCTGTTCTGTAATTGCACCATACAAATCAGGATCATTTCCGCCAGTTGGCGGCAAAATCTTTACAGATTCAATTTTCTGTGGCATTTCTATTTTAGTTTTTCCCACCAATGCATCTTTTAAATTGTTAAACAAAGCTATGCCAGCCATTTCTGTTCCATGGCCTTGATGATCTCCAACTCCCCAGACTGAATTCACAGCTTGAACATGATCCAAGTTTATTGCTTGTGCCAACAAGGGATGAGATGCTGTCACCCCTGTATCCAGCAAACATATAGCCACATCACTATTTTTATAAGTTGTTCGCTGAAGCAATTCGTCTATCCATTCCTTTTGTTCATTATTAGATAATTCCTCAAAAAATGTGGTTGCCTCCTGTGCTCGTCGTATTTCTGCAATATATGGGCATGTAGCTATTAAAAGCTTTAATTCCTCTACATTAGCAAGCACCATTTTTATTATACGTTCAGGAAATATAATATGTTTCTCGTCAATATGTATTTGATGTTCTGAACATATTGATAAAATATTTTCCTCCGTTTCTTTCCATGCTTTAGAATTGTTATTATTAAAATCATATCTAAGCCAAATTTCGCACCAAACTGGTACATTTTCTGGCATTGTTTCTGGCTTCCCAACCCAAAAAGAATCAAGCATAGCTATTTTTATATCATCAATGCTTCTAACCAAATCATTATTTTTTGGACTTCCTTTTGACGTTTGCTCACTTGCATATGTTTCTACTTTTTTTAGGAAAAAACTTTCCTTCCCAGCCGGGATATATACAGTTGCTTTAACTATATCACTTTCTTCATCTTCGCGAACATTCAACAAGCGGATTCCGGATTTTCGACTTTCCAAACTTTTTATTGCTAAATCATGCCCTTTAGCACTAGAAAATTCAAGATATGTCCCTTCCTTATACCGAATTGCAGCAACTTGTCTTTGGGTCAATGAATTTGTATAGCATTCTTGTAATTTCCTTTGTATAAATGCTGCATGTGTTGCAACGGTACGTTTTGGATAATTTGTTCCTATAGGCCTTGATGTTGATGTATAAGGCATAGTTTCGACAGTTTGCCTCAGAAAAATATTCTTTTTTTCTACAGCCATTTCGATTATGCCTCCTTACATGAATATACATTATGTCGCTCATTCAACAATGAAATTATTATTTTGTCTGTAATAGATTCGTCATTTAATATAGAATTTTTTATTGCGTCATCACAGACCCTTGCGATTTCTGCATGGCTTAACCCATCAGCTGCTTTTATTACATCTTTTGGAATCGTAAAATTTTCATCATATGATTTTATTTTGTATTCTAATAACCTTTTGATTTCCATATGGGCAGGCAACATATAATGTAATACATCATCAAATCTTCTAAACAAAGCCTGATCCAGAAGTCTCTGGTTATTTGTTGCTGCTATAATAATACTCTCAGAACCATCTTGTTCTATAAACTGTAAAAAAGAATTAAGTATTCTACGCATTTCCCCGACTTCATTATCAAGGCTTCTGTCTGCACCTATGGCATCAAATTCGTCAAAAAGATATACACCCACATTTGATTCTATACTGTCAAATACTTGCCTTAACTTTGCACTTGTTTCTCCCATAAACTTTGTAACAAGTTTATCCATTTGTACCGTATATAGAGGCAGGGACAGTTCAGATGCAATAATGGAAGCTGTTAAGGTTTTTCCGGTTCCAGGATTTCCTTCTATCAATATTTTTCTTCTATTCGTTAAGCCATAAGATATGAGTTTATTTCTGTTTCTATATTCATTCAATATCCTCTGAATTTTATCAGTAATATCCTCTGAAACAATTAGCTCTGACAAATCATGGGAAGGCATTGATAGTGAAAGCATGGGATTGGTAGATGTTAATTGAACAATATTTGCTCTTTTGCTCCCAACCCTATCAATCTGCTTCTTCAATTCACGGGCTAAATTGTCATGTCCAAGTCGAGCTTCATGTGCAGCAATCTGCAAAACAACAGTTTTAAATTTTTCGTCATTGCAGTCTGCATAAGCTTTTACCAAGCTTTTCATCTGTTCTGCAGTAGCCATTCTACTCACCTCCCATACCCACACTTATTCAATTTATATCATACTATTTTTATGCCGTAACGTCAATCAAATCCCTGTTTTTTCCTATATTTTTAGCCTTTTCTTTTGGCACAAAATTGGCAGAGTTCTACTCTTTCTCTGTAGCAAGAAATGTCGGGGAGACGGTCGCTGTGGCCCGGCAGGAGTCCGGCGCCCAGAAGCTGGAAGGGCATGACATTATGGCACTGGAACGCTTTGACCCGGAAGTGAAGCATATGATTATATTTGATGTGCTTTCAGGGGAATCTCCCATAAGAGATAAAGGGCATAGGATGCGGCTGTTTCTGACAGAAGTGGGATATAAAAAGGCATTAGAGAGCCAATACAGGTCTTTTATTCGGATTCTGAACCATGCAAAAGTGTCACAGGGGCATTTGCAGTATGACCGGCTGGATGGAGAACGGTAATTTGCGAAATGTTGTAATGTAAGAGATTATTTTTCTAATGGAGAATGAGGGTTCCGAATAAGGAATGATGAGGTTGCCGCTTTTGTTTCATAGTGCATAATCAAATTGATAATCGGCATGATATATGAAAGAAAGATAGTAAATACAAGTTTAGCATATCGGCATTTAATTAAAAAAATGCCGATATGCTAATTGACAAATGAAAAGGAAAGATTTAGAATAAAAATAGAAAATCGGTATTTTTAGATAAAAAATGCCGATATGCTAATGGAGATGATTTTATGATCAATGACAGCGGTATATTTCTATTAAAAAATAAAGAGCCTTTTGGCAGGCAGGAGCTTTTTCGGGTTTTAGAAGAGCAGTACAAAGGGCTGAGCCTGGCGTCTTATAAATTGAAAATGCAACGCTTGTTGGAATCAGGGGAAATTGCGAGAGTTGGAAGGAATCTGTATTGTATTCCGGATCACCAGGCACCAGTATATGATTATGAGTATTCGGAGCTTGCAGTAATCATTCAAAAATTGATTTGTGAAAGACATCTTTTTTTAGAATACCGGATTTTTGAACTGGTACAGATGAATGAATTTTTAAACCACCAGATTGCTCATAATGCAGTCTTTGTGTTTGTTGAGGCAGATCTGGGTGATTTTGTGTTTGAGACATTGAAAGAAAAATATCCAGGAAAGGTTTTATTAAATCCTTCTGTAAAGGAGTATCATTTATATTGGCAGGACGATCTTATCATTGTAGGAAAGCTGCTGACAGAAGCGCCAAAAGGAAAGAAGGCTGTATGGCATACCTGTCTTGAAAAAATGCTCGTTGATATGACTGCAGAGAAAGTGATAAAGACAACCTTTAGTGAGGCAGAATATCCAGGTGTACTGGAGCAGGCATTTCAAAAATATGTTATTGATGAAAGCCAGATGTTCCGTTATGCAAAGCGACGACATATAAAAGATGATATCTTGAAAATTATTCAGAGTCAGACAACAATAAAACTCAGAACGGAGAAATAAATTTATGCTCACGAAAGAAAACTTTAATGAATCACATATCCGGATGTTACAGAAACAAAGCAAAAAAGATCCTGCACTTTTAGAAAGGGTGGTATTTGCGTTTGGCTTGTTAGAGGCAATCAGGCGGGTAGAAATGCCGTTTATTTTTAAAGGAGGCACCTGTCTGATTCTTTTGTTAAAGCATCCTATGAGACTGTCTACGGATATAGATATTGTTGTTGAGCCGGATACTGATGTGGACACATATATTTCTAAAGCATCAACAATATTTCCATTTAAACAATGTGAGGAACAAGTGCGCGTTGGCAGAAACAACATTGAAAAGAGGCATTTTAAATTTACCTACCAGTCTCCGATCACTGGAAAAGATATCTATATTCTTTTGGATATTTTATTTGCTGAAAACCCTTATACCAGAGTGGTGGACTGTGAAATAAGGAATGATTTATTATTAACTGAGCCAGAATATCTGCTAGTAAAAACGCCGGATATCAACTGTATTCTTGGTGATAAACTGACGGCATTTGCGCCACATACAACAGGGATTCCGTTAAATGCAAAAAAAGATATGGAAGTGATGAAGCAGATGTACGATGTCGGAACATTGCTGGACGAATTTACAGATTTTAATCTGGTATATGATACATATTTTAAAGTGGCAGCGGAAGAGATTTCCTATCGGGGGAATAACATAACAGTAGGGGACGCAATTAAGGATACATATATGTCGGCAGCCTGTATTGCATCCCGCGGCACTCTTTCTTGGGAAGAGTATCCTTTATATGTACAGGGGATACGTGATCTGAGGGGACATATTTATGCAGAGAACTATTCTCCGGAAACGGCAGTGGGACGAGCTGCCAAAGTCATGTATATGGCTGCATGCCTGTTAAAGAGGCAGTCTTATGAGAAAATCGAAGATCCTATGGAATTTTCCACGCAAAAGTTTTATACCGCAGATATGGCAAAATTAAAATATTTGCGTAAAGTCAATTTGGAAGCATATGGATATGCAATTAAGGCAGAACATTTGATGAACTCCTAATAATAATGGACAGGAGACTGTGAAACTACATGGTATGGAGGTGGAAGGAGTGGATGTCTGTATGCTGAAGGAATATCTGGAAAAAGACTATGGTTACAACGAACCGATTTTCATTAACGAGATCCGTCTGGATGGGCTTAATGACAATGCTCTGCGCCAGTATTTCAAACGGATGCTCAAATCAGGCGACCTAGCCCGTTTTGATACGGGGATTTATTATCTCCCCAAAGCGTCACGGCTACTGAAAAAAAGTTATTTAGATCCCATGAAAGTCATTGTACGCAAATATATCAAAAGTACAACAGAAACCTATGGATACTTTGCCGGAGCCACTTTTGCCAATCAGATTGGTCTGACAACCCAGATGCCGGCAATGTTGGAGATCATCACATCAAAAGAATCGACAAAAGGGCGTACAGTCACCGTAGGCTCCCAGGCCATCCGGCTGAAACGACCCGCCACGACTATAACATCGGAAAACGCTGGACTGCTCCAGCTTTTGGATGCCGTTTCCCAGGCAGAAAAGCATTCTGAGCTTTCTGCTTTAGAAACCGGGATTCTTCTGAAAAACTATGCAAAACAGCAAAATTACAGTAAGGAGCTTCTTTTCAGCGTGCTGTCCGGCATTACGGGTCCGACTGCAAAAAAACTGATTAAATGGGGAATTATTTATGAATTTATATCATGACCGCGAGGCATTTAGCGAACTTATTGTTGCTGCTTCTAATGAACTGTGTATACCATCCGGAATCATTGAAAAAGTTTAGATAACAAGGAAAGAATTAATAAGTTGATATATTTAGTGTTGATGTGAGGAGGTCATTAAATGCAGAGTCCAATCCATGAAGGATATGAATACCAGGATTATTTTACAGTTTCAATAATTTTACAACTGATGCTTCACCAGACAGATTCTGAACTTATTATTGATCGTAAGGATTTCAGCGCAGATAAATTTGACGATTTAAAGGTGAAGACATCTAATAGTACTACTGAATTTCAGATTAAGTATTCTGATGATAAAAGTTCTCATAAACTTACTAAAGATGACCTTGCAAATGGTAATGGACATGATACTGCGTTATGCGATCTTTTTGCTTCTTGGAAAAGGAGAAAAGAATCTGAATATGATACACAGATAAAGTTGTGCCTTGCGTGGAACAGACCTACTGATGATGATCCAATTGCAGAGTTTTTGAAACCTATTCAAGAACCAACTCTGCCTTTTTCGGTTGCTGCATATTCGTTTGATGGCGAGGTGTTTTGGCCAGCAGAAAGCCTACCTCCAAAAACGTGGAGAAAGTTTAATTTAGCGATTAAGTCAGGGCTTATCGATAGAGAAGACTTTTTATCATTTTGCAATGAACTCGCGATTATTCTGGAAATGCCTAAAGCAAGTCTCGATTTAAAGAATCCTGGTGCCCTGGAAAATGTAATTATTCAACAAGTTGAAAAATTAGGTGTAGGAATATATCCAAATGATGCTCTCAATGTAGAGGATATTATTTATAAACTTGCAACAGAAGTGAAGCATTCTAGAGCGATGGGGAACAGACTTTATTCAAATATATTAGTGGGGCGTCTTGGATTAATAATGGATTATGGGAAATTTGATCAAAGATTTCCAGTGGATTCAGCGCATCAGATTATACTTGGTGATGAGATTGAAAGGTTACACAGAGTGATTTGCGATTCAAAACGTGTTATTATTGTTGGCAACCCTGGATCTGGAAAGTCTTGGCTTGTCGATGAATATATAGATAAACTTGAGAATGATGACAGTAAAGTTATTCATTATAATTGCTTCCAGTCAATACAGGACACAAATAGTCTTGAGAGAATACGTGTAACTTCTTTATATGGCAATCTGGTTTCTCAGATTGTGGAGCAATGCCCAGAATTAGTTGAGCATAAGAATACAACCTTTGGCGCTGATAAAGCAGAACTTGAAAATCTGCTTCGACTCATTGGAGAGGAATTTTATTTAGTAGTAGATGGCCTTGATCATATATCCAGAGAATATGAGTTACATAAAGATCTTATTTCACGCTCTGAAACTGAAATCATTTCTGAACTGTTGGAAATACATTTTCCTGATAATTGCTATGTGATAATATCATCACAGCCAATTGATGAAATTGAAGAGTTTAAGGGAAAGAACTACAGTGTATTTGAGATTGAGCCATGGGGAATTGAACAAGTAAAATCCTTGATGGCATCTTTTCAGATTAATGAAGACAATATTAAAGATGATGATATTTCATCAATAAGTGTATATCTACTTAAGAAATCTCAAGGAAATGCTTTATACCTTGGTTATATTCTGCGTCAATTACGAAACTTAGATGTAAATAAAGAATTAATAGACGAAATACCTGACTATGATATCAATCTATCTAAGTATTATTCCTATCTATATACAAAGGTTCGTAACAACCGTACGGTTAATGCACTTTGTGGGGCAGATTTTTATCTTAGTTTAGATGATTTAATGGAGATTACTGGAGATGGAGAATTTGTAGAACAAGATATATCGGTGCTTCATCCATTATTGATAGAAAATATACTAAGCGGTGGCTTTTCGGTCTATCATGAAAGTTTCCGCCGGTTTGTATTAGCTTCATTAAAAGATAAAAAGGTTGATTTAGAGAGAAATGTCTATGGTATACTTGCTGATTGGCTACAGAAGAAACCATTTTTTGAATTTGATAAGTCCTTTTATTATCTTACTGAACTACAGTATAAAATCAAGAGGGATGTTGAAAATATAGAATTGATTGAGAAAGAATTCGTTCTTAAATCAGTCTCAGAGGGTTATTCTCGAAAACGTATAAGAATGAACTTGAATTGTATTATTAGGAGCGCGGGTAGAACCCAAAATTTGATTGCATTGGTAACAGCTGGTGAGTTGTTGGCAATGCTTGATGATATGAACGAATTCGAAAGTACTGGAGAAGAATACTTCCAAGCAATATGTGATATAAAGGGTGCTTCTAAACTAAATCAGTTAATGCAAATTGATGGAAAACAAACCTTTGATATGAATACAGGCCGAATTGCGTGCTATATTTCTTCGAAAGCTGGTATTACACCTTGGTGGGAACTGTATTTAGATACAGAGGCTAAAGAGTACAAGATTGAGGAGCTTAAATACTATTATAGATATTATCTTGATGAACAGGGAGCTAGTATCATTCCTAAGCTTATGGAGGCAATAGAAAAAGAAAAGGTTTCAATAAGAAACCAATGTATTGAGATTGCGTATGATGAACTACAGGACTATATAGAATTTAATGAAATTGCTTCAATTGCGGAGGAGCAACAACTGATTCATTGGAAAAACTATCTTTCATATATTGAGACTGGATATTATTCGCAAAGTGAAGTTTCCTTTGAGGTCGCAATTGGAAACTGGGAAAAAATCAAAACACTGAGGATGCCAGGAGAAGAAGATATAAGGATTTTTAAAGAATTATTTTCACAAATATATTATCTCGCTGATCAGGGGGATAGGAGAGTTATAGAGACAGTCTGTACAGATTGTGAAAATATTAACTGGTTTTATAATTGGATAATCTATTCTGTCAAGATGGCAGAATTGTGTGCACACACAGCACAAATGGATTCTAAAACAATCTGTGAATCAGCGATTACTAATTTGGAACTATTGTTGCAGGATACGGAAGTTTTCAAGGGAGAACCACGTACTTGTGATTTGTATTTTCTTCAGAATGAGTTAACAAAGTCATATGAACGGGCGGTAGAACTGATTGTCCAAAATGGGACAGTAGAGGATCTGGAGAAAGCGTTGGGTATTCTCGAACGGCTTGATGATGAAACTGGAACAAGTTTGGATCATAGCATGGGAGGTCCATTAACTGATGCAGAATTTTTGGAGTTAATATCTTGTTTCCTAACTATTGATAATTATGAAATTGTAAAACCTTATTTATTAAGGACGCAGGAGAAAATAGAAAAAAATGAGGTATATGATTGCATAGCTGCGGCAAAGCTGCGCTTTGTTAGTCTTATTTCAAAGTATAATCAGTCTGAGGCTTTAGAGCATTTTGATATGTGTACACGTTATCTTGTTGCATATGGATATCACAAGGATATAATTTTGGAGCAGATTATGGATTCTTATAACATATTTTTTGAATCTGTTGTAGGAAAGCCAAAAGAGGAACGCGATACAATAACGAAAATGACAATAGCTGTCTGGAATCATACTGATGGAAGAGAAACAAAGCACTTCTTAAACAACTGGTTTGATAAATTGCTCAAAACAGACTCGAAGTATGCACTTGCATTCCTGGCTGAGTTACAGATCAAGCAGGGAAAAAGTTGGGTTGTGGAGCGTATGTTATGTTCTGCTATAGAAAAGTATTGCAATGATTCTGGCTATTTGGATATTGTAATCGGTCTGATTGAGTCGCTTCCAAATGATGCAAGTCCAAGAATAATTGATGCGGCCACATCTGTATTTAGAACACTAGAGCAGATGTACACAGGGGCGAGCGATGATGAAAAATTACTGATCAAGCATCGTATGAATGAACTTGTTATCAATGTTGTTTCAAGATTTAATATTCTTGATAGCCCTTGGCCGGACAATGATTCTTGGAAAGATGGAAGTATTAAAGAATTCTTGTTAACAGTTGAGTCAGCAGGATTAGATGTTTCACAGTATATAGAATATTTCCGTATAAAGAAAACCGATGATACGGACAATAAGGGTGGTAAGAAAACTGTTGATGTTTTAAAACACAATCAAATGCATTTTGCAGCTTTAACCTTAGAGGAGGCAAAGAAATGGTTTGAAACACATGATTTAATTGAGCGAGATATACAAGATATCTGCGGATTTCTTGAGAATTACCAGAATGATAAAGATACTTTACTTGAGATACTGAGATTTATAATTACTAAAGCCGGTGGGTGGAGCTATAGTCAGAGGCATAAGAATACTGTTTTACAAATCATTGAGCATTTTAAATTGGATAATAAAGAAATGTCAGAAGTTCACATGTTGATGTATCTTTATTCATATGAATGGGGAAGTTCTTTAATTGATAAGGATGAATTTCTCAATAGTATACGACTGAGTTCAGATGTGGGTCGAGACACGTTTTATCGTGAATTACCTGAAGTTATTATTTCACATTCAGGTAGAATTACAAAGGGTCTTTTGGATGCACTTTTTGCGATTGGATTTGATAAGGATAGTATTATCACGATTTGGAGAAGTGTATTTGATATTATGAAGCTTCGTTTTCCAAATCTTGATCAGTATCCTATTGATAATGTTTTGGAAGAAGCAGATGAACTATTAGGATTACGTAACTGCTTATTAATGCGATTCATTGATGGAGGTAAGGAATCGTTTCTGGCAACTTATGCTTATTTGGCGAATGCTGCTGAAGAAGAGAATTTTTCTGAATTCACGGAATCAATAGTATTTTGTCTAGAGCATTATGAACAGTATAATCTTGTGACACAAATAGCAATCGCAGATTTAGTAAGATGTTATGGAAATTATTTAAAAAATTTGAATGAAGATCGAATGATAAACGCAATTAATGCAGTATATCCAACTGGAAATCTGCTTTTGGATGTCATATTTTCTAAATTTACAATATATAAAGGCTTTCTTTTAAAGTGCTCTGACAAACATACACCTGATTATATGGAACAGGAGGATATTGAGTTTTACTTAGCAGAACAACTATATGATCTTGGGAAAGTAGCGACTCGAGAAGGAGCTGATGAATATGCTAAGAATTCAGTATATCGGGATCCAATTATGCAGGTGGCCAATACCTGTGGTATTAACTATGTAGAACTCTATGAAAAACTACATGCCTCAAGGATACTGAATGATAAAATACAAGATTTTGTTGGAGGGTCGAGTAAGATTCCTGAAACAAATACCGTGTACAAATCATATGTAATTCAATATGCGCTTCATGCAATCATTGAAAAAGCTTTTTTGGACAGAAAACCCGAGTTGATTCCACAGAATTTGCTCCGATTGATGCCTGACTATCAGGGGATGTATAGATTATTTAAGTGTCGTGTAATGCAACCCGAAAATCATCTATATGATAAGAATAATTCGTGTGAGCCTTTTCTTAAAAATAATGAGGATGAATACATTCTAATCGGATGCTCTGAGACAAGAAAACGTATCGATTATAAACAAGCATCTTTGGTATTTGCATATCAAGGAATAGTAGGAGAGGGTGATGAAGAACATCAGAATCCATTCCAACAATGTTTAGCCACAGCGGTTGAAGAAGGAGAAATCTATATGGTTTCAGATAATTCGGAAGCACTGATTAATTCTATTAATACATTAGATCGAGAATTAGAAGATGAAAATTATCTGTGGCCTGGAATGTCAGTTTCTAAACTGCTTAATGTTCATATTGAATTTGATTTCTGGCATGGAAGATATATTGCCGTCAATCAGGAAAATGAGATCATCTTTATTATGAAAAAATGGTCATCGAGTTATAAAGGTGACAGTGAGTATCCTGGAAATGCAATTCCATTATATAGTGGAACTGAATTGTATATAAAAAAGGAATATATTGGAATATTGGAGCAACGATTTGGAACACTGATGATGAAAACTTGTGTGCAATCATATACGCAGACTTATTGATTTAACGAGTTAAAGAATAAACAATAGCTATTATTTGGAGAAAAAACTGTTTTAAGTTGATGCAGTTTATGTGACTTACATAGAAGTATGCTTTATATTTTAAATTATGCAATACTACCACCTTTTCAAAAGGAAGTAAAATATTTTGCAGCTATGAGAAGACTTGTAGCTGCATTTTTTATGAAAATTTAGGTATGTTCTTATTTTTTTGCTATATATAGTTTCTTCTTGTTGACTGGTTCCATATCTTGTGTTACACTTCCCTTGTAATTGATTTTTGTGCGAATCCTTTTAGGGAGATACAGTCGGAAACGCCTGTATGCGGCATCGGTTCCGCATTGCACACGCTGTTAAGTTTGTATGATTGTGCCAGCAGTATCACTACGCTCTATAAGTGAAATACCGCTGGTTTTTGTTTGGGAAAATTCATTATAATCTCTTTTTAGAGCAGGAATGACACTGGTTCATAGGAATTTATGGACAACAGGAATATCAGAGAGTCATTCCTGCTTTTTTGTTGCCTGAAAACCGGAAGGTTTATAGGGATAGGACAACACTAACAAGGAAAGGAAGGTGAAGAACGGTTGCAGAAAGTAAGATGGCTGGATCAGGACTGTAACAAATGCGGCAGGCAGTTAAACAGCTGGGATGCCCGGTTATCAAAGACTCTGGCATATAAATACCCATGCTGTGAATCCTGCATCGCCGGGGAATATGATATGTCAGCGGAGAAACTGCGGGACCGTATGGAAGACTATTTTGGGATGCGCCCATGCCAGGGGCTGTAAGGAGGAATGGAATGAGAGAAAAGGAACATGAGGAATACAATGCGCTGACAAAGCGGCTGCTGGAGGAAGGCTATACCGTGGACAATCATCCGGATTATGTAAGGGTTGATGTTCCCATGTGGCAGGAGAAAACCCTTGATAATTATGATGGAGGGTTTACCTATGAACGCTGGTGGATCTTTGAACAGACTTTCAGGACGCCCTGCGGCCTGCAGTGCAAAGGACTCCAGTGTCACAGCAACATGAGCTACATGGGGATTGAATGGACTTTTGAGAATGATATGGCTACCATCCGCTGTCCTTATGAAAAGAAGGAATGCAAGCTGAAACACGAATACCTTCAGGAGAATAAGGTACTCAGGTATGAGTGTGAGGTTCATATGACGAAAGATGAATACTGCTATGAAGGGAGCGTAGAGCATATCCTGAAGCTGCATGATGATGAGATACGGAGACAGGAGGTCAGCTTCAGGCTGCAGAAAAATGGACGAGTCTGCCGTGAGCATATGAGGTTCAATCGGGATACCCTGGAATGGGAGATGAACTATGACCCTTATTATTGCGGATCAAGCAGATGTGCAGGGATGTGCCCGGTCCTGGGGCATGAGCTGGATAAGAAAAAGGGGAATGTATTTTATGATGTGAAGATATCTTATCTCAGAAATGACTTGAACGGCACACTGTTTGAAGGACAGGTGGATACCCGGATCATCAAGGGGAAAAAGCTCTTTGACCATCCGGTGAGCATGGATATCGGTAAGATATGCGCCAGGCTCTGCCAGGATCGGATAAGGGAGAAAGTTCGGAGACATTATTTTACGCAGCTGTTTTTCTCTGAATACCACGGCAGGCATTTTTCCTTTGAGATCCAGAATGTCCGTGCGGAACGCAGGGAGAGCCGGGATCTGATGCAGGACCTGGAGGATATACGGAACGGAATCCAGATCGTGCATGCTTCTGATATGGAAAAAAGGGATTCTGAGAATAAAAGGGAGAGACGGCGGCAGGCGCGGGAGTCTGCGGTCAGGCGTCTGGAAAAGAAACTGTTGGAGAACGGATATGAAAGTCTGGAAAAATTCAGTGTAGACCGGCGCCATGCGGATAAATGGCTGGGAGAGGAACGGATCGCAGAACTGGAACAGATGCGCCTGGAAAAAGAGAAAGAGAGAAGGGAGCAGCCAGTGCAATTAAGTTTGTTTGATATGGAAGTTCTGTAAGATAAAGGAAAGGCTGCCTGGAGCAGCAATAATATTTTTCATGCCAGTATTTTTATACAACCATCCATACCATTGTAATGTTAATTTGGATATTCTTGATAAAAAGCGGTTTCTTTAGTATAATAAAACCGTGACAGAAGGTAAAGATTTAATCAGATATATGTTTTCTAAATCATGTAGAAAGGTGGTGTC
>OFFE01001677.1_pt1 | contig 15148 bp, 10 predicted proteins | sample 1521371 | NCBI WGS metagenome assembly OFFE01 (sample SAMEA3504131, study PRJEB24116) | mouse gut metagenome | biome: mouse gut; feature: mouse-associated habitat; material: faeces | place: Denmark | collected 2011 | reverse complement strand
CCCGCCACGCCGGGGCCTGTGTGGCCTGCGGCGCCTGTGAGAAGCGGTGCCCCTTCTCAGTGTCCATCATTGAGAACATGAAACAGGCCGCAGAGCTTTTTGGGAAATAAACACTATCGAAACTTCCCCCATGTGGGGAAGTTTTTTTGATACAAAACTCTTGACTTCTGCCACTGTATAAGTTAGAATAAAGCCATGGCAAAAGTGAGGTGATAAAATGTCGCCACGGACAGGACGTCCAATTAAAGGAAAAAGTAAAAGGGATAAAAGTTTACAACTTCGAATGAGTGAGGAAGAATTGGAATTGCTTGACGAATGTGCGCAACAGCTTAATGAAACTCGTACAGATGTTGTGAATAGGGGTATCCGCCTTGTAAAGAACGAATTGGACAAAAAATAAGGACAGCCCATAGAAACATCTTGGCAGATAATGGACTGTCCGCCCGAAAGATTTCTCTTTCTGCAAATATTATAATGCAGAAAGGGACTTCTTTCAATACCTAAATTTGGAAGGAGTTTTTTTTATGTATCAGCGGAACGAGAACAGAGGACCAAGCGGCTGTGAGAAGGATTTTATCTGTATTTTGATGCAGAACTGCGTACATGATGAGTACATAAAGGACATACTGAGAATAGACGAAACAATGCTGGACGACAGGGTTTGGAAGATGATGATTGCATTTGGCTATGGGGTTATAATAGGCAAGCGGGAGGAAAGAGCCAGACGAAAGGGGGCGAAGGCATGAACGGATTGCAAGGCATCAACGAATTACAGATATTCGATTACAAGGGGAAGAAGGTGCGGACTATCCAGAAGGATGGAGAAACATGGTGGGTGTTGAAGGATGTTTGTGAAATTTTAGGAATTGAGCGAGGGCGGAGAGTATCAGAAAGACTTGATACCGATGAGGTGGGGACGTTGAGCGTACCCCACCCGCAAAGTCCTAGTAAGACAATAGAAATGCGATGTGTCAACGAAAGCGGACTATACAGCGTAATTCTGCGAAGCGACAAAGCGGAGGCGAAGCCCTTCCGAAAATGGGTAACGGCGGAGGTTCTGCCGAGCATACGGAAAACGGGGGGATACCGAGCGGGAGCCTGCGCCTCCTGCGGCAACAGCGGAGAAGCCGCCATACAGACCAACGACGCTATTTCGAGGCTGGAGGAACAGGTGGGGACGCTGACGAAGATGGTAGCAGAGCTTTACATGACTGGCGGAGCCGCTGGGATACCCGCTTACAGCGGCTACACAAAGCGGCGGCCGGAACAAAGATACATTTGCATACGGGAGCGGCAGGAAGAACGGCTGAAATCCGCAACGGAGCTTTTGCGGGCATACGGGCTGGGAATGAGCACGAGGGAATTTAACATAATCATGATGGAAAAGGGATATTTAGAGGAACGGCGGATATACCGGCTAAAAGGGGGAAAGGAGGACATTTACAAGGCACTGACGGAAAAGGGGCTGCCATATGGGGAGAACAGGAGCCAGCCGAGATGCAACAAGGAGCCACAGCCGGGGTATTATGAGGAATGTTTTTACAGGCTATATGAGATTTTGACAAGGGAGTAAAAAGAGGGACGCGAAAGCGTCTCTTTTTTTGCATGAAAGGACATTACTGTTCAAATGCCCGCTATGCGGGTGGGGGCGAAGGAACAGAAAAATAGATACAATCAAGGGAAAGGAGGCGATGTGATATGGCAAAAAAACTGGAAGATTATTTGAAAGAAAACCCATATCTGAGGTTTTCGCAAGCGGATTTGGACATGGGGCGCGATAATTTCGGAGCTTTGGAAGAAATTATACAGGCAAAAGTAGACCGGAAGAACGCCACAACGGAAGAAGCGAAACAGGAGGCGAACAACAGGGCAAATACAATCCGGCAATATTATGGAAATTACCACGGAGGGGACGACGGGCTTCAAGGCGTATACAGCCCAACTTACAAAAAACCGGAACGCGCGGCGCAGAACGAAAATGTTGAAGCGTTATTCAACAAGTATAACAGTGTATTCCAAGGGAAAGCCCCGACATGGACACCGCAGTATGAAAAAGAGATTGCGGGGCTGCTTTCCGACTTAGGGAACAGAGAGGCTTTCTCCTATGATATGAACAAAGACCCGCTGTACCAGCAATACCGCGACCAATACATACGGGAAGGGCAGAGAGCCATGAAGGATACGGCGGCGCAGACTGCCGCGCTTACGGGCGGATACGGCAGCACATACGGGGCGATTGCCGCAGAACAGGGATATGACAATTACCTTGCACAGCTGAATGACAGAGTACCACAGCTGGAACAGATTGCCTACGGGAAATATGCGGACGAACTGGCAGACATGTATAACAGGCTGGGGGCAATGCAGACGGAGGAAAACAGGCTTTACGGTCAATATTTGGATGCGCTGGGACAATACAACACAGACAGGAGCTTTGCATACAACGCGATGCAGGACGCAATCGGTCAGAATAACCATGAAAACAGTTTTGAGCGGGGTATTTTTGAAAGTGACAGGGATTTCAGGCTGAACCAGAGCCAGACGGAGCGGCAGCAGAAACAGGCGGACATTGAAAACGCGCTTGCTATTGGTGATTTCAGAGGGTTGAAAGAATTGGGATATGACACAGGGTATTTGGAGTATATGCAGCAGATGGAGAAGGCGCAGACGGCGGCACAGCTGGCGAAGATGGGCGGCAGGACAGGAACGGGTGGAAGCGGGAAAAGTTCAGTCGGTGTTAAAATTGACAATGATGAGGAAGGCGGCGGAGACAATGGGAACGGCGGAAAGAGCAATAAGGGATATTTAGCTGTGGCGGCCGCATATGCGCAGTTTGGTGATTCGGGGCAATTTGACGCGATGATAAACAGATTACTTCAAAATGGAACCATAACAGAGGCAGATTATAACAGATTTCGGAAGAACATCGGAAGATAAAGGGGGCTTGAGAAATGCGGTCAATCGAAGAAATCAAAAAACAATTCCCAGAGCGGGAGGAACAGAAGAAATCAAACGGAAGCGAAACAAAGTCGTTTATTGGGATAAGCCCAGTGCAGGCGGCTTTTTCGGCATATAAAAAGGCGGCGGTCCAGATTGAGGAGGAGGAACGCCGGAAAAGAAGGGCAACATTGACAGCGATTCCAGACCCAACGGAAAAGAAAAAAACCTATGCGGAAATGTTGAAGGAAAGAAATGCGGCGGCACAGAAAATGGAGGGGGAGATACCAAGTTATTATAAGCCGAAAACGAGCGTGCAGGAGATAAAAAACCTTATTTTTGGGAAGCCCAAGGCGGGCGGGACAGCAAACCCGACAATCTCTGCCGCAGAGATGAATACGCGCTTTGACGAAATGACGGAGGAACAGGCACGGGCATACAGCTATTATAAAAATGCAGGAAAGGCAAAGGAAGCGAAAGACTATCTGAAAGCTATTGAGCCTGATATAAACGCCAGAGCCGCTGCAAAGAGAACAGAGGAAGCAAAAGCACTGGCAGAGGAAAGCACGACAGGAGGGCTTTATGCGCGGTATATGGCAGGGCTGACAAACCCTATGGGCGTAATCTACGGGCAGATGCAGAACGCAAAGGGAGAGGCGATTGACCCAAACAGCCCTTATTTGATAGGTCAGCAGATACAGGAGGGGCAGCACGCGGGATTTATCGGTGAAAGTACGGGGGCGAAAAGATTTGCAAAGGAAGCGGCAATGGGCGTATTCGACTTCGGGACGCAGGCGGCAACACTGGGAGGTATGGGGCTTTCGGGGAAGGCTTTAGGCAACGCAACAAGCGCGCTTTACGGAGCAACCGCATTCAGCGGGAATATAAAGGACGCGGCGGAACGAGGCGCGACAACGGGAGAGGCCATAACATACGGTACGATTGGCGCGGCGGCGGAAATCATTACGGAAAGACTGGGATTTGAAAGACTGTTCCGTTTGGGCGGTATTGCCGCAAATGGAGCGGCAATGCGGCGGGCAATTAAGGCGATTTTGCCCAATATGGCGGCGGAAGGCGCGGAAGAATCGCTGACAGAGGCGACAAACCTTGTTTCCGATGTTTTTATCATGGGGGACAGAAGCCAGATGCACCGGATATACAGCGAAGCAAAGGCGGCAGGAATGACGGAGGGCGAAGCGGCGCGGGAAGCAATTACAGCAGGGTTGAAACAAATTGGTTATGCCGGAGCTGTGGGCGCGGCAAGCGGCGGCGTGATTGCCGGAGGCGTTGCAGGACTGAGCAGAGCTGCAGGACGAAATATGCTGGACGGAAACACTGAGGAAAATGTGGAAAACAGTGTGGAAGATGGGGAGAACTTATTAAATGCGGCTGAAAATAACACGCAAGAGGGCGAAAACGGTACGAACCTGCCAGAAAGCGGAGCAAATCAACAGGAAAACGGTACAAACATACCGGAAAGCGGAACAAATCAGCAGGGGAGAGGAACGAACGCAGACAGAGCGACGGCCTCAGCAGAATACGGCGAGAGATGGTTTTATGAGGAAGGACAACGGCTTTTGGCAGAAGAAGAACAGCGGCGGGGAAATGTTTCTTTTTTGCCGGCATTTCAAACCTATTACGCGGCAGGGCTGGCGGGAATTGCAGAAAGCGAGATACGCCAAACGGCGGAAACTTCTGCCGCAGACAGAGGGCTGCTGACGGCGGCATATATGGCGGGAAGCAGGGACAGAGCGGCGGACATTTCCGCGAGATTGAAAGGGACGGGGAAGCTGGGCCAGACAAAGGGCGTTTTTCTGGAAACAGAGGCGGCGACGGAGGCGCAGAAAGCATTTGCAAAGCTGATTGCAGAAACAAGCGGAGCGGAAGTTATCCTTGTAGACCATTTGGAAAATAATGCAAATGGATTATACAGAAGGGGCAGGGGACAGATAGTGATTGCGCTGGACGCTGAGAGTTTTACGGGGACGCTGGCGCATGAATCGCTCCATTATATCAGGGAAACGAACCCCGAGGGATATGCGCGGGCACAGGAAGCGGTTTTCCGTATGGCGGCGGCTTTAGAGGGAAAGACGACGGAGGACTATATTTCGCAGTACAAGAGGAGATATGAGGGGCATGTTGACACAATAGGGGATGTTATGGAGGAAATGACAGCGGATGCGTTCCAGAGGATTGCGGCAGACGAAGAAGGGCTGCGGGGATTGCTTCGGGAGATGGAGCAAAGCGAGCCGGGAATTTTGGAAAAGCTGAAAGAGTTTATTGACAAACTGCTGGAAACACTGGAGGGGCTTTTAGGGGATCAGAGATTTTCTGAATTTGCAGACGACATACATAAAAGCGCTGAGAACACGCGGAAACTACAAAGGATTTTTGCGGAGGAAATGAAGCAGAGCAGGAACATGCAGGAAGGAAAAGCAGAGGCGCGGATTTCCGAAAGCGAAGCGATTACTGAAAACCGCTCCTATTTGCCGGAAGGGGAAACGGCAGAAGTTGAAGAAGTTGCTTTCAGCTTTGCGGGGAGAAGGGCGCGGAACGCGAATATTACAGCAAAGGAAAAAGCTGAAAAGATGGAAGCAGCAGGCCGGAGCAAGGAAGAAATTTTCCATGATACAGGCTGGTTTCGGGGAGCAGACGGGGAATGGCGATTTGAAATTGACGACAGCGGATTTCGCTTTTTCCCAAATGGTGACGCGAATTTTGCAAACAATGAAAATTACCAGAGATACAGAAAAATGTGGAAAGAGGCGGATTTTGAAAATAAAGACTTTCCAATGCTGGACGAAATATACGGGGCAGAATTAGGAAGGGAAAAAAAGCTGCTTGGATTCTACATACAGCATAAGGCATTATTTGAGAATTATCCCCATCTTCAGCACGCGACTTTCAGATATGAAGAAATGCAAGACGGAAGGAGAGCATATTACAATCCAGAGAGAAACGAAATCGTTTTGGACAAGGGGATGCAGTCAGAATATACGTTGGAGCCTGCTAAGATGTCTGTCCTGCATGAAATACAGCACGCGATACAGAATTTTGAAGGCTTTAGCAGGGGAACTTCTCTGACAGAAATGTCTAAAACTTATGGGGCTGAAAATGCGTATCATTCTTACAGGAACGCCGCGGGAGAGATTGAGGCGAGGGATACGGAGGCAAGAAGAAACTTAACGGAGGAGGAGCGGAGGGAAAAATTCCCTGATATTGGAAACGAAAAGACAATTTATGCAGAAACAATATGGGAAAATTTTTCACTGCGGGAAAATAAGGAAATCAACTATGAAAGCCTGACCGCGAAACCGGATATGAAAAAGGCAGGGCTTGACAGCAACGCTATGGAGGGAAAAACGAAGCGGGATATTCTGCCGATGGCAAGGGAAAGCGTGCGGCAGAGGAAACACCCAAAGAACACAGACACAGCCCTTTTTATCCGCAACATGGATACGGGGAAAGATATTCTGGTTGCGAAAAAGGGGATAGAACATTCTCTGCAAAGAAAATGGCAGGAAACAGGCATTATGCTTTCCGGTCTGGGGGAAATGCTGGAAAACGCGGTCAAGATAAATGAACTTGAGCCCAGAGAGGGTGTGGAAAGCGCATATATCTTAATGGGCTACGGAGAAGATGAAAAAGGAAGCGGGTACCCTGCATATTTCGTAATCAACGAATATGCAAACGGAAACATAGAGATGGAACGCGTTGGAGCGCTTTACGCTGCAAACGCAAAAAAAATAGAGCCTGCCGTAAACACGGCCATGGATGCAGGCAGAAACGCCCTCCTCAAATCAGGCTCTACTATCAGTATAGAGGAATTGCTGGAGAAAGTCAACGGGATTTACTCTGACATTTTGCCTGCCGATGTTGCGGAAAAATTCAGGCATGGGCGAAGGGAAACAAAACTGGGGAAAGATGTCAGATATTCCATACGAGAAGAAGAATATCAGCGCATTTTAGCGGAGAACGAACAGCTTGCGGAGGCAAACGCCGCACTGAAACGGCAGTTTACGATTACAAGAGACGCGCTGCACGACCCTGAAAGCGCAAGAAAAGCCGGACGAAATTTCCTGAAACGGTATGACAGCGGTTTCAGCCTTGACGAATTTACCGAGCGTTTTACAGGGCTTTGTGACTATATTGCGCAGAACGGGGACAGAGTGGACGCAAAAAAGGTAATGAGCGCATTACAGAAACTTGCTTATGAGGTAATCAGCGAAAGCAGGGTACTCAACAAAGAGGCAAGCGAGGAATACCGAGATTTGAAGAACGACTTGAGAAAGACGAAAATCAAGGTTACGGAAGATATGGTTAAGGAATTTGACTATTACGGTGGATATAATGAAACACGGATACGTAATTTTGGAAAGATTGGCCTGAGCAGACAGGGCGGCATTGCCGCAGATACGCTCTACGCGGAGCTTGCCGAGAGATACCCTGAGCTATTCCAAGAGGATTTCACAGGTTCGGAAGTAGATATGATTATGGATATAATCGCTGTGGCTGACAGTCTGGACCCAGTATATGAAAATCCCTATGCTATGGATATGGACGAGGCGGCTTTAGAGGCATCTTATGAATTATGGGATATGTATTTTGACATACAGATGCAGAAGCCGACTTTTGCGGACAGATACGAGAAAAAGCTGGAAAAGGAGCGGGCAAAGGCGAAAGCCGCGCGGCATTATTTACGGGAGGAGATAAAGGAAAGGTATGAGAAAAAACTTGAGGAGGCGAAAAAGACCGAGCTTGCACGGTTAATGGGCGAAGGACGGAAAACGGCAAAGGAAATTGCCAGGCTCAGGCGGGAACTGGAGGCGGAAAAAGAGAATGTACGCGAGAGGGACGAAAAAATAAGCGAATTGAAGGAATGGGAGGCACTTTGGGCGGCGGCTTACCGAGAGGCGCGGCGGGAAAAGCCGAGATGAAAGAAAAACTGAAAGAGGAGCGTCTTGCGGCACTCATACGCGAAGGGAAAAAGCTGGAGGAGCTGAGAAGGAAGAAGGACGCACAGCTGGAGCGGCAGGCGGAAAGCCATAGACGGGCTATGGAGCGGCAGGACGAACGCTATGAACGGCTGAAGGAGCGGCAGGCGGCGCAGAGGGAACGGGAAGAATACCGGAAGATGCGGCGGGGCGTAGAGAAGAATGTGAAGGCTTTACTAAAATGGATTGATACGCCAACTGACACTTATCATTTGCCGGAAAACATGCTTGCAGGGGTAAAGGAATTTCTTCTGAAGCTGGACACTTCGGACGATGAGATTACTTTGAAACAGGAAGATTTCAGACGGGCGCAGGAGGCTATAAAGAAATTAGAGCCAGATGAGAAGGGGAACGCTGATTTTTACATTGAATACGATGAGCAGATAGAGGAAATGCTGCAATATTTAATTGATATGTTCCCCAAAACTGGAAAAAATCAGGTAAGGCTTGCAGACCTGACAGCGGCAGAAATGCGGGATTTACGGGATATTACAAACAGCATGAAGCGGGCGATTATGGACGCGAACCGTTTTATCAGCATGGGAAGGAACGCAAGCATTTCCAGCATTGCGGAAAGCTACATACAGGAAACGGAGAAGCGCAAGGCCGCAAGGCAGGCGGGAACCATACGGCAGATTTCGGACTTTTTTAATCTTGACATGATGGACGCGCCCAGTTTTTTCAAAAGCATGGGGACAGGGATTTATAACACGATATATAAAGGCTTCCGAGAGGGTTTCAACCAGAAAATAAACCATGTGGAGGAAGCGCGTGCGAAAATGGCCGAGATTGCGGACGAAAAAACCATACGGAGATGGAGGAAGGCGGGGGCAAAGGAATTTACCGTACAAACCGCAGACGGGAAGGAAGTGCGAATTTACCTGACAATTCCGCAGATTATGAGCCTTTACTGCCTGACACGGCGCAGACAGGGGAAGAACCACTTAGATACAGGCGGTTTTACCATTGAACAGGACAAATACGGGCGAAAAATCATGAGGGAAGAATGGCAGGAAACGCTGGAGCAGGAAGAAACGCCAGAGAAAAAAGCCGAACGGCGGAAGGCATGGGAAGCAGCGCAGAAGGCGGCGAAACGGCGCGGCAAGGATGCTGCGCGGCAATACGAGGCGGTGCAGACAAGTGCGGCGGAGATTGCCCGTATTACGGAAACACTGACTGCCGAGCAAAAGGAGGCTGCGGAGGCGATACAGGAATATCTTTCCAGCGATGTTGCCAGATGGGGAAACGAAACAAGTATGCTCTTATACGGGTATCGGAAATTTACGGAACGGCACTATTTCCCGATAGAGGGCGACAAGGACTTTATCAACGCGGAATATGGCGCAGACAAGAAAAAGCGGACGCTGGCGCGTATGGGGATTACAAGGCATATTATACGGGAAGCAAAAAACCCTCTTATTTTGAAAGATATTTTCAGCGTATACGCGAAGCATATCGACCAAATGACAAGCTATAACGCATTTGTGCCTGTTCTGAGCGACTTAAACAAACTTTTGAATTATAAAATACTGCCAAGCGGGGAAGGCGTGCAGCAGATACAGAGCATGAGAAAAAGCATTACGCGGGTAATGGGGCCGAAGGGGATTAACTATATTTCAAATCTTATGGACAGGATAAACGGAGCGGCGAACGGGGACGATACGGCGGCATTGCCGAAGATGTTTTTGCGGAATATGAAGATTGCGAGCGTTGGGGCCAATGCGAGGGTAATCATTCAACAGCCTGTATCTTACTTGCGGGCTGCGGACGTGATTTCTCCGAAATACCTGTTTGCGGCGTTTGGAGCGGGAAAGAATGATTTTCAACGGATATATCAATATGCGCCTATCGCCCGATGGAAGGATTGGGGCAATTATGAAATGAACATTGGACGGAGCATAGAGGAAATGATGGCTGGACAGAGCTATTTCCAGAAATTTATGGAAGGAACAATGTATTTTGCTGGATGGGCTGACAGGCGTTGCTGGGGCCGGATATGGAAGGCTGTGGAACTGGAAACGAAGAAAAAACAGCCGGAGCTTGCGCCGGACAGTGACAGGTTTTACAGGGCCGTTGGCGAGAGGTTCACTGAGATTATAGACGAAACACAGGTAGTGGACAGCATACTGCACAGGAGCCAGTTAATGAGGAGCAAGAGCATGTTTAACCAGATGGCAACGTCTTTTATGAGCGAGCCAACGAAAACTTATAACATGTTCCGCAATTCACTTGTGAATTTTTACGCCGAGAGGACACCGGAGAACGGAAAGCGAATGATGCGTACATTTCTGACGCTTACGGCAAACGGGATTGGTGTTGCGATATTGGCGGGGTTTGTGGACGCTGTGCGGGACGATGAGGACGATGATTTCTTTGAAAAATGGCGGCGCGCTGTGGTGGGGGATTACAAAGATGCAGAAACACCGAAAGAAAAGCTGCTGGCGGCTTTAGGCTCCAATCTGAATGACAATTTTAACCCTATGAATTATATTCCTTTTCTACGGGATTTGCTTTCTGCTGTGCAGGGCTACGACGTGAAGCGTACAGATTTCAGCTGGGCGGCGGATATTCTGAAAAATGCTCAGGAATGGGACAAATTTATGAAAGGGGAAAGCAGATATACGTTTTCAGCAATGCTCTTAGAAACAGCGGGGAGTATTTCAAAGCTGACAGGTATTCCAATCAACAGCGCAAAGCGGGATATATTCGCGATAAAAGACAGCTTTATCAATCATATTTTAGGGCCTGATATACAATATGAAAATGAAAAGCTGAAATATTTTATCGGTTCGGAGAGAAATACAGCGGACTATGTGAAGCGTATGCTGGAGGCAAAGCTGGACGGGAACGAGGAGCTTGCGACGAAGGTTTATAACGATATGATAAAAGCTGGAATCAGCGCGGAAACGATGGAAAACCAGCTGGACAGCAGGGAGAAGGACAGGCTGCGGATGGAAGCAGAGGCGGAGGCTGCGGCTGACGCGTTCTGGAAGGAGGATTTCAGCGATTACATGAACCAGCGCGACGCGCTGGGAGAAAAAGGCTACAAGGAGGACAACATAGAAAGCGTAATCCGCGAAATTACAAAGAAGAAATACGGCGAGGAAGCGGTAGAAACCTTTGACGAAATTTCATCTGATTTTTGGAGCGAGGAGGAGAAAGCGGAAAAGAAAGATTTCCAAATGACAATAGATGGCATGATTGAAGCGAAACTTGCGGGGAAAAAGGAGGAGGCGACAAGGCTTTACAATTATATGGTTGGCAAGGGTATCAGTAACGAAAAACTGGACAATGCGATTGAAAGCGGAGAGAAAAAGAGAGTACAAGAGGAGCCGCTGGCGAAGGAAGGCGCGGAGGCGTTCCATGAGGGAGATATTGACAGATATACGGATATTATAGACAGGCTGCATGAAAAGGGATATTTCCGAGGGAACGCAGAAAAGGGGGTCAAAACGCTTTACAACAAAATTTACAAAGGGGAGGAGGAAGAAGGCTTTGAGGAAATCAAAGGCGATTACTGGGAAGAAGAACTGGAACTAAATATTCCCCGTAATGAAATGGGGCATCGTTATTATACCAAAGAGAACATTCAGCAATTCCTTAAGATAAAAGAGTTAAAAGAACAGGGCTACCAGCTGAAAGCAATTAAAATGGTAGTCCATAACGGAAAAAATCCGGAAGAAGCCGCCGCCCTGGCGACGTCAAACCAGCCTGCAGCCTCTGCCTGGCAGGGACAGGCTGCCGTCAACGGAAGTTCCGGCTATGTGTCAGCGGAAGAGAAGATGGCGCAGTTTCGGCTGTTAATGAGCGAGATTGTCAGGGAAGCTATGGAGGACAATAATCAGGCGCTTGGCAAAGAGGTCGGGGAAAGCGTCGGCGATCGTGTGTTAAAAGAGATGAACTACCTGATGCGCGAACAGGACGAGCAGGAAGAAGAACGTTTCCGTAAGCTGGACGAAGCAATCCGGGAACTTCATGGAAAGAAGTTAAAAGGCAGTATGAAGAAAAAAGAACCCCGCCGCCTGTTTTCCAAAAAGGAAATTACGACTACATAAGGTAAAAAAAACCGCCGTACTTCACAGTACGGCAGTTTTTTGCTGTTAGATTAACCCTGCTCAATTGCTCCTGTCGGACAGGCGCCGGCACAGGTACCGCAGTCTACGCAAGAGCCTGCGTCGATGTTATATTTGCCATCGCCAGCAGAAATTGCGCCTACCGGGCATTCTCCTTCACAGGTACCACAGCTTACACATGCATCTGTAATAACGTATGCCATTGTTGGATCCTCCTTATGTAATTCTGTTTTTAAGCTAAAATCAGCTTAGGGATATTTTAATACAAAAAAATAGTGAATACAAGTACTGAAATCGTTTTTTTGCAAAAACATATGGGAAACAATTGCATATTGGTTTCAAACGTATTATAATGACCAGGTCAGACAGACAAATGGTATGCCCAAAAGCGGCGTACAAGAAAAAGACAGGAGGTTGCTGCGATGACACAGGTTACAAAATCTACCATGATCGGCGAATTGCTTCAGATTGATGCCAATATTGCCCCGGTGCTGTTAAATATTGGGATGCACTGTCTTGGATGCCCGTCGTCCCAGATGGAAACAATTGAAGAGGCCGCTATGGTACATGGCATTGAACCGGACGCGCTCGTAAATGAAATTAATGCATTTTTAGAAAAGGATCTTGCATAATATCAAAGGTTATACGGGGGAGATACTTCAAAATTGGAGTTTTCCCCCGTATTTTTTTCAAATTTCTATTGACTTTATACCTGATATATCCCTTATAGTGACCGTAGAAACCAGAAGAAAGGAGCGCATTAAATGAATATCAGCGAAGTGGAACTTAAAACAGGTATCACAAAACAGAATATCCGTTTATATGAAAAGAAAGGACTTCTTCATCCGCGGCGGAATAAAGAGAACAGTTACCGCGAATATACGGAAGAAGATGTGGAAACATTGAAAAAGATCAAAATTTTCCGCAGGCTGGATGTATCTATCGAAGACATTCACAGAATTTTTCAAGGGGAAAGCTTAAATGATATCCTGAAAGTTCATCTTGATTACCTGTTAAGTAGACAAAGTGATCTGGAAGCTGCGATTTCAATGTGCCGTTTCATTCTCCAGACGCAGGCAGATTCCATCGACGTTGGGCTTATAAACTGCAAAATGGAGGATATGGAAAGAAAAGGAGGTCGTTTTATGGGTATTATCAATGATTACAAAAAAGTATCTGCAGCAGAACGGAAAAAGGCATTTTATTTTGTACCGGACAATATGGCGCTGACGCCGGAGGAATTTACCGAATCGCTTTGCCAGTATGGGATGGAACAGAATCTGAACCTGGTTGTGACGCAGGAAGGGATGAATCCTAAATTTGAAATTGACGGGCTGGAATACGAGGCTTACCGGGAATGGGGAAGATATGGCGCTATTATCAAATGTAAAGCGACGCATCCGGAACTTGTTGAAGAGGAATATAAAAATGTTCCGGAAAAAAACAAAGGGATCTTACGAACGATTTACTATTTTGGTCTGTTTCTATTTATACCTGTCTGTTTATTTGCATATTTCTGGATTTCAAGCGGAAAAATTTCGCTGGCCGTATATCTGGAGCTGTTTTATCTTTGCGTATTCTTCTTTTTATTCCGCCATTTTCGTTTGAGGTAATGCGGGGGTTGAAGGAGAGACACAAAAGGAGTTCCCTCTCGGGAACTCCTTATTATTATAATGATGCAAATGTCTGAAGTGCATTGTGCTTGCGGATAATTTGGTGATGTTCGATAAAATAAGCTTCGGTAGCCGTTGTGATAATCCCCTGGTTTGCATATTCTGCCAGTATATTGCAGACTTTATTAAAAACTTCCGGCGAAAGGCTGCTTTTGTGTATGATAAGATAGTAAGTCTGGTTTAATTCGTCTTTAAACAGGGAGTTGTCGCCTTCGTAGAAGTTCTTCAGTATCCGGGCCAGCCTTGTAATATCCCTAAGACTGTGGAAAATAAACATTTTTGATAAATCAATCGGTACGTTGACATCATCGTCTGATATGGATGTAATGGGAGAACTTCCTTTTACGGCGTCCTGCAGCGCTACGAAATGATCGGAAGAATTGTTTCGTTCTTCCGTAATCTTCTTAAATAAATCTAATATATCATCCGCGCTTTCCGTAAAGCCGTTTTGTATATCATCATCCGTATAGTTTTCGTAACCCTCCGGTATATCTGAAAATTTGGCAAACCGGGTATCGAGTTCTTCCGGATATTCTACCTTTGTAATAATCAGGATAATAGATTCCGGTGAAACAGGGATTGCTTCTATCATGAGGGGGATATCCTCTGATTCAAAACCAAATTCATAATTCGCCTGCTGCATCATATCGTGGAACAGCATCTTAGCTTTTTCTGTTCCATAAGCTAATTCGCTAAGTTTCAGGTGGCGGTTGGCCAGATCCTGCTGTGTCAGCGTGCATCGGATTTGATGCTCATTTACCTTTTCGATTTTTATAATAATCACTTCCTTATCTGGAATTTATGTAAACCTCATATTATTATAATCAAATACCCCCTATCTGTAAAGCCCGGAATTTTATTAAATATCTGTAAACTATCTAAAAAAATAATTTTTCTATTGTAAGTGTCAGAAATTTATGATATAAACAAATACAAGAGATGCTCTTTCCGATAAATACAGGAAGGAGCGGTGAATATACAAGAAACGATTTTGTTTGGCAGGTATCGGATTCTTTCGGAACTTGGAAGAGGAAGCGGCACTACCGTATACCTGGCCAGGCATCAAAAACTAGGCGGATACAGGGCTGTTAAGCGTATTTTAAAAGACCCGGAATCTGCCTGGAAGATTCGGGAAGCAGATATCCTGAATCATCTGAACCACCCCCAGATTCCACATATATACGATGTAGAAGAAGATGAAGAATTTTTTTATATGGTAGAGGAATATGCAGAGGGTGAGTCTTTGGAAGCTTTGATGCTTCAATCATCATTTATTACCCTGGATTTTATCTGTTATATTATAACAGAAACGGCAAATATTCTGGATTATATGCATCATCTAAAACCATTTCCAATGCTGTATCAGGATTTAAAGCCGGAGCACATCATTGTAGGAAAAAACAGCGTAAAGCTGGTGGATTTCGGCATTGCCGATTTTTTATCAAAAACAGGGAATAAATTTCAAAATTAT
>OFFE01001674.1_pt1 | contig 15170 bp, 8 predicted proteins | sample 1521371 | NCBI WGS metagenome assembly OFFE01 (sample SAMEA3504131, study PRJEB24116) | mouse gut metagenome | biome: mouse gut; feature: mouse-associated habitat; material: faeces | place: Denmark | collected 2011 | reverse complement strand
CTGTATCATGATAATCAACAGGTTCTTTCCGTTTTTGGCGGGGCGGAGGAAGATGGCTGTGTGCCGGGGGCAGCGTAGATTGTCCCATCCGGAGGATGACAGGTGAACACCATAAAGCAGACAAAGAGCCCCCGTTGCTTCATGAGACCGGATGTCTGCAGGGACTTCGACAAGGATGCTGGCTGAACCCGGCAATCAACGCGGCGGACGACTACTTGGGATAGTCCCGACTAACCACAGGAGACAGCATCCGCCAATAAGCTGCCCATCAGGCGGCAGAATGTGAGGAGAAATGTACATAGGAGATCTGCACATCCACTCCAGATACTCCAGGGCGACCAGCAAAGACTGTACCCCGGAGCATCTGGATCTGTGGGCAAGGAAAAAAGGAATCCACATCCTGGGCACAGGGGACTTCACCCACCCGGCCTGGCGGGAGGAGCTGAAAGAGAAGCTGGAACCCGCCGAGGACGGCCTCTACGTGCTGAAAAAGGAATACCGCATGGGGGGAGCCGGGGACAGCGGCATACAGCCCCGCTTCGTGGTCACCGGGGAGATCAGCTCCATCTACAAAAAGGGAGACCGCGTGAGAAAAGTGCACAGCCTGCTCATCCTGCCCGGGCTGGAAGCGGCGGAAAGCCTTGCCAGGCGGCTGGAGCTGATCGGGAACATCCATTCTGACGGACGCCCCATCCTGGGGATCCCCTGCAGGGATTTACTGGAAATCATGCTGGAGACCGCCCCGGAGGCAGTCTATGTGCCCGCCCACATCTGGACGCCCCATTTCTCCCTGTTCGGGGCTTTTTCCGGCTTCGATGCCATAGAAGAGTGCTTCGAAGACCTGACGCCCCATATCCGTGCCCTGGAGACAGGCCTCTCCTCCGACCCGCCCATGAACTGGCGGGTGGCTGCGCTGGACAGATTCCACCTGATTTCCAACTCCGATGCCCATTCCCCGGGAAAGCTGGGGCGGGAGGCCAATCTCTTCGACATAGAGCTGTCCTATCCAAACCTGGCAGGGGCCATCCAGGAGGGGAAAGGCCTGGCGGGCACCATCGAATTCTTCCCGGAGGAGGGGAAGTACCATTTTGACGGGCACAGGAAATGCGGACTGTGCATCAGCCCCCGGGAGACGGCCGGATACGGGAACAAATGCCCGGTCTGCGGCAAGAAGATAACCATCGGCGTGCTGAACCGGATAGAACAGCTTGCGGACAGAGAGGAGGGCTTCGTCCTGCCGACAGGGCGGCCTTTCGAGAGCCTGGTGCCCCTTCCCGAGGTGATTGGAGCCTCTATGGGGATTTCCGCCGCAGGGAAAAAGGCCGCGGAGACCTATGAGAGGATGACAGGCGCTTTGGGGCCGGAGTTCGCCATCCTGCGGGAAGTTCCGGTGGAGGATATCCGAAAGGCGGCAGGGCCTCTGGTGGCCGAGGGCATACGGCGGCTGCGGGAGGGAAAGGTAGAGCGCACCCCGGGCTTTGACGGAGAGTACGGCAAGATTGGACTGCTCTCCCCGGAGGACATCAGCAGCCTGGAAGGGCAGATGAGCTTTTTCACGGCTGAAGAGCTGCAAGTGATGAAGAAAGGGTCTGGCAAGAAGCAGGTTCCGGAAGCTTTTGACCAACAGATAGAAACCGAGAAAGCGGGAGAGATTGTCCTCCGAAAGCCAGAATCCGGAACAGAGACAGAGACTATCGCCCGGAGGGCAGACAGCCTGAACCAGCGCCAGCGGGACGCCGTGGAAAGGGTGGGGCGCAGCGTGGCGGTCATAGCCGGGCCGGGAGCAGGCAAGACCAGGACGCTGATCGCCAGACTCTGCCACCTCCTGGGCAAGAGAGGAATCGCACCGGAAGAAATCACGGCAGTGACCTTCACCAATAAAGCAGCGGAGGAGATGCGGGTCAGGATAGAAGACATAACGGTCGTCGCAAAGGGCCGGCCGGGCCGGCTTTCCGAAAACCGTCTGGGCAGGAGGACATCAGACATGCAGATCGGCACATTCCACGCCATCTGCAGCCGCTTCCTGCAGGAGGCGGGACTTTCCTTTGTGGTGGCGGACGAGGGCCTGCAGATGGAGCTGGCGGAAAAGACCCTCCGGGAATTTGACCGCAAAGAAGCGCCGAAGAAATTCCTGCAGGAGCTGTCAAAGGAGAAGAACGGCCTGTATGGGAATGACGCCGAGCCCGATGACCGAAAGAACCCGTGCATGTACCAGCACTACCAGAAGCTGCTCCGCCAGGCCGGGGCGCTGGACTATGACGACCTTTTGCTGGAAACCCTGCGTCTCCTGGGAGAGCTGCCAGAGGAAGCGCCGGAACGTCGCTGCTTCTCCTATCTGCTCGTCGACGAGTTCCAGGACATCAACCCGCTCCAGTACCGCCTGGTAAGGGAATGGAGCCGGGGCGGCAAAGAGCTCTTCGTCATCGGGGATCCGGATCAGTCCATCTACGGCTTCCGCGGCTGCGACCCGAAAGTCTTCTCCAGGCTGGGGGGAGAGCGCCCGGACCTTGTGGCCATCCGCCTGGAGGAAAACTACCGTTCTGCCCCGCCCATCCTGAACGCCGCCCTTGGGCTGATCTCCCACAATCCAGGCCAGCCGCGCGGGATGAAAGCCATGGCGGGACATGCGGAGCATCCCGCGCCACCTGTGCGCATGGTCTCCGCGGAAGACGAGCGCAGAGAGGCGATTTTCGTAGCCAAGGAAATCACCCGCCAGATTGGCGGCATCGACATGCTGGACACGGATCAAAGGGGCGCCGGGGAGAACCGTGCAGTGAGGGGATTTTCCGATATGGCAGTGCTATACCGCACCCACAGACAGGCGGCCCTCCTGGAGAAATGCCTCCGACAGGAGGGGATTCCCTATCTGGTGGCAGGGCGGGAGGACTTCCTGCGGGAGCGTGAGGTGCGGGCAGCCCTGTACTTTTTCCGCCACGTCCTGTATCCCGGCGAAGAAGCATCTGAGGCGCTCTGCCACAGGCTCCTGAGCCCGGCCCTGGGAGAGGGCCTGGAGGAGAGGATTGGTCTGCTTGTGGAAAAATACCGTAAAAAGGTGAGGAAATCCCGCCCTGTAAAGCTTCTGGAGGAGTGGAGCGGGGACGTGCGGCCCGAGAATCCGGACAATATGAAAAAACTGACAGATATGTCAGTCCTTTACCCCACCATGGAGGGCTTTCTCCAGACCCTTTCCTTTGGCGAGGACGGGGACGTAAGGAGGAACGGCGGCAGGAAGTTCACGGCGGACGCGGTGACGCTGATGACGCTCCATGGCTCCAAGGGGCTGGAATTCCCCGTAGTGTTCCTGTACGGCATGGACAAGGGGCGCTTCCCGCTGGAATTCGGCGGAGGCGAGACAGATATGGAGGAAGAGCGGCGCCTGTGCTACGTGGGCATGACCAGGGCAAGGGAGGAACTGATTCTGGTGGGCGGAAAGGAAAGCTCCCCATTCCTGCAGGAGCTCCCCACAGGATGCGTCAGCCGGGAGCAGGCGGAGAAAGAGGAAGAGGTACAGGCCGTACAGATGAGCCTGTTCGATTTGATGTGACAATTCTTCCAGGTAGAAATTTTTTGCAATTAGTATTGATTTATTTGTCTTTTTATGATAAATTAGAAAAAGTTTATGCGTCCCTTGCCGCCGGGTAAGGGGTTAAGCGTCAGGCTTTCTATCGTTAGGCCATTGAAGATAGAAAGTGCTGGCGTTATTTTTTGTTCAGGAGGGTGAATATATGGAACAACCATCTTGTATTCGGGAATTTTCCCGGTATACTGTTTTAAGCGTTTTGGGAACGTTGGGCGTATCCTGCTACATTTTGGCAGACACATTCTTTGTTTCCAAAGGATTAGGCACAAGCGGGCTGGCAGCGTTAAATATTGCTATTCCGGTATATAATTTTATTCATGGTACAGGGTTAATGATTGGCATGGGCGGGGCAACAAAATTTTCTGTCTGCAAAAGTCAGGGGAATCAAATGTTAGTGGACAAAATTTATACAAATACCATATATCTTGCCGTTTTGTTTTCAATCGCATTTATGCTGCCTGGTTTTTTCTGCCCAAGACAGTTGGCTTTTGTGTTAGGTGCAGATATGACGATACTGGAAATGACAGCTGTTTATTTACGGTGGCTGTTGCTTTTTTCTCCGGCTTTTATTCTGAATGATGTGCTGCTTTGTTTTGTGCGGAATGACGCAAATCCGCAGCTTGCCATGTGTGCAATGCTTATTGGAAGTTTTTTTAATGTGATAATGGATTATATTTTTATTTTTCCCCTGCATATGGGAATTTTCGGAGCTGTTTTCGCAACGGGAATATCACCCGTTATCAGTATTCTGATGATGACCCTGCATTGGATGAAAAACAGAAATTCGTTTCATTTTGCAGGAAGAGGAATCTGCATGAAAGTTGTACAATGGGATTTATCACTGGGCTTTCCTTCTTTGATTGCACAGATTTCATCGGGAATTGTGATGATTACTTTTAATTCCATTATTTTGAAATTAGAGGGGAACACTGGTGTTGCTGCCTATGGTATTATCGCGAACATTTCCCTTGTTGTCGTTGCAATTTATACGGGAATCGCACAAGGCGCACAGCCGCTTGTCAGCCGTTTTTATGGAGAGAATAACAGAGAACAAATCCAGGCTGTATTGTGTTATGCCATATTCACTACATTGGCACTGTCAGGTATTTTGTATGTACTGATTTTTGTTTTGGCACAGCCAATCGCAGCAATTTTCAACAGTGAATGTAATGCAAGGCTTCAAACGATTGCTGTAACAGGACTGAAACTGTATTTTATATCAACGCCGTTTGTAGGGTACAATATTATTCTCGCAACCTTTTTCACATCAATAGAGAGGGCTTTTCCGGCACATATCTTATCCCTGCTGAGAGGACTTATTTTAATTATTCCGACAGCATTTATTCTGTCCTCTTTGTGGAAAATGACTGGGGTATGGTTTGCATATCCAGTAACGGAAATTTCTGCAGCGCTGCTGGGATTTGTAATATATAAAAATGGGAAAAAGCGCACTGCTTGTCATTGACATCCAGCAGAAGGATTTTGTAGAAATGGATGAATCCAACATGGATGTCCCCGAACAGATAAGTATAATAGGGTTATAGGAAAGCGTGCATCCTCCCAGTCAGGCCGGTTCCATGTACTCCGTTCCACACCGGAGATGGGCAAATCAAAAACTGTATCGACATATATCAAAAGCTGAAACCGATACAGCGTGTGGAAACATTACCAAAGCACAAATTCAAGCCATTGAGCAGAACATGGAAAGTGATATCGAACAAGCAGGCAGTCATATAATAGGAAGCAGGAGCAGCTTCCTATTGTCATACAATTATGATGTGCCGGCTTGTTTCTTTATGATAAAAAACAATGCCAGAGGAAAGAGCAAACTGGCGGATCAAGCAGACAGGAACAAATATGGAGATTGCAAATGGAAGAATTGGCAAGGTTAAAAGAAATTGATATCCGAACCGTAAACCGGGACGAACTGATAGACATCACAAGGCTTCCAAAAGATAAAACAGATTGCGGAGACAGAGAAATGCGAATGAAAAAATTTATTGAGAACGTAAGGAATCCCTACTGCTTTGCAGTGGGCGACATAATCGTGAAATCATCCTTTTCTGAAGGAAGCAGCCTAAAGCAAAGGATTCAGGAACTGGCTGCAAGTTTATAAGATGAAAAAAGCTATAAAAGTATGGAAAAACGGAAGGTTATGCGGTAAAATAAAGCTCAGGACTAAATGAATAGAAATCCTTCTTATTCCAGACAGCGGAAATCTTCGGGAGATTTTTGCCGTTCATAGCAGATTCATCTGGCTAATACGAATAAGGAGAGTTTTTTATGCAATCAAACCTCTTATCTAAGACATATCACAGCGGCGGGTATCTGCGTTTATCCCATAGCGACATTGCTGCATCCGGGGATACGAATGCGGCAAATCAAGAAGCCATGCAGAGCAACAGCATTGAAAACCAGAAGGAATATATTGAGGAATACCTGAAGACGAAGCCGGAGATTATATCTACCACATTTTATGTGGATGACGGTTACAGCGGAGTTAATTTCGAGCGCCCTTCTTTTCAAAGGATGCTCCAGGACATCAGGGAAAACAAAATAGACTGCGTCATAGTAAAAGACCTGTCCAGATTCGGACGTAATTATATTGAAGTGGGCAAGTATATCGAGCAGCTGTTTCCGCTGCTGGGAGTGCGCTTCATCGCAATCAATGACAACTACGACAGCGCAGAAGACAGGGCAAACAACAATATCATCCTTCCCTTCAAGAACCTGATAAACGATGCCTACTGCAGAGACATTTCCGTCAAAATCAGGAGCCACCTGGACGTAAAAAGGCGGCGCGGCGAATTCATAGGCGCATTCCCGGTGTACGGCTACAAGCGGGGTGAGGAGAAAAACAAACTGGTGATTGACCTTTATGCGGCAGAAATAGTGAAAGAAATCTTCTGCATGAAGATGGAAGGAATGAGCAACCAGGCCATAGCAGACGAGCTGAACAGCCTGGGAGTGCTGTCCCCCGCCGAATACAAAAAAGAGCAGGGAAGCGGCTACAAGGCAATGCTGCAGACCCATGAAAAAGCCAAATGGTCTGTGCCCGCGGTCATAAGAATCCTGTCCGACGAAGTATATGTGGGAACACTGATCCAGGGAAAAGAAAGTACCCCGAATTACAAAATAAAGGTGCGGGAGAAGAAGCCCCGGGAAGAATGGATACGGGTGGAAGGCACCCACGAAGCGATTATCAGCCCCGCGGATTTCGAGATAGTGGCGGACATCCTGAAAAAAGACACAAGAGTCTCCACAGGGAAGAAATCCGTATCCCTGTATTCCGGTTACCTCTACTGCGCAGACTGCGGATGCAGCATGGTCCGCAAATGCGTCCGCTCCGGTCAGATGCCCTATACATACTATATCTGCTCCGGAAACAAAAAGGATAAAACCACATGCAGCAGCCACAGCATCAGCGAGCGGACACTGGACGAAGCGGTGACAAGAACCATCCGGATGCATATAAAATACCTCTGCGGACTCCAGGAGAGCATGGAATCTGTCCGGGAAGCCTTAAATAATTCCGACAAGACTAAAACATTTTGCCTACAGTTCGAAAAGCGCCAGGAGGAAATGGAAAAGTATAAAAAGCTGCAGTTTGCCTGCTATGAAGATTATAAAAACGGCCTTATCACACAGGATGAATACAAGATATTCAAAGCCAGCCTGGAAAGCAGGGAAGAGGCGGCAGAATCCGCAATCCGGGAACTGGAGAAGAAAAAACAGCTCCTTCTACAGGGCGGAATGGAGAAAGAAGCCTGGATGAGGGATTTCGTGGAAAACGAAAAAGCACAGTTGACCCGTTCCCTGCTGGTAAGGCTTGTTGACCGGATTTATGTTTATGAAAACCATAGGATAGAGATACTGTTCCGTTATCAGGACGAAATGGAAAAAGCCCCGGAAGCACTTGAAGATTTCCGCAGCTGTATCGGGCAGAAAGGAGGGCAAAATGGCAAGGAAATCCAGAAATAAACCCATCCCCAGAAACATGCCCGCACCGTCTGTGCATTTCGGAAAAACAGCTTTGGATACCCCCCTATATTGGGCAGGCCTGTACATCAGGCTGTCCAAAGAAGACAGCGGAAAGGGAAACCCGAACACAGTGGAAAACCAACAGGCACTGCTCCAGGAGTTCGTGAAAAACCACCCGGATATACAAGTCTTTCAGCTTTATATCGACAACGGTTACACCGGAACGGACTTCCGGCGTCCTTCCTTTCAAAGAATGGTGGAAGATGCCAGGCAAGGGAAAATCAACTGCATAGTAGTAAAAGATCTGTCCCGCTTCGGCAGAAATTATCTGGAAACCGGAGACTATCTGGAGAAAATATTTCCCTTTCTCAAACTAAGGTTTATCTCCGTGACGGATCACATTGATATCTGTGGAAAAGCGCAGAACAGCAGAATTTCCTCTCCTGATGAAATCGAAGTCCCGCTGAAAAATATCGTAAACGAAGTATATGCCAAGGACATTTCCAGAAAAGCAGGTTCCGCAATCGAGATGAAAAAGCGGGAAGGTAAGTACGGCGGCGGTGTAGCGCCCTATGGCTATAAGAAATCTGAGAAGAAAAAAGGAACCTTCGAGGTGGACGAAGAAGCCGCAGAGGTGGTGCGGTACATTTTTGAACTCCGCGCCCAGGGCTATGGATATTGCAGCATTGTAAAAGATTTGAACGAAAAGAAAATTAAATCCCCCAGCGCATACCGCTTTGAAAAGGGGATTGTAAAAAATCAGAGGATGAAGGATGTCATCTGGAAAAGATATGCCATAGAGGACATGCTGCGCGACCAGGTATATCTGGGGAAAATGGTGCGGGGAAAAACCTATTCAGCCATACACCGGGGAGAAAAGAGACACCGCGTCCCGAGGGAAGAGTGGATTGTAGTATCCGACACCCACGAACCAATCATTTCCCAGGAACTCTATGATAAGGTTCAGGCGGTAAATGAGGAAAGAACCCGGGAGCACGAAAAAAATCTGCAAAAAAACCTGTTAAAATCCGCTCAAAATCCAGAAAGCCAGGAGAGGCATAATATCTGGAAAGGGAAACTCTTCTGCGGTGACTGCGGGATTACCATGGGCTGTATGAGCCAGCCGGACAGCAGTTTCAGATACTACTGCCCCAACTATAAAGAAAACGGCGCCCTCGGATGCCGCAAGAAATATATCCAATCCAAAAAACTGGAAAAAGCCGTGCTGGAAGCGGTTCGGGCGCATCTGAAGCTGTTCGTGGAGAGCAGGGAGATGGCCCGGATGTGGGATAAGGAATCGGAAAAGAAACAGGCGGCAGTTTTACAGGAAATAAACCGAGCAGTGGCAAAAGAGAACCAAAGCAGGCAGAAGCTAAGCACTCTGTACTTTGATTACAAAGAAAGTCTCCTCACGCTGCAGGAATTCCTTTCCCTGAAAGAGAAATATCAGAATGCACTGTCGGATTGTGAGAAGATTCGGAAGGAAAAAGAAGCCCTTTTGGATGAAATAAAAGGACAGCAGGGGGAGAACAAGGAACTGTCGGATGCGGCAGACAGGTTTGCGGAGGAAGGAAAAGTAACCCAGGCTATGGTAGATTGCCTGATAGAACGAGCGGAGATTTTCAGCGGAGGGCGGATTCAGATTACTTTCCGATATGGAGATCAGTTTGAAGCAGTGCTCCTTAAACGGGAAATGATTGAGATAGGAGCTTAACAATGGGAGAGCCAGGCAGATCAGGAAGAGTTGGCTTCAGACCAGTGAATCAACCAGTTGTTGTAGCTGCCTTTACTTTGAGGATGGTTATTATATAAGGAGATGATGGGTGCATGAAAAAGCATCGAAAACACTGTATAGCAGTATATATCAGATTGTCCATGGAAGATCTGGACCTAAGCTCTGGTGAAAAAGACGAGAGCTTCAGCATCGCCAACCAGAGAAATTACATCATGGCCTACCTGAAGCAAAAAGAGGAATTTCGGGATGCGAAAATCAGAGAATTCGTGGACGACGGACACTCCGGTACAAATTTCCAGAGGCCTGCGGTGCAGGAAATGCTTCAGCTGTCCAGACAGGGGGAAATAGACTGCATCGTAGTCAAAGACCTCTCCCGCTTCGGCCGCAATTACCTTGAAGTGGGAGACTATCTGGAGCAGATTTTCCCCTTTCTGGGCATCCGCTTCATCAGCATTAACGACGGCTATGATAGCAGGGAATTTTCCGGACAGACCGGGGGCATGGACATTGCCTTTAAAAACTTCATCTATGAAATGTACAGCCGAGATCTGTCGGAAAAGGTGAAGAGCGGCGTCACAACCTGCATGAAAAGGGGCGAATACCATTCCGGCTGCATGGTATATGGCTATGAAAAGGCAGAGGACGGCAGGGGGATGGCGGTTGACCCGGCGGGCGCAGCCGTAATTCGAAGGATTTTTCAGGAAATTGCAGGGGGAAAGCGTGCCAATCTACTGGCTCGGGAGCTGAACGAAGAAGGAATCGCCACCAGGCTTGCCTATAAACAGGGCAAAGGGGAACAATGCGGCAGACATTATCAGGCGAATATCTGGAATCACGACAAAATCCACTCCATCATCCATAACCGGGTGTACCAGGGAGACATGGTCTACCGCAAGTCCGTCCGCACAAAAGTCGGCTGCAGCCGCAAGACAAGACAGCCGGAGGATAAGTGGATCGTACTGCCAGACCATCACGAAGCCATAGTCAGCAAGGAACTGTTCCGGAAAGCAAACGACAGCATCCGCAAAGGGGAGACCCCGAAGTATGACCGCTGCGGCCTGGAAAGAGGCAGGATTTTCTGCGGATGCTGCGGAAACCGGCTGGAACTGCGCAGGACAAAAAATCCGTATTATCTCTGTAAACGAAAAGACCTGCTAAAAATTTCCAGATGCAATATAATCAGGATTGAAAAAGCGGCCATAGAGAAAGCGGCATGGACTGTCTGGCAGGAGCATGAACGGGTGTTTGGATCCCTGCCGGAATCCGGATTCCATCAGGAGAAGCAGAAAAAGATGCAGAAGCAGGAAACAGCGCTGCAGCAGAAGCTGTCCCGAATCCCGGCGGATAAGATGAAGCTGTACGAAAGCTTCCGCGCGGGACGGATGACAAAGGACATGTTCCTTAGAGAAAAGGAACTGCTGAACCGTCAGGAGGAAGAGACAAGAAAAAGCCTGGAAGACATCGCGTTGCAGATTACCCGGCAGGAGTCCAAAGCGAAAAGCTATGACAAGCTGTCCGAACTGGTGGGGAAATATGGGGGAGCAGATGCAGCCACAGATGAATTCATGAAAGAGATGGTAGAGAAAGTGGTGGTATATGAGGATAGGCGGATTGAGATTGTATGGCGGTATGGGGATGAGTTCGGGGATTGCGTCTGAAAGGCTGGCAGGGATGTCTGTGGGTGTTTGCCGTCTGGCAGACCGTCCGTTTCCACATTGTGTGCCAGTCTGCCAGAATGGATAAAAGATAGTGTAAATCATTCTGTTTTGTGTTATGATAGAAGCGAACAGGCAAGGAGATGGATGATAAGAATGCCAGATTTGCGTATATTATGCATAAATATGGCATAGTATCTGGCTGGCGGTCTGCAGTCGGGTTGTACTGCAAATTTAACCGGTGCGAAGTGTAAGTTGACGTATGTGGGTGTCAGGCTAATTTCTGATTCCAAAGGCGTATGGGCACATGTAAGCGTGGGATGCGAGGTGAGGATAGATGAGCGAGATTGTGCTGAATGATGCTGTCATTAAAAAAGTAAAAGAAGAAGCTGCGGACATGGTAAAAACGGCAATAGGAAAAGACCTGGTAAAGATAGTTTTATATGGTTCATGTGCGCGCGGCGATTATACACAGGATTCAGATATAGATATTGCCCTAATCATGGCCTGCGACAGACTGGAAGCCCAAAAGTATAATGAAATAATTGCCGAAATTTCCATGCAGCTGGCAATGAAATATTTTTCGGTAGTCAATTTCGTCTGTCTGCCATATGCCGAATATGCAAAAAAGAAATCCTGGTATTCCTATTTTCGGAATATAGATTCAGAGGGAGAGGTATTGTATGGAGCTTGAACAAAATAAGAAAAGGCAGAAGTGTTGAGAGACTGTCCATGAGAGTGTAAAATTGGAAATAGAACCTAAAAGACAAAAAATTTGAAAAACTTTTAGTCCTTACTTGACATCAGCAGACGATGGCCCCCACCCCAGTTACACGGCCCAGCTCCTGGACGGGCTGAAGGAGCGCGGCATCCATGCCACCTTTTTCGTCACTGGGGAGCATGCGGAACTGCATCCGGATATTATCGAAAGAATGTTCAATGAAGGACATTTAATCGGAAACCATACATACAGCCATATCCAGCTGACAAAGGGCAACAGGGACAAATTCAAGGATGAGCTGATTAAGACAAATGAGATATTAAAGGAAATCACGGGGGAGGAAGTACAGTATGTGAGGCCTCCTTACGGCTCCTGGGACAAGAGCTTCGAGAAGGAATTGAACATGTTCCCGGTGCTCTGGACCGTGGATCCCCTGGACTGGAGCTCCCGGAACGTGGGGCGGATCACGGAGAAGATCGTCAGCAAGACCGGGGAGAACGACATCATTCTGATGCATGATTATTACGATACCTCCGTGACGGCGGCGTTGAAGGCTATAGATGAGCTGCTGGAGGAGGGGTATACCTTCGTGACGGTGGAGGAGATTTTGTTTGACTGAAAAAATAGTGTAATGATCAGGAAGTATGGCTTTGCGGGGAGCCAGGTATTGATCGTCAAGGCGTGAAGATGTTTTGCCGGAACGGCCCACAGGACATTTTCGGGCTTGATAGGATGAAGGAAAAATGGTAGCATATGAGGTACAAAGAAAGCCGTTGGCAAAGCCCTTGGCTTATCAGAAGGAGAGAGCGTATGAAGACAGTAGTACATATCATTTCCCATTCTCACTGGGACAGAGAATGGTACATGGCGTTTGAGCAGCACAGGATAAAGCTGGTGGACCTGATCGACCAGTCCATGGAGCTGTTTGAAAAAGATGCAGCTTTCAGGAGCTTCCATCTGGACGGGCAGACCATCGTGATGGACGACTATCTGGAGATCAAGCCCCAGAACAGGGAAAGGCTGAAAAAGCATGTCAGGGAGGGGCGGTTTTCGGCTGGCCCCTGGTATATCTTGCAGGACGAGTTCCTGACCAGCGGAGAGGCCAACGTGCGCAACCTCCTGGTGGGAAGGCAGGAGGCGCTGGAATACGGAGGCCTCTGCCCTGTGGGCTATTTCCCTGATGCCTTCGGCAATGCGGGACAGATGCCCCAGCTTTTAAAGCAGGCGGGGATGAAGGCAATCGTGTTCGGGCGCGGCGTGAAGCCGGTGGGTTTCAACAACGAGGTACAGGGCGGCGATTACGAATCCATGTACTCGGAGATGATGTGGGAATCCCCGGACGGCAGCGCCCTTCCCGGCATCCTTTTCGCCAACTGGTACAGCAACGGGATAGAGATTCCGGTGGAGGAGGAAGCGGCCAGGGCGTACTGGGAGGAAAAACTGGCCAGCGCGCGGCAGTTTGCGGGAACCAGACATCTGCTGTTCATGAACGGCTGCGACCATCAGCCGGTGCAGAAAGACCTGGGAGCCGCGCTGGAGACGGCGAGGAGGCTCTATCCGGACATAGAGTTCGTCCACTCGGACTTCGACACGTACGTGGATGCGGTGAGCCGTGAACTGGAGCATATCTCCACAGTGCGGGGGGAGCTGACCAGCCAGGAGACGGACGGCCGTTTTACTTTGGTCAATACCACGTCCTCCCACATTCCGCTGAAACAGATGAACCGCGTCTGCGAGAACGCCCTGGAAAAAGAGGCGGAGCCCATGGCGGCGCTGGCCTCCCTGTGGGGAAAGGAGTATCCGGAAGATCTCCTGCACTATAGCTGGAAGATGCTGATGCAGAACCATCCCCACGACAGCATCTGCGGCTGCAGCGTGGATTCCGTGAACGCGGAGATCAAGACCCGCTTCGACAAGAGCCGCCAGGTGGCGGAAGCGCTGTTTGCGGACAGCTGCGCTTGGATGGCGGACCGCATCGACACCAAGGCGCTGGGGGCGGGAAGGAAAATATGTCCTCTTGTGGTGTTCAACACCACCGGCTGGAACCGCAGCGGCATGGTGGAGGTCATGGTGGACTTTGAGAGGAGCTATGGCGGATGGCTTACCAGGCAGTATGGGGAAATGGAGCGTCTACAGCTTCCCGAACTGGTGCTGAAGGACGCGGCGGGGAACAGGGTTCCTGCCGGCATCCAGGATATGGGCGTGCGGTTCGGCTATGAGCTTCCCGATGACAGGTTCCGCCAGCCATATATGGCCAGACAGGTGAAGGTGACCTTTGAGGCGGAGGACGTGCCCGCATTCGGATATTGCACCTGCTACCTGGAGGAGGCGGATGCCGTCGGGGAAGCGGGGGCTGTGGAAGAGATGGCCATGGCAGCGGTCTGCGAATCGGAAAGCGCTGTAGGAGGACATTCCCTGACGCCTGCGGACAGGGTGATGGAAAACAGGTTCCTCCGGGTGGAGATCCACGGGGACGGCAGCTATTCCGTGACGGAAAAGGAGAGCGGGAAGCGCTACCCCCATGTGGGCTACTATGAGGAGTGCGGAGATATCGGAAATGAGTACATATTCATACAGGATTCCGGCAAAGAGGAAATCACGACACAGGGGACAGAGGCGCGGATCGAGCTGATTGAGGATGAGCCGTATCGCTGTACCTACCGGATCGAACATAGGCTTATGGTGCCCGCCGGCGCGGAGGAGCTGCTGGAGCGGGAGCGCCGCCAGTGCGTGGGGCTGTATGAGCGGAAAGCCGGGCGGAGCAGGGAGCTGGTAGAGCTTGCCCTCACCACGCTGTTGCGTCTGGAGCGCAGCGCGAAGGGGCTCAAGGTGGAGACCACCATCCATAATACGGCGAAGGATCACAGGATCCGGGTGATGATACCCACCGGCCTGCAGACGGAAACACATTTCGCGGACTCTACCCTTGAGGTGGTGGAGCGTCCCAACCGCCACGGCAAAGCGTGGCAGAACCCCAGCGGCTGCGAGCACCAGCAGAACTTCGTGGCCATGGATGATGAAAAGGACGGCATATTGGTGGCGAATTTCGGCCTGTACGAGTATGAGGTGCTGCCGGACAGGGACAATGCCATCGCGGTGACCCTGCTGCGCTGTACCGGAGAGATGGGCGACTGGGGCGATTTCCCCACGCCTGCGGCACAGCTTCCCGGGACGCATACTGTAGCATATGAAATCGTCCCTTACAAAAAGGAGGACGTTGCGGCGGCCTTTACGGAGGGGCATCTCTTCCAGACGAAGCTGTCGGCGGTGAGCCTGGCGTCAAAGCGCGGCTATCTGAAGGACGGGGCAGGATGCATGGAGGACATGGGCGGAAAGACATTGCCGCTGAGAGCGGGCTTCTTCAAATGGAGCGGCGAGGGGCTGAACCTGACGGGATTCAAGAAAAAGGACGGGGACAGGGATATCATCGTCCGCTTCGTGAACGAGACCAGGGAAGCGGTGGAGCTGACCATAGACAGGCAGGCATGGTTCAAAGAA
>OFFE01001673.1_pt1 | contig 15174 bp, 10 predicted proteins | sample 1521371 | NCBI WGS metagenome assembly OFFE01 (sample SAMEA3504131, study PRJEB24116) | mouse gut metagenome | biome: mouse gut; feature: mouse-associated habitat; material: faeces | place: Denmark | collected 2011 | reverse complement strand
AGACCAAATTAAAAATCCTAGTCCCATTCCCAAAAAGAGTAAACAAACAAATATAAAATCTGGCATAATTATTCCTCCTTCCGTTTAATAAAATATAATCCTAAAAATAAAAGTCCAAATACCGATAGGAATCCGCCTACATAAATAAGAGCGTTTTGTCCTTCCAAATCCTTTAGTAGGGTAGTAATAACAACACCTGTTGCCATATACTTAGCGAAATCGATGAAAAAACTACCGAGTTCACCATACAATACTTTCTTTTGTCTTGTCTTTTTCTTTTTCATAGCTATACGTTTTGTTAAATATGTTGCAAACATAACAAAAAGAAACAGACAAAACAATGAACCTATCCAATAAATAACGAATTTGAAACAAAATACCTACCTTTGCATTCCGAATAATAATTTAATATATAAAAGTCGGTTAGCTCCGACGATAAAGAAGAGCAAACAGTATATGCAGAAGCCGTCTATACCAAAAGGTACCAGAGATTTTTCGCCCGAAGAAATGGCGAAACGTAATTATATATTCAATACGATTCGTGAAGTATATCATCTGTACGGATTTCAGCAAATAGAAACTCCGGCCATGGAGAACCTGTCGACCCTGATGGGCAAGTATGGCGAAGAAGGTGATAAATTACTTTTCAAGATATTAAACTCGGGAGATTGTTTCTCAGGCATTACCGATGAAGAACTGCTGGAACGTAACCCAGTGAGATTCGGCGTGAAAGCCTGTGAGAAAGGATTGCGTTACGACCTGACTGTTCCTTTTGCTCGCTACGTGGTGCAGCACCGCAACGATATAACATTCCCTTTCAAACGTTATCAGATACAACCCGTATGGCGTGCCGACCGTCCGCAGAAAGGACGTTACCGTGAGTTCTACCAGTGCGACGGTGACGTGGTAGGCTCCGATTCGTTGATTAACGAAGTGGAACTGATTCAGATTATGGATGAGGTGTTCCACCGTTTCGGTATCCGTGTTTGCATCAAGATGAACAACCGTAAGATATTGTCGGGTATTGCCGAAATTATCGGTGAAGCGGATAAGATTGTCGACATAACAGTGGCTATCGACAAATTGGATAAGATCGGTCTGGATAATGTAAACGAAGAACTGCGTTCCAAAGGCCTTTCCGAAGAGGCGATTGCCCGTTTGCAACCGATCATCATGCTGTCGGGTAGCAATCGCGAAAAACTGGCCGTCCTGAAAGAACAGTTGGCAACTTCCGAAATAGCCGTGAAGGGTATCGAAGAAATGACCTTCATCCTCGACCGTATCGACCAGCTGCCTATGCATTCGGAACTGGAACTCGACCTGACACTGGCCCGCGGTCTGAACTATTATACCGGTGCCATCTTCGAAGTAAAAGCGCTGGATGTCCAGATAGGAAGTATCACCGGTGGCGGACGATATGACAACTTGACCGGCGTATTTGGCATGGATGGCGTTTCGGGTGTCGGTATCTCTTTTGGGGCAGACCGTATCTTCGACGTGCTGAATCAGTTGGACCTGTATCCGGCCGATTCGTTGAAGACAACACAGTTACTGTTTGTCAACTTCGGAGAGAAGGAAGAAAGTTATCTGTTACCGATTATCGCCCGGGTTCGTGCCGCCGGTATCCGTACCGAACTTTTCCCTGAATCAGCCAAGATGAAGAAGCAGATGGGGTATGCCGATACGAAGAAAATCCCGTATGTCGCTATCGTTGGCGAAACGGAGATGAGCGAAGGCAAGATCAACCTGAAGAATATGATTACAGGCGAACAAACACCTGTCACTGTAGAAGAACTGATTGCAAAGTTCTGAATAAATAGGCATATGACCTGTTCTTTTGCGATCCCGTGTCAAGCACGGGAACGGGTTTATGCTATCCTTAATATTACTGTCTCATGAAAACATCTCTTTTAATTCTCGCATTCGCTTTAGTCCTCTCTTCCTGTTCTGTTCAGCCAAGAGCATCCTGGGTAACAACTACGGAAAACGAACCGTGGCAGGAACAGTCCGACCTGGTCTCTGCCTCTTCGGATACAATTCCGACGATCGACGCGGTTATCCATACCCATAAGAAAGGACAGAAGATAGACGGTTTCGGTGCCTGCTTCAACGAGTTAGGCTGGATTTCCTTGAGCAAACTCGATCCGACAGTCCGCGAAGAGATCATGGAAGAACTCTTCTTCCCGGAGATAGGGGCGAATTTCACCATCTGCCGTATGCCGGTGGGGGCCAACGATTTCTCCCGCGACTGGTATTCCTATAATGAGACCGAAGGCGATTTCGAAATGGAATACTTCACCATCGCCAACGACCAGCAGACATTGATCCCCTTTATTAAAGGCGCACAGAAATACAATTCCGACCTGCGTATCTGGGCCTCTCCCTGGTGTCCTCCTGCCTGGATGAAATACAATAAGCATTATGCCTCCGCCTATACCGGCGAAGCCTACAACGAGAAGTACCGCAACGGCCTGCCTGCCGATAAGGTCGGTTATGAAGGAACGGATATGTTTATCCAGGACTCCCTTTACCTGCAATCGTATGCCCTTTACTTCTCCAAATTTATCGAAGCTTATCGTGAACAGGGCATCGACATCTTTGCCGTCATGCCGCAGAACGAGTTCAACTCGGCACAGATATTCCCCAGTTGTTGCTGGACGGCTGCTTCCCTGGCTAACTTCGTCGGCAACTATCTCGGTCCGGCTATGAAGGAATTGGACGTGAAAGTGATGTTCGGCACTATGGAACGTGCCAACGAAGCATTGGTAGATACCATCCTGACCGACCCGGCAAGCGGCAAGTATATCAGCGCAGTCGGTTTCCAATGGGCGGGAAAAGGAGCGATCAAAGGTATACACGAACGTTATCCCGATATGAAACTCTATCAGACCGAGCAGGAATGCGGTGACGGAAAGAATGACTGGAGCGGTGCCGTTTACTCCTGGAACCTGATGCGCCATTACCTGGATAACGGTGCGTCGGCCTATATGTATTGGAATATCTCGCTGGATAAAGGCGGCATCAGCCGTTGGGGATGGGCGCAAAACTCCCTTGTGGTTGTTGATCCCGATACAAAAAACTTCCATTACACTCCCGAATATTATGTAATGAAACATTTGAGCCATTACGTCCAACCTGGTGCCCGTAAACTGGAAACCTCCGGCCAGTACAGCAATCTCATGGTCTTTATCAATCCCGATAAAAGCATTGTTGTCGCTTTGGCAAACGAAGGGAATGAGGACTGCCAGGTATCTGTTGAAATCGACGGTCGCGTCTACCAGCCTGTACTACCGGCTCATTCCATTGCTACACTACTGATAGACTAATCTGAAATATACTATATATTAATGTAAGGGACGGCAGATTCTAATTCTTTCGTCCCTTATTTTTTTACTTTTGAGCATGCTCGGAATTGATTTTTAGCATGGTTGAAATCTATTTTTAGCTAGCTGAAAATTAAATTAAGGCATGCTCAAAAGAATAAAAGATTAGGACCTATCAGTTAAAAGACCGTGACTTATGAACTACTTTCCCGTTACTTTTGTTCTAGTCGGGAAGCATGTGAGGCGGATGTATAGTCATCCTGTCAGTCATGTCGGCGCATCTAAACGTCTGTTTATGCAAAATTGGCAGTCTTTTCCCTGCCATTTAATTTGGCACAGATTTCGCATAGGAATAAGCGTGAATTAGAAAAACACATGTAAACATAATATTATTAACAATTAAAAATATAGTAAGATGAACATTAGACCATTAGCAGACAGAGTGCTTATCAAGCCGGCTGCAGCAGAAGAAAAGACACTTGGCGGAATCATTATCCCGGATTCAGCAAAAGAAAAACCTTTAAAAGGTGAAGTTGTTGCCGTGGGTAACGGAACAAAGGATGAAGAAATGGTTGTGAAGGGTGGCGATACTGTACTGTACGGAAAATATGCAGGAACAGAAATCGAACTGGATGGTGAGAAATATCTTATCATGCGTCAGTCTGACATTTTAGCTATTATCTAATTCATTAAACGGAAATAATAAAACAATATAATCATGGCAAAAGAAATTAAGTACGATATGGATGCCCGCGACCTTTTGAAGAAAGGTGTGGACGAATTGGCAAATGCTGTAAAAGTAACATTAGGCCCGAAAGGCCGTAACGTGATCATCGAAAAGAAATTCGGTGCTCCTCACATCACAAAAGACGGTGTAACGGTAGCTAAAGAAGTGGAACTGGCTTGTCCGTTCGAAAACATGGGTGCTCAGTTGGTGAAAGAAGTTGCTTCCAAAACAAACGACAATGCAGGTGACGGTACAACTACTGCTACTGTATTGGCACAGTCTATCATCGGTGTAGGTTTGAAGAACGTTACAGCTGGTGCTAACCCGATGGACTTGAAACGCGGTATCGACAAAGCCGTTGCCAAAGTGGTTGAAAAGATCGCTGACCAGGCTGAAGAAGTAGGCGACCAGTTCGAAAAGATCGAACACGTAGCCAAGATTTCTGCTAACGGTGACGAAACTATCGGTAAACTGATTGCTGAAGCTATGCAGAAAGTGAAGAAAGAAGGTGTTATCACAGTGGAAGAAGCAAAAGGTACTGAAACTACAGTTGACGTAGTAGAAGGTATGCAGTTCGACCGTGGTTACATCTCTCCGTACTTCGTAACCAACACAGAAAAGATGGAATGCGAGATGGAAAATCCGTATATCCTGATCTACGACAAGAAGATCTCTGTATTGAAAGACCTGCTTCCTATCCTGGAACCGGCTGTTCAGAGCGGTCGTCCTCTGTTGATCATCGCTGAAGATATCGACAGCGAAGCATTGGCTACATTGGTTGTAAACCGTCTGCGTGGTTCTTTGAAGATCTGTGCTGTGAAGGCTCCGGGCTTCGGCGACCGTCGTAAAGCTATGCTGGAAGATATCGCAGTGCTGACTGGCGGTGTGGTTATCTCTGAAGAAAAAGGCTTGAAGCTGGAAGGTGCTACAATGGATATGCTGGGTACTGCCGAAAAGATCACTGTAGACAAAGATACTACAACTATCGTTAACGGTGCCGGCGACAAAGCTGCTATCCAGGCTCGTATCGGTCAGATCAAAACTCAGATCGAAAACACTACTTCTGACTACGACAAAGAAAAACTACAGGAACGTCTGGCTAAGATGGCAGGTGGCGTAGCTGTTCTTTACGTAGGTGCTCCTTCTGAAGTGGAAATGAAAGAAAAGAAAGACCGTGTGGATGATGCTTTGCATGCAACCCGCGCTGCTATCGAAGAAGGTACAGTTCCTGGTGGTGGTGTAGCTTACATCCGTGCTATCGAAGCATTGGAAGGCATGAAGGGTGAAAATGAAGACGAAACAACAGGAATCGAAATCGTAAAACGCGCTATCGAAGAACCGTTGCGTCAGATCGTTGCTAACGCAGGTAAGGAAGGTGCCGTTATCGTTCAGAAAGTAAAAGAAGGTAAAGGTGACTTCGGTTACAATGCTCGTACAGACAAATATGAAAACCTGTGCTCTGCCGGTGTAATCGACCCTGCTAAGGTAACTCGTGTTGCTTTGGAAAACGCAGCTTCTATCGCTGGTATGTTCCTGACAACAGAATGCGTAATCGCAGAGAAGAAAGAAGATACTCCTGCTATGCCTCCGATGAACCCGGGTATGGGTGGTGGCATGGGTGGCATGATGTAATATCTTCCCATCAAGATAAAACCGGAAACGGCTGCTTCCCGAAAAGGGTGGTGGCCGTTTTTTTGTTATATATATAATAATGTATAGGGAATATTGCCGGAAATGAAGTGCTAATGGTTGGATATGTCCTTAAAACTGTCCCCTTTGTACGATTTAAGGTAAGAATCGGATAAGAAAGCATGGTTAAAGGGAAAAAAATATAACAAAAAAATAGTGCAACAAAAAAAGATATGTATATTTGCATAAGAATTTAGGTGCAAGGTATGCACAGATGAATGCGACGGTAAGTAGTCGTCAGAACTTTATTTTGATAGAAAGATTTATTTGAACTTTATATTTTACTAATTAAATTATTTGATTATGAACAAAAAGTTTTCTACTTTGTTCGCCGCGTTCCTTGTGGCAAGCAGTAGTTTTTCAATTTTTGCTCAAAATGCGGTCCCAGCCTGGTACAAGACAGGTGCTGATACTTACAAGGCCGATTTTGAAGATCCGACTGCGGATGAATTGAAAGAAGCTGCGAAATTTGACCTTCTCAATAGAGGTGCCTTAAAGTATATCACAGAGCAAACTGTTAATTACTGGAATTATATTCTGCCTTTGCAGGATGTGAATGCTGGAACTCTTATTCCAGGGGTATTTGTTGCTTTTGATTCTGCAGCGGGTAATGTAGCTGGTGGCCAGTATGTATCTGGCGACGAGTTATATAGTAATGTAAATCAACCTCAATATGGTGTTATTACTCAAGGTGATATTACTTATTTAGGTGTTAGAGCGACAGAAACAAGACAAAGTCGTGTTGAATTTACATTCGATACAAGAGGTTTGAGTGATGCAACAAGTTTCCATTTTTACATCAGCCGTTTGAAAAACGATGACGTAAACCGTAACTTGGTTTGGAAGATTGCAAGTGCTAAGGCTTATAAACTGGATGGTACAGATGCTCAGGATTTACCTTATAATGAAAAATATCAGAATGGATTCCTGGTTGATAAAGAAGGTGTTACTGTAGATGGCGTAATAAATCCAGATGCCTATAAGGTAATGTTTAACATGGCTAACACAGGTGAAGTCGATATTGATAACTCTATTGTACATATCGTTCTTGAATCAGAACTATCTGAACCTGATGAAAATGCAACAGATAATACTTTGGAACCTGTAACATTGTTCTCAAGTGTTAATCTTGATTTCATTCGTCCTCACGTAGAAATAGATTATGAAGCAGAAAAAGAATTCCGTGTAGGTGTTAACCGTTCTACTGAATGCGAAGCATCTGAAATGGATGTTAAGATCTGGAAGTTCAATGATAAGATGGCTGGTGTTGAAACTCCTCACCATGTTCAGGCTACTTATTTGAAACTGAATGTGAAAGCTCCTATCGTTCTTGAAAAGATTGGTAATGTTGCTGTAACTGAAGGTAACTTCTCTCAGGCAACAGAAGCTGACGGAAGTAGAAGTTTCTATGTACGTGCAGGTTTGTTCAATGAATACAATCCAGTTGACTGGTCAAATGTAAAGGTTGTTTATCATGTAGAGCCGGGTACTGTGAAAGACCAGTGGGAATTGGCTGACTATGTATTTGCTACGACTACTGCATCCAGTACGGATACAGCATTTGTTAGACATAGCGTAGATGCTCGCGGTTCATTCAAATTCGGTGATGACTTAGTCTTTACAAAATACGAAGAAGTTCTTGAAACATCTATTGATTTCACATATCTGCCTAAGTTTATTTTAGATTGTGCAGAAGGTCCTGGCCCTGCACCTGCGAATGCTGTAAGAATGGCAATTGATAACTCTTGTGATGGTGGTGCATTAAATCTTGAATTATTAACTCCGGCTGATCCGGGTTCTACCGACAGATGGGAAGATAAGATTGAATTCTTGGGATTCAACTGGTACTTCGAAGGTGAATTAGTTGATGGATTAAAACATACAAAATGTATTCCGAATGCTGCTATCGATTGTTTAGGTAATCTGAATGAAGGCTGGACAGTGAAAGCTGCTTTCCACTTTGCATCAGGTAACATGAACATCGATCAGGATGGAGCTTATAATATTGAAGAAAAATGGGGCTTGTCAGCAACATTGAATACTCAGGATGATTGCGAAGGTTATTCAGGACAGGATTTGATCAATCTGGGTGAAGCTTATTATCCGGGTGTTCTGACTACATCTGCTCGTACTCAGCACGTATGGACTAACTGGAGAGGTATTGAAACAGATAAGGGTGTTGTTGGTTCTGTAACCGGAACATTGGCAAACATTATGAATATTTCTGCTGGTTTGATCTCTGCTGCTCAGGATTGCGAATGTCCTGTAGGTGAGGCTGTAAAGGGTGGTGCTGAAGTATTTGCAGCTCCTTACTTTACTAATAAGGATTCTTATGTATGGGGTATTGGTGGCTCTTCTCGTAACCATGTTGTTCATGTTTACGCAACAGGTTTGAAACCGGATGCTGACGACGCTAACTATACAACTATCCGTCTGTACAAACAGGCTATGAGAATTGGTGAAGCGAAAGTAAAACAGGATAAGAACTTCTATTTCTCAACAGAATATGCAAACGCTGTTTGGAATCGTGGTGATGTTGGTGGTCTTGAACCGCAACCTGGTTCTGTATGGCGTGGTGAAAGTGCTGGTGACACATTGTATATCCGTGTTCCCTACAAACAAGCTAATCTGGATGACCTGAAAAATAATGGTATTCCTGTTAAGGTTAGATATACACCTCAGTCCAGAACCGATTGGGTTCCGACAGAAGAAATCCTTACAGATATGGCTCAGTTCGGCCTGTTGACAAATGATTCAGGTGATGGTAAAGCTACTCACGAAGATTGGGAAAAAGAATTGACAGGTTTCAATCAATTCAACGTAGTTGGTACTGTATTCAAAGGTCTTATCTCTACATTGACAGGTGACAAACCGGTAGGTGCTTATACCAGCTTCCTGGGTAATATCCAGAATCTTGACCAATTTGAATGGGGCGAATATGACTCTAACGTATTCCGTGATCTGTATACTAAGAACTATGGTACTTATTACCTGGGCCAGGATCAGTGTTATGAAGTGAAAGACGGTACTTTCGTTATCGCAGGTTTGAACCTTGTTGCTCCGGTAACTGTAGAAGCAAGCAAATCTAACAAGATTGGTGCATTCGATCACGATACAACTGTTGTTATCGGTACTTTGGACGGTGGCAAATTGATTCCTAACAAATACGGTGAGTTACTTGCTTACGTTAAGTCTACATTCAAACCGTCTGACAAGGCTGGTATCGTTCCTGATACAATCCATTCAGCAGTTGATAACAAAGACTTCATCTATAATTATGTAAATGACACAGTTCGTCTGTATCCGATGCAGATCAAAGACCAGATCAGCTGGACTTATGTATACGGTTTGGATGAAAAGTATGCTTACAAAGAAGTAGAAAACAATAATGGTCAGAGCAATGGCTATATCAGCCTGTTCGATATCTACGGAGCTTACCGTAATGATACAGTAGCTGCTAATATCTATGGTGATGTTAAACAACCTGAACTGTATTTCGCAACTACAGCTGATACAAAAGCTGCTAAGTTGGCTAAGTTAGACTTCGGCGCTGTTACATTCATCGATGCAGACATTGCTGCAACGAAGGAAATCTATTTGATCGGTAAAGATCTGCCTTCAATCGATCCTACTGAAGAGGTATCTAAAGTAATTGCTATTTCTCCTGCTGGTGCATTGATCGCTTCTACTGAAGGTAAGAACCAGGCTGAATATGTAAGCGAAGCTATTATTCCGGTTTCTGTTGATCTGTTGGCTGACAAGAGCGATCATGATTTGGTTGCAGACGTATTAGCAGCAAGCACATTGTGCAACTGTACAGTAGATCTTCCGGTTAATTATTCTCCGGTTCTGGCTGCTCCTGTAGTTGATACTAAATATTTGTCTGACAACATTAACGGTAGCAAGGCTGAATTCAGATGGTCTGCAGTTCCGGGTGCTCACTACTACAAAGTAGAACTTGGTCAGTACGAAAAGCAGAACACTTCTAAGAATATCTTTATCTCTGAAGTGAAAGCTGAAGAAGGTACAATCATGGTTGAATTGTTCAACGGAACAGGTGAAGTTATCAATCCGTTGCTGCACCACAACTATAAGCTGACTATCATGAAGAATGGTGCTGAATATAAGACAATCGATGTTATTTCAACAAATACTCAGTTGAATGAGGCTTATAAGGCTGAAGCATTTAGCGTTGACGCTGATTTGAGCCCGGCTAACACTTATACAGTTCTGTTGAAAGAAGGTGGCAAGCAGATCGATATCTTCGAATTCACTAACACAACTCGTTTGTCTCGTGACGAAAAAGACGGTCTTGAAGAAAACACTGGCGCATTCAATAAGAATGACTGGAATCCTGACTTCGGTTCTCTGCCGGTAGCTAGCTACATGGAAGAATCTGACAAATGGGACTTCCTCTTTGTTCAGGGTATTGAATCAGAAGAAGTAGGTCCTACTTCAACTTCAATCAGAGCAATCAACTTGCAGCCGAAGACTGAATATGCAGTACGCGTAACAGCTTATAGCTATTCTCCTTCAATTGTAAAATCTGCTTCATCTGACATCGCTGAGTTCGGTACTTCAATCTTTACTGAACCTGTTACAGGTGACATGCAGTTTGACGAAGATTCTTACAGCCCGCCAGTAGGCAACGAAGACATCACAGTTGATGGATTCAACGTATTCGGTGGCGTAGGTTCTGTAACAATCCAGGGTGCTGCTAATAAGACAGTTGTTGTAACAAATGTATTAGGACAGACAATCGCAAGAACAGTTCTTTCTTCTGACAATGCTACAATCTCTGCTCCGGCAGGTATCGTTGTAGTAGCTGTTGAAGGCGAAAGCGCAGTTAAAACTGTTGTTAAGTAAATAAGATACCTGAAAGACTGAAAAGTCCGAAAGTATTAAAGATAGAAACTCCGTCGGGAAACCGGCGGAGTTTTTTTGTATCTTCGCATCGTAAACCGACCGTAAGTTCCCGGTTAGAGAAAGCGAAGGTTTTCTTTATTGGAACAGGTCTTATGATTAAAGCCATGATAAAGATTAAGGAAGGATTCAAAGGAGAACGTTTTGTTTCCCTGCCGGACGAATTACTGGATTCGTACAGCAGCGAACCGCTTATCGGAAATTTGTATGTTAGGAAAATCGGTTTCTTTCCGAAGGTAAAGTATCATTATGTACAAAAGGACCAGGGCTCTAAATATGCGATGCTGATCTATTGTACGGAAGGAAAGGGGTGGTATACTATTTATGGAAAGACTTATACGGTCGTTGAAAACCAGTATATCATTATCCCCCCCGATGTTCCCTATTCATTTGGAGCGGACGAGCATGATCCCTGGACCATCTATTTCCTTCATTTTAAAGGAAAACTATGTAAAGAGTTTGTCCCGTCCTACAACATGCCCAAAGATATTTTGCCGGGAGAACATTCGCGGCTTCAGGACAGGATACGGTTATTCGAGGAGATATACAGTTGTTTCTCTATGGGATACACAAAGGAATATATGATCTATTCCAGTATGTGCCTTTATATGTTCCTGAGTTCGTTCATATATCTGGAACAGTTCCGTTATTATAATTTACCTACTCATAAAGAATATTCATTCTCATCGAAAGTGATCCACTATATGCAGGAAAATGTGGAACGAAATCTGACGCTGGAACAATTAGCTACTTATTTTAAATACTCTCCATCACATTTCTCAATGCTTTTCCAAAAAGAGACGAGAATGTCACCGATTAATTATTTTATTCGGTTGAAGATTCAGAAAGCCTGTCAGTATATAGTGCTTACTAATCTTAAATTGAATGAGATATCTATTAAACTGGGATTTGAGGAACCAGCCTATTTCTCGCGTATCTTTACAAGAGTGATGGGAGTCTCTCCTTCCGTATATCGAAAGAAAGAATCAGAACATAGTATAACTCAATCAGAATAATATGACTTGCGGGACTCGCTGAAGATCGCTTCTTTTGCTGCATAAATAATCTTTGCAGTTATGAGAAAAAGAATACTTTTGGTAAGTTGTCTGTGTGTACTGGCTGTAACCTCTTGTACAATACCTGACAATAAGGGACAGATTTGGAATATAGGTGTCCCTGATAGTTCTACTGTTGAATTGGCATTGGGACCAGATCGGTATAAAGATTTTCTGGCTAATGACTTTGGTTTTGAGGATCGATATTTCTTGGTCGGGAAGAGTGATGTAAAAAAATCATTCCCTTATTGCCCGGTCCGGCCGATCAATGGGGCGGAACTTGGTCTACCGCAGGTTTAAGGACACATGACGTGAATATCCTTTTCGGATTGGAAAATATTCCGGAAGAAGGGGAGTGGTCGTTGATCGTTGATTTGGCTGATAATTCTCCTCATAAACCTCCTTTGTTAAAAGTCTTGATTAATAATAGTCAGGAAGAGAAGATTCAATTGACTTCAGGAGGAAGCGATGCTTCTATTACAGGGGATATGAGTCAGGCGAAACCTATTCATCTGTCTATTCCGGTGAAGAAAGGAGTATTACGTGAGGGAGGAAACAGCATCACGCTTTCCGTATTGGAAGGTTCGTGGCTTTTGTTTGATCATGTCGGTTTGCAAGGTCCTTCACGTGTGCGGTTGGTGAATCCGGAAAAAGCATTCGTTCGTTCTGTAAAGGCTGCCGATTATGAAGTGGCTACCGATAGTGGAAATAAGCAGCCCTTGCTCGTTGATGTGGAACATTTGGAAGGACAGCCGGCTCTTGCTGTCGAATTGGATGGAAAAGAGATATTTTCAACTGTGCTGGATACAGCACGTTATTGCCTGGAAGTTCCGATGCCGGCTGTTGCATCTTCGCAGATCAGTACTTTCGAGGTTCGGGCAGATGGTAAATTATTACAGAAAGGAAAGGTGGAACGTAAGCCTCAGCCTCTTCAGACTTTTGCCCGGTATGTAGATACCCGTATTGGTACGGCCCATTCCCGTTGGATGATTGCACCTGGTCCCTGGATGCCTTTCGGAATGGTAAAATTGAGTCCTGATAATCAGAATGCCGGTTGGCAGGCCGGATATCAGCCTACTTTCGAGAGCGTAGGATGTTTTAGCCATATACACGAATGGACGATGGGAGGGCTGGGTATGATGCCGACGAATGGACCGTTACAAACGATTGTCGGTGATGAAACTGACCCGGATTCAGGCTATCGTTCCCGGATAGATAAACTAACGGAAGAAGCTCCTTTGGGTTATTATAAGGTAGACCTTACGGATTATGGTATTAGAGCTGAGTTGACTGCCACGACTCATTGCGGTTTTCAGCGATATACTTTTCCTTCCGATAAGGATAGTGCCCGGGTCTTGGTTGATCTGCATATTCCGGCTGAATATGATTACCAATTAGAGGATGTTGAAATAAAAAAAGTCAGCGATACTCGTATCGAGGGTTACAGTCATCAGTTGTCTAAATATGTATGGAGTTCTGATGCAGATCAGGAATATACCCTTCATTTTGTGATTGAGTTTGACCAGCCTATAGAATCGATGGGTGGTTGGATCAATGAGAAGAGGGAAAAGACGGAACATCTGGCAGCCCAAAATATAAAGAATGCCGGTGTCTGGTTACAGTTTGATGCCAAAAAATCACCGGTAGTACAGGCGCGTTCAGGTATTTCTCTGGTCAGTATAGCAAATGCTGCTGAAAATCTGGAGAAAGAAATCAGTTCACCTTTTGGCTGGCAGTTTGATCAGGTACGGAATAATCAGGTAAATGTATGGAACGATTTGTTTGACCGTGTGTTGATCTCGACAAATGACCGTTTGGAGAAGGTGCGTTTTTATACTAATATGTATCGGGCATTGTGTAGCCGTAATATCTGGAGCGATGTAAACGGAGAATGGGTATCTGCCGATGAAAAAGTCCGTCGGTTTTCAGATCCGGATGATGTGGCTTTGGGATGTGATGCTTTTTGGAATACGTTCTGGAATCTGAATCAGTTTTGGAATCTGGTGACGCCGGAGTGGAGTAATCGTTGGGTAAAGTCACAATTGGCGATGTATGATGCGAATGGTTGGTTGGCTAAAGGTCCTGCTGGCATGGAATATATTCCGGTAATGGTCGCAGAACATGAAATACCTTTGATTGTCAGTGCTTGGCAAATGGGTGTTCGTGGTTTTGACGGAGAAAAAGCTTTTGCTGCTGTTAAAAAGATGCAGACTACCCCGAGTCAGAAAGTCTGTGGTGGTTATGCGGGAAATCGTGATTTGATGCCCTATCTGAAACACCGGTATGTTCCGGCAGACCTCGGACGTTTTTCTAATACACTGGAATATGCTTATGACGATTGGACAGTATCTCAACTGGCTGAGGCATTGGGGAAAGAGGAGGATGCTAAACTATTTGCAGAACGGGGTTCGTGGTGGAAAAATGCGATAAATCCGGAAACCGGTTATGCTCAAATGCGGAATAGTGATGGAAGTTGGAGTAAAGATTTTGATCCTTTCCATTCAGGTGCGAACCATCATTATGTGGAGGGAAATGCCTGGCAATTGACTTATTTTGTTCCCCAAAATGTTCCGGCTTTGGCTGAAATGATAGGAAAAGACCGTTTTGTTGAACGTCTTCAATGGGGATTCGGAGCGAGTGAACCTTGGCGTTACAATGCACCCAACGATCAGTACTGGGATTATCCGGTAGTCCAGGGAAATCAACAGTCCATGCATTTTGCCTTTTTGTTTAACTGGGTGGGACAACCTTGGTTAACTCAGAAATGGAGTCGTTCTATAATTGAACGTTATTACGGGGGCGGAATGGCAAATGCTTATCTGGGAGATGAAGATCAGGGACAAATGAGTGCCTGGTTTGTGATGGCTGCTCTAGGGCTCTTCCAGACAGATGGTGGTTGTAGCATCGAGCCTGTTTATGAGATCGCTAGTCCGTTATATGAAAAGGTTGTCATTGATTTGGGCGAACGTTTTGGCAGAGGGCAAACATTTACGATAGAAGCACATAATGCTTCCCGTGTTAATAAATATGTTCAGAGTGCTGTTCTGAATGGCAACCAACTTCAGTCTTTCTGTTTTCCGGCTTCCGAATTGTTAAAAGGAGGTACTCTCACATTGGAAATGGGACCGACACCGGATTATTCCTGGGGAATAGAGCGGTAGTCTGATTTATTTAACTAAATTCTAATTAATAATATAGTAAGATAATATAAGAATATCGGAGTATTTTATTATGAATTTGTAAAATGGAATCTTTTACTTTGTCTTTAAATAAAAGGGGATAGCACTCGTAGTAGGCTTTAATCCCGGATAAATATTATGACAGATATAAAAGGTTTGAATATGTTGTTATATGTTTGTATTTATTGCCTTGTGTTAATATGTGTGGTTTGTGATATAAATAATATAATCTTCTTATCTAACAATATTTATTGCTAATTAAAAATAAAGAGTATGAA
>OFFE01001672.1_pt1 | contig 15178 bp, 10 predicted proteins | sample 1521371 | NCBI WGS metagenome assembly OFFE01 (sample SAMEA3504131, study PRJEB24116) | mouse gut metagenome | biome: mouse gut; feature: mouse-associated habitat; material: faeces | place: Denmark | collected 2011 | reverse complement strand
CGTCCCGCTTTTGGATGGCGGCGGCTTTGGCGGTAAGATACTCCGCCCTGCTGATTTCTCCCAGCCCAAAGGAGGTATAACCTGCTTTTTGTTGAGGGCTTTGCGGTAGGGCTGATAATCAGCCCTGACCCGGACGCCCCCACCATAGCGGCCACGAACGGTTTCAATCGGGTAGGAACACATGAGAAGTACAATGTCATGCCGGATGGTTTCTCTGGAAACCCCGAACTCATTCGCCAGATTCCGGTATGTATCCTGCCGTCTAAGGCACAATATTTCCAAAATTCTCTGGCGGCGTTCGCCTGCGCTCATGTGTTCACCCCCTTCCTCCGCTCTCTGGAATCCATCATAACAGTTAAAGGGCAAGCCTATCTTGGCCTTTAGAAAAATAATTTGAAAAACTTTCATTTTTATTTAGAATCATCTCCTTTTGTGCGAAAAATGTTGTAAATTGTCGAAAACGGAAAACCAGCCGTTTCTTCGGCTTTCCTGTCGAATAGAAAGAGGCCGCTGTCCCTCGCGGGACAGCGGCCTCTCACTATTGCATAATCTTCTGACGATATTCCACTTTTGCATGACAGCATCCTCCTGTTGGTGATAGGAGCTATGATACCACGCACTTTTCCTATTACTTTCCCCAAACTTTCCTAAAACTTTCCTAATTATCGCAAGTTTCACCAGAATACCCGGTAAATTGGTAGCCCATCCTATAAACCGTCTTGATATAACACGGTTTCCCAGGATTCGCTTCGATTTGTTTCCGCAGCTCATGGACGGACCTGCTAACCGATTGTGTGTAATCCATATTCCATGCGCCTCTGCATATCTGCTCATCCTTCAATACACGGTCAGGGCGTTCCATGAAGTACAGTAACAACGCAAACTCCCTGGGGCGCAGTCTGACGCTTCGCTCCTTCACCCGGACAACGCATCGTGACGGATCAATATATATGTCACCGACCTGGAAATCGCGCACCTGCGTTCCTTTATCATGCGTATAGGCCACATAGCGGCGAAATTGAGCCATGATCTGATCTGCCGCCAGATCAACCGGCCAATCTGCTCCAATGCACACATCCGCGCCGGATTGCAAAGCGGAACGGGCGCTTTTATCTTCATGCCGATCTAACACCACGATTGCCGGTGCATAGCTGGCATGGCGCAAGGCAATGAGAAATTCATTGCAAAGCGCGGCTTCGGGAAAGTGGAGTACGACAAGATGAAATGGCTGTCCCGCGCAAAGATGTACGGCGCTCTGATAGGTGAGGGCCAGCGTGAAATCCACATCCATTCCTTGAAATCTGTATTCTAATGCGTGGTGCAATTTATCGGAAATATCCAACAGTAAAACTTGATACCGCATAGATTCCTCCTTCCGTTTCATGGAATACTGCTTGATTGAGGATGTTCACCCGTCAATTTCTTACAAAATTCGCACCTTCATCCGCAAAAGAGCGGGACGGCAAGAACCGTCCCGCTCGTAAAGGGGCCTATTCGTCTTTCAGGTAATTTTTCAGCATTTGCGCCACCTGCGCCCGTGTCGCCAGCCCCTGGGGGCCTAACCGCCCGTCGCCGTAGCCGCTGATGATACCGTTCTCCACGGCCCAGCGCAGGGCCTCCAATGCGTAGCCGCTGATCTCGTCCGTGTCATTGAAATGCAGCTCCTTATGGGTGGCGGCGGGACTTCCGGCGTATCGCCAGAGCATGACCGCCAACTGCTCACGGGTGATGTTGTCGTTGGGGCCGAACATTCCGTTTCCGTAGCCGCCCACAACGCCCCGGCTGGTGGCCCAGCGAACAGCCTCGGTGTACCATGCGCCGCCTGCCACATCGCCGTATTGCAGCAGGTAGTTGACAACCGGCCTGCCCTCCCTGTTAAAGAGGATTTGGGCAAATTGGGCGCGGGATAGGTTGTCGTTCGGCCCGAACAGGCCGTTCCCGTAGCCGCCCATCAAGCCGTTCTCGCTGGCGTACCGTACCGCGTCATAGTACCATGCGCCGGATGCCACATCGGTATAGGGGTTCCTCCACTCGGACTGAGCGGAAACGAACACGGCTTTCACCGTTACGGCCCTGCTGGGCATGGTGAAGGTGTACTTCCCGCCGCTCTGGGCGGTCAGCTTGACCTCGTTCCCCCGGCTGTCGGTGACGGTCAGGGTGTCCAGCACATAGCCGCTGTCCGGCGTGACGGTCAGGGTGACAGTGCTGCCATTGCTGGCATTGGTGCGGTTGGAGGTCACTTTGCCATGCTCCGATCTCTCCACGGTGACGGCGTAGGTGCTGGAACTCCAGCCCCCGCCGCCGGAGCCACCGCCGGAGTTGCCGCCTGGATTCGGCTGGGGATTGGGCTTTGTGGCCGTCTGATAGCCGATGGCCACCGGGGACAGACTGCTGAACTTGCACCGCAGGCCGTCTGCGGTCAGCTCATAGGGCAAGGTTTCCATCGTCCCGGCCTGCGCGCCGCTGGAAATGAGGTGCTGGACGGTGAAGGTGTAGCCGGTGGCCCCGGTCCCCGCCGGGTAGGGCAGGACCGCCGTCACGCCCTCCGCCGGGAAATGGTTGGGATCGACATTGCGCCACACGCCGCTTGCGTCCTTGTACTGGAGGGTCACATCGAACACCGCGATCTGCTCTCCCACATTGGACATCACCTCGGCCACTCTGGTCCGCAGGGCGGTTTCGATCTTCCCCGGCGTATTGAACTGCTCATTTGTTTTCAGCGCCTCCGGGACGGTGGACAGCCCGGTTTCCACCTCCAGCCGCAGCTCGTGGCCGTCGTCGTCCTTCTGATCCAGCGGTTTCTGCTCCACAGGATTGATGATAAATACCGCTGTGGCTGTTCCTGTGTAGTTGCCTTTGCCGGTGAGGGTGACGGTATATGTGCCCGCTTCCGTTCCCTCCGGGATCGCGGCGGTGTAGTCCACGTCCGCCGTCAGCGGGGTCCCATTCAGCGTCACACTGGTGATGCCGGGGCGGTGGGGCTGGCCGTCGTACTTATTTCGTATTCTTCTTCACAAAATCCCAAGCACTGCGGCACATATCTTCTACGGTGTGGGTTGCTTCCCATCCCAGCAGTTCTTTAGCCTTGGTGGCATCTGCCCAGAAAGCGGGAAGATCTCCTTCACGCCGAGGCCCAACTACATAAGGCAATTTAATGTCATTTGCAGTTTCAAAGGCACGGACAAGCTCACGAACAGAGATACCGTTGCCGGTGCCCAGGTTGATGGCCTCAACACCAGTATGGTTCTCCGCATACTCCAGCGCCTTCAGGTGACCCACAGCCAGATCAACCACGTGGAGGTAGTCACGCTGGCAGGTACCGTCGGGAGTGGGATAATCACCGCCGAAGATGGTTAGTTCGGGAAGAACACCGGCTGCCACACGGGCAATGTAGGGCATCAGATTGTTGGGGATGCCGTTGGGGTCGTCGCCCAGCAGGCCGGAGTCGTGGGAGCCAATGGGATTGAAGTAGCGCAGCAGCACCACAGAGAAATCAGGGTGGGCCGTCACATAGTCGGTCAGGATACGCTCGTTCATTACCTTGCTCCAGCCATAAGGACTGCTGGACTGGATGGCAGGCATCTCCTCTTTATAGGGATAGGGATTTTCGGGGCCATAGACCGTGGCAGAAGAGGAGAATACAAACTTTTTACAACCATACTCCTCCATCAACTCCAGCAGAGTCATGGTGCTGTCCAGATTGGTACGGTAGTACTCCAGAGGCTTTTTGACGCTCTCGCCAACAGCCTTGCGGCCTGCGAAGTGAATCACGGCATCAAACTCGTTCTCCTGGAATATGGTACGCATCTGTTCCTTGTCGGCGCAATCCATCACACGGAATTTGATCTTTTCCCCCACGATGCTCTCTACACGGCATACGACATCCGTTCTGGCATTGGACAGATCATCTACGATCACAACGCTGTGGCCAGCCTGTATCAGTTCGACTACGGTATGACTGCCGATATATCCGGCACCGCCGGTTACAAGTACCTTCATGACTTAGCCCTCCTCATTCACATAGTTCACGAATTTATCAAAGGCCCTCGCGCCCTTCTCATTGCGCTGATAGACACCCGCGTGCTCCAGCACCTTTGCAAAGACCTTGCCGGTCTCCACTTTCAGAATGGCGGCGGTATTCTCCTTAGTAAAGGTGTGCTGCTTTTTCAACTCTTCCACCCAGTCGGCGTGCTTGGCCAGTTCACCAGTCAGCTCTTCTCCGGCAAGGATAGCCTTCTCCACACCGGCCAGTTCCTGCTTCAGGCGGGCAGGCAGCACAGCCAGGCCCATAACCTCAATGAGACCGATGTTTTCCTTCTTGATATGGTGAAGTTCAGCGTGGGGGTGGTACACGCCCAGAGGATGCTCTTCGGTGGTGATGTTGTTGCGCAGAACCAGATCCAGTTCGTAGTCCGTTCCCCGGCGGCGGGCGATGGGGGTAATGGTGTTGTGGGGCACGCCTTCGGTCTCTGCAAAGATGAAAGCATCCTCGTCGGTATAACCACGCCAGCTCAGCAGAATCTTATCAGCCAGCTCTACCAGACGCGCCTTTTTGCCGCAGCGCAGACGGATGACACTCATGGGCCACTTAACGATGCCGGCCTTCACATCCTCGAAACCAGCAAAGACAATCTCACGCTCGACCGCCGCGCGCTCCATGGGGAAGCAGTAGTGGCCACCTTGGAAGTGCTCGTGGCTGAGGATACTGCCGCCTACGATGGGGAGATCTGCGTTGCTGCCCACAAAGTAGTGGGGGAACAGAGAAACAAAGTCCAACAGTTTGGAGAAAGCGGCCTTGTTGATGACCATGGGAACATGCTCATGATTGAACACAATGCAGTGCTCGTTGTAGTAGACATAGGGGCTGTACTGCAGATGCCAGCCCTCACCGGCGATGGTAACTGGAATAGTGCGCAGGTTTTGGCGGGCGGGGTGGTTCATACGTCCCGCATAGCCCTCGTTCTCCGCGCAGAGCATACACTTGGGATAGCCGGACTGGGGAGCGAGCTTTGCGGCTGCAATAGCCTTAGGGTCTTTTTCCGGCTTGCTGAGGTTGATGGTCACATCCAGATTGCCGTATTCGGTGGCCGTCTTCCAACGCACATCCTTCTGGATGCGGTAGCGGCGGATGTAATCGGTATCCTGTGAGAAGTTATAGTACCAGTCTGTGGCAGTCTCAGGGCTGGTGGCGTACATCTCGGAAAAGGTCTGATGCACCTCACGGGGCATGGGAGTCAGAATCCCCATTAGTTTGGTGTCAAAGAGGTCACGGCTGGTGATGTCATCATCGCAGACACCCCGTTCCACCGCATCCTCCAACAGCCCCTGAAGAATATCCTCCAGGCTCATGGCTTCCGGTTTGGCAGGGTCGTAGCTGTCCAGTTTCATAGCCTCCAGTAGCCCGTTGGTTACATAGATCGTGTCACAAGGCTGAACCAGCTTCTTGTTCAGGCCATATTGGACCAAAGAAGCGATATACACATTCACATCCATTTTCCGCTCCTCCTTCAGGACAATCTCACGCCACCCTCATTACGAATGTGCAACACGTGGCAGCTGCCTTCACCCAGTACCCGCTCAATTCCACTTTTAAACTCTTCCAGCATATCAACAGGAACAAATGCCTGCACCGTTCCGGCGAAGCCGCCTCCGTGGACACGGTAAGCCCCACGCCCATTCAGCAGGGTATCACACATGGCCAGAGCAACCGCCACCTCCTGATGCTGCGTGGCACCGGCAGGACTGATATTCTGCAAATACATCCAGGAACTGTACCCGGATTTAGTAACCAGACCAAGGAAACCATCGAAGTCGTTTTCAAGCAGCGCTTTTTTCTGCTCCATGACACGCTTGTTTTCCTGGTAGAAATGGATGGCCCGCAGGATGGCACGGTCAGAAACCTTCCCTCGCAGATTTGGCAGAGCCTCCATAAATTCTTTTTCGCGGACTTCTCGCAGAACATCCTTTCCAAAGAAATTGCAAATCTCTTTCAGCTCACGGGGAATGGCCGCGTACTCATCAGTGAGATCGGCGTGGTCAGCACCGCTGTCAATGATGCACAGGGCATGGCCAGCCTTTTCAAAATCAAACTCGATGCGCTCAACCTGGGGATGATCCGGATCAGCGAAGTCGATATAGACCAGGCCGCCCACGGAGGAAGCCGCTTGATCCATCAGGCCGCTTGGCTTGCCGAAGTACACATTTTCGGCATACTGGCCGATCTGAGCGATTTCCACCGGGCTGAGCTTCCGATCAAAGAACAACTCGTTGCAGATGGTGCCCATCAGCACCTCAAAAGCGGCAGAAGAGCTCAGTCCGCTGCCCGGAAGAACGGTTGAGTGGGTCTCGGCATCGAATCCCTTGATCCGGGCTCCCAGCTGCTCAAAGGCAGCTGCGACGCCACGAACCAGGGCCGCGGAGGTGTTTTTTTCCTCTTCGCGGATATTCAAATCATCCAGTTCGACCACAACCTCAGGAAATCCCTCAGAGCGAACGCGGATGTTGTTGCTGCCATTCAGCATTACATCTGCCACCGTTTCCAGATTTACTGCGGCGGCCAGCACACAGCCACGCTGGTGATCGGTATGATTACCGCTAATCTCTGTACGGCCGGGAGCGGAGATCAGAAAATGTTTTTTTGTCATATGAGGTCCCTTACTTTTTGGATAACTTACTCAGTTCTTAGGCTCCAGCAGCTTAGCGTTGGCCTTCTCCACATTCAGCTTGGTCAGCAGGAAAGTAACCAAGCCGCAGAAGATAGCGGGCAACCACAGATACATCACATTCAGCATAGTCAGAACAGAGTCAGGCTGAGTGGCCACGCCGCCCTTGATGAATCCGGCAGCTGCCAGCAACCAACCGGAGATGGCGGTGCCCAGTCCGCCGCCAATCTTGACGCCAAGAGAGGTGCAGGAGTACATGGTTCCGTCGATACGCTTACCAGTGGTTAGATAGGTGTAGTCGGAAGCAGAAGCGATCACAGCGTTCAGGTCGCCCTGCAGGGGGCACATACCAAGAGAAGCGATGGCGGTGAAAGCTAACATCATGGGAACGCTGCCCATGTAAGCAGCCACGATCACCAGGATTCTTGCGATGGTGGCCAGAGCATAGCCGGAATAGTTGATCTTATACATACCGCCCAGTTTTGCAACGATGGTGGGCACCAACAACAGACCGATAATCATGGGGATGTTGAGCGCGCTTGCGAAATAACCCATCAGCTCCTTGTTGCCTAACACATAAGTCATGTAGTAGGTGCCGACGCCGGTGAAAGCGGTGTAGAGCTGAGTCAGCAGATAGACACCCAGAATCAGCAGGTAGAACTTATTCTTGACCAACAGACCGACAGCTTCGCGCAGGGTGTACTTTTCTTCCGGAGCGTCAACTGCTTTCTTGGCTTCAATCTCGTCTTCGGGCAATTCCTTCATGGACAGGACGGAGACGGTGTTGGAGATAATGCCGATGATGACATAGATCAGTGCAACAATTCTCCATGCGGCGGCATCGTTGCCGAAGTGCTCAACAAGGCCAAAAGTAACAGCCTGGATGATGGTGCTGGTGGTGAATGCAAAGACGAAGCGCAGAGAACCAATCTGAACACGCTCGTTTTCATTCTTAGTGATCAGAGCGGTCAAAGCGGAATAAGCGATGTTATTTGCGGTGTAGAAGCCTGCGTTCAGCATCACGTAGAAGATGAAGAAGAAAGCGTACTGAGCGGTCTGGCCCCAGGAAGTGGGAATAGAGAAAATCGCGAACAGGCAGACACCACAACCCAGATAGGGCCACAGCATCCAGGGACGGGCTTTACCCATCTTGGTCTTGGTCTTGTCGATGAGGGAGCCAAAGATGACGTCAGAAACGCCGTCGAAGATCTTGGATACTGCCATCAGGGTGCCAACAATGCCGGTGTTCAAGCCGATGGTATCGGACAGGTAGATCATAACGAAGAAGGTCAGGAACGCATAGACCACGTTGCCGGCGATATCGCCAGAGCCGTAACCCACCTTGTTGTACCATTTCAAATATCTCTTTTCAGCCATGATAGCATCTCCTATTCTCTTTATTCAGTTATTTCAGTTCGGGGATGACGCGGATGGCGAAGTCGATGGTTTCGTCGATCAGCTTGTATTTCTTCTGTAAAACGGGGCCACAGCTCGCAGAGCCAATACCGTTCTGCCGGTAATCCAGACACAATACGGTGCTGCCGCATTTGTTCAGTTCGTAGTTGTGGGCCTTCTCGGTCAGTTCTTCCTGCGTGTAATGGGATGCATTGAAGCTGAAGGGTTCGGGGCCAACTGCGATCAAACGCAGTTTGTCGCTTTCCAGAAGCACATAGTCACAACTACCGTGAGCGCCATTCTCCTGGGGACGGATGTAGTCCTCCTGAAGCCCGTCCACGGTATCGCGGTACAAGCCGTGGCTGGCAGCATTTCGCTTGTCAATGTAGTTTTCCATGGGACCCAGACCGAAATAAGCAACCTGCTCCATGTTTTCAGGAACGAACAGGCGCAGACCGAAGCGAGGCAGCTCGGGGAATTCTATGTTGCGCTTGGTGAGAATGTTGGCACAGACGCCGCCTGCAACCGTCACGGTCCAGTCGATTTCTACGGTCATGAACCGCTGCACAGCGATGGCACCAATAGACAGGTCACTGTGGATACGAACCTCGCTGTCCATGGCCACGAAGTGGGTGTTATACGCCCGGGTGATGGCCTTATCGTAGTGGGCAGCAAACCAGTCAGCCTTCAGCTTGCGGTCGTTATCGGTGGGAGCGCGCCACACGTTCAGATCCATGGGACGGTCCAGAAGCTCCATGCCCTGATAAGTCATCCGGGCAAACATACCGGTAAACTTATCGTAACGATATGTGAAGTTTGCAGCTGTGAGAGTCAGATACCGGTAGTCCTCTGTAACAGAAATACTGTCCTCCAGGATGGCCTTTCTCTGCCAGTATGCCAGAGCAATCTGATTGCGGTCATCCTGATTCTCCAGAGTAATCTCATCGAAGCCCAAATCAAAGCCCTCGGAGATCAGTTCGGAGTTGTTTTTGGCGAAGTAGCTGATCTTCAGGAAACAGCGGCCCTTGGCGGGAACCTGGACGTTCAGGGTCACGGTACCGCTCATGTGGGGAGCGATGGCGGGGATTTTATCCAGCTGGCCTTCCTGAACAAGCGCACCATCACAAGTGACTTGATAAGAGGCGGTGATGTAGTCCTGCAGGGAGACAAAGTCCATGTAGTTGTGCAGGGTCAGCTGGCCGGTTGCCTGATCATAATCAACAACACGAACAGGGCGGTGTACGTTTTTGTATTCCATCAAACCGGTGTGAGGACGACGGTCGGGATAAACCAGACCATCCATGCAGAAATTGCCATCGTGGGGGTACTCGCCGTGGTCGCCGCCATACCAGTACATATCTTTGCCGTTAGGAGCCTTGCCCTTGTAAATGGCGTGATCGCACCACTCCCAGATAAAGGCGCCACACATGCACTCATTGGCCTGAATGAACTGCCAATAGTCCTCCAGATCACCGGGGCCGTTGCCCATGGCATGAGAGTATTCACACATCAGATAGGGCTTGTCGGACTCAGGATCGTCCACATACTCCTGCAGGGTCTCCAGCGCAGGGTACATATTGCTGTAGAGGTCAATGTTGGAGAAATCGTACTTGCGCTTGCGGCTGCGATACTGAGCGCTTTCATAGTGGGTCAGACGGGCGGGGTCAAAGTTCTTGGTCCAGGCCAGCGCAGCCTCGAAGCAACAGCCGTAGGCGCTCTCGTTACCCATGGACCAGCAGATGACGCAGGGGCGGTTCTTGTCCCGCTGGACACAGCGCTGGGTGCGCTCCATAGTAGCCTCCAGGAACTTGGGGTTGTCGGCGAAGGGCTCGTTCCAGTGCTCGGTGTGGTTCTCCCAGACGTCGTTCTCTCCGCAGTACAGTTCGGCGGCACCGTGGCTCTCGTGGTCGGCCTCGTCAATGACCAGGAAACCGTACTGGTCGCACAGCTGATAGAACATGGGGGCGTTGGGGTAATGGCTGGTGCGAATGGCGTTGAAGTTGTGCTCCTTGATCATCCGCAGGTCGCGCTTCATGTGCTCCACGCTGATGACGGGGCCGGTCACGGGGTCGGAATCGTGGCGGTTTACACCGCGGAACTTGATGGGAGTTCCATTCAGGAATACCTGCATCCCATCTACTTTGATCTCCCGGATGCCCACTCGGTCGGTGATGATCTCGTTCTCGCACTCGACGAGCATGGTGTAGAGATAGGGCTTCTCGGGATTCCACAGGGTGGGCTGGGGAATGTTCAGGATAGCTTGATGGGTATAGTTGCCGATATGCTCCTTCGTGGTCACTTCGGCGGCGTCGATCAGACGATCCTCAGCGTCCAGCAGCCTAATGACAGTGGGAACACTCTCACCGGCGAAGGCGAAGCGAACGCGGACAGTAGCTTTATCCTCTTCCTGCTGGGTGGTCACGAAGTAGTCCCGCACATGGTTCTCAGGACGCTTGATGATGTATACATCCCGGAAGATGCCGCTGGTGCGGAACTTGTCCTGATCCTCCAAGTAGCTGCCATCGCACCACTTCAGCACCAGAACGGCCAGAGTATTTTCGCCCTCACGGATCTTATCAGTCACATCAAACTCGCTGGTGGAGTGGGAGATCTGGTTGTAACCCACATACTCGCCGTTGAGCCAGACATACAGGCAGGAATCCACACCCTCAAAGTTCAGGTAAGCCTTGGGTGCCTTTTCGTCCTTAGCATAGGTAAAGGAAGTCAGGTAAGCGCCGCAGGGATTATCCTGGGGAACGAAGGGAGGATCTGCCGGGAAGGGGTAATGAATATTGGTGTACTGGTGCTGATCGTAGCCATGATTCTGCCAGACGCTGGGAACGGGGATGGTGTCGTAGGCGGAGGGATCGAAACCTTCCTCATAGAACAGCTCAGTCAGGTCATGGATACTGGGGTAGTAGCGGAACTTCCAGTCGCCGTTTAGCAGCTGGAAGCGATCGGAGCGTTCCCGATGCTCCGCAGTGTCGTCCAGACGGTTGGACGCGGGGATGAAGTAGGCTCGGTTGGGCAGAGCGTTTTCAGACTGGATCAGCAGGTCTTCAAAATAGGCAGGGACGATCATGTGGGGCTTCCTCCTCGCAATGAATTCTGTGTGTATTATCCCGGAAATTTTCTCCTTTTTCTATAAACTGCATTGGACAAAACATGCACAAAATGATACAATTAACAAAACAGCACATCAGCACAAAAATGTTGTGACCGAAAAAAGCCGGGAGGGATCCGCATGTATGTCAACTCAGGTTATCTGTACAACACCCGCGTACCGATCAAGGACAAGTCCAAACCGCTGTTGGTGGGCAGCTGCGGTACCTACCGGCTGAGAACAAAGCAAAAACTCCCGACCTGGCATCCCAGGGGCCGTTTAGACTATCAATTGTTGTATGTGGCCTCCGGAAAGACCCACTTCTTTTTCAACGGGCAGGAGGAAATCGTACCTGCCGGCTACATGGTCCTTTATCAACCGCGCCAGGAACAGCATTATGAGTATTACGGAGAAGAACAACCCGAGGTCTATTGGGTACACTTCACGGGAAAAGATGTAAAGGCAATTTTGAAGCATTTTGATATTCCTACAGATAAAAATGTTTTCTTCTCCGGGGTTCCCTCTGCTTATCAGCACCTGTTCAAAGAAATGATCCGGGAGCTGCAAACCTGCCGTACTGGATATCAGGAATTACTGGAAATGTATCTGCGGCAGATTTTTCTGCTGATCCAGCGCACACGCCAAGAGAGCAACCCTACCATCAGCACTTACCTACAAAAGGAAATGGAGTACGCCCAACAGTATTTCCAAGAACACTATAATGAAGATATTCAGATCAAGGACTATGCGAAATCTCGTAGCATGAGCGTAAGTTGGTTCTTGCGAAACTTTAAGAAGTTTATCGGCCAGCCTCCCGCACAATATCTCCTAACTATCCGTATGAACAATGCCGTCAGTCTCTTAGAAACAACTGACTACAATGTGGCAGAAATATCCGCAATCATTGGTTACGACAACGCGCTGTATTTCAGCCGCCTCTTCAAAAAGCACAAGGGCGTGTCGCCCTCGGAGTACAGAAGGCTTTTCCAGAAAAAGAACAGTCCGGATCGTGGCATCCATACATCTCCATGATCAGATAGGAAAAAGAAAAGACTGCCATAACGACAGCCTTTCCCATTTGATTTCTTATTCAAGAACCATCTTTGCACATCCATAGATTCCCGCGTCATTACCCAGCGTGGCAATTGCTGCTCCGGTTTCTTTCGATACATGGAAGGCGTACTTTCGGTAATATTTCAGTACCGCGTCGGTCACGATATTTCCGGCCTTGCTCATGCCCCCACCGATAATGAATACATCCGGATCTACTGTGCAGGAAATGTAGCTCATGGCACGGCCCAAATAATCGCCGAACCGGTCGATGATTTTCAGTGCCATATGATCTCCTGCCACAGCCAGTTCGCAGATGTGTTTGGATGTAAAATCCTCAATTCCCCGCAGTTTGGAGGGAGTGTCACATTGGGAAAGCATGACCTTGGCCATGCGAACGATCCCTCTTGCAGAGGTGTACTGCTCCAGACAGCCGCATTTCCCGCAGCTGCAGGGCACTATTTCTCCAGGCTCCACCGTCATGTGACCGATCTCACCGGCACCCCCGTTTTTGCCTGCGACGATTTTGCCGTCCAACACCACACCTCCGCCAACCCCGGTGCCCAGGGTGATCATGACCGCACTCCGGCTGCCTCGGCCTCCGCCCTGCCATAGCTCACCCAGCGCCGCTACATTGGCATCGTTTCCCGCAGCAATATTGGGGATGTCCGGAAGCAGCTCGTTCATGCGCCCCTTGATGTTAAAGACACCCCAGCCAAGATTGACGCACTTATTGACTGTGAAGCTGTCGTCCACAGGACCGGGGACACCGATACCGATGCCCACAATCTGAGATGCTGAAATCCCATTCCGCCCCATGCTCTCTGCAATGGCCTGTGCCACGTCAGGCAGAACATGGACGCCGCCGTTTGCGGTACGGGTTGGAATTTCCCACTTTTCCAGAAGTTTGCCGTCGGCATAAAACAGACCGAGCTTTACACTTGTTCCACCGATGTCTGCACCAAACACATAGTTTTGCATGGTATTTCCCCGCTTTCTCATTTCTATTCATTGCTGAGTTTTTTATTATGGAGGGTTTTATTTATGTTAAATTCCTCTCGTCAACTCTTTGGCTATACCAAGGACGATCTTGCCGTGGAGACCCTGACTTTGGATAACGGCATTCTCTCCTGTGATATAATTACCTTTGGTGCCGCACTTCGTTCTCTCCGCGTACCGGATCGTTCTGGCATCAAGCGTGATGTTGTTCTGGGTTATGATACTCTGGAAGAGTATGAGAGCCACCCGGGCTATCTTGGTGCTGTCGTAGGCCGTGTGGCCAACCGTATTGCGGGCGGAAGGTTTACGATGAACGGTCAGACTTATGCTCTGGCGGTCAACGACCCGCCCAACCATCTTCATGGGGGCAATGTTGGTTTTTCTCACAAAGTCTGGTCTGTTGTAGAGCACACCTCTACTCTTGTGACCCTGGCGTTGACCAGCCCCGATGGCGAAGAATGCTATCCCGGTACTATGCGGGTTCGGGTAATCTATGCGCTGGAGGGCAACACCCTCTCTATGAGGTATCAGGCCATCACCGACCGGGATACCCCCTGCAATCTTACGGGACACGCTTACTTTAATCTGAACGGGCACGACTCCGGCCCTGTAACAGATCAATGCCTTCGCATCTACGCGGAGAACTATACGCCATCCGACGCGACCAACATCCCCACAGGCGAAATCGCGCCGGTAGCTGGGACTCCGATGGATTTCCGGAAGGCCACGCCCATTGGCGCACGTATCAATGAGCCTTTCCATCAGTTGATCCAAGCAAATGGTTATGACCACAACTATGTAATTGATGGGGAAATGGGCACGCTGCGAAAAGCGGCGCAGGCATATTCTCCCACTTCGGGAATCTCGATGGATGTGGAGACTACCTTGCCGGGTCTGCATTTCTACGCAGCCAACTTTCTGGACGAGGGACTGACGGGCAAGAAGGGCGCTGTTTATGGTCCGCGCTATGCTTTTTGTCTGGAAACACAGTTCTTCCCGGATGCGGTCAATCAACCGGCTTTCCCGTCTGTGATTCTGAAGCCTGATGGCGTGTATGACCACACAACTGTGTTTTCTTTCTGCTGTGTGAAGGGATAATTTCTCCTTTGCTCTGGAACCAAATCCATGATGCCAGTTCCTTTTTTTACAGTCAAGGGCTTCGGAGCAACCGGGAGATTCTGTTCATGTTTTCTCCTTTTTTGTCCATGCCAATAGGGTTTTGCTTTGCGCTACAATATGTGTGCGATTATTGGACAGACACATTAAAAGGCTGAAACCACAAGGGGGCATGAGCATGGAACAGAGAGCACCTCTCCAAAGCGCCGAAATACTTTGGATAAATTGGAGAGAGAAGATACTATCGTTCACCAAAGTGGATGGCTTTGAGGCCAAGCACTTCCTCTCACACGAAAGTTGTCTCGAATATGCTTTCGACAAGGCCACAGATGGATTCCGAGTTCAATAATAATTATCATTATTAGATAAAAGCGAAGGGAATTTCACGCCCCTTCGCTTTTTTTATCCCTGGTAAGTATTATTCCGCATCAAAAAGATGCCCTATTACTTCAACGGTCAGGCCATCAACATCCTTATTTTTTTGATTTTTACGAAAACTCAAAAATTCTAAAGGAGGATTGGTTACTTTGGCGCATTGTCATAGATTCATGCCATTTTCTGCACAGGAAATCAGTTTATCATAGCATGGAATACTTGCTGCAGGTTTCCATATAAGCAATTTGCAGTTCATTTTTATCGGAAATTTTCATGTGAGCGGAGTATGCTGTTCCGGTCCAAGATGTAGGTAAATCTATATTTTTATCAGAAACTTTTTCTGCCGTTGTCCAGTGTTTTCAATGCTTTCATAAATTATTTCCGATAAAAATGGATTTCTGATTACCTACGAAATCAGAAATTTCCGATAATAGCGGCGGCGAGCAATGTATTGGAATATCCTTTTCGGATTTTCCAA
>OFFE01001663.1_pt1 | contig 15235 bp, 19 predicted proteins | sample 1521371 | NCBI WGS metagenome assembly OFFE01 (sample SAMEA3504131, study PRJEB24116) | mouse gut metagenome | biome: mouse gut; feature: mouse-associated habitat; material: faeces | place: Denmark | collected 2011 | reverse complement strand
AGGGCGGCTTCGACTATTTCGCCACCACGCTGACCATCAGCCCGTTGAAAAATGCACGGAAAATCAATGAAATCGGACAGGCGCTGGCACAGGAATACGGGATTGCCTGGCTGCCCTCTGATTTCAAGAAAAGGGACGGCTATAAGCGCTCCGTCGAGCTGTCAGCCCGATACGGCCTGTACCGGCAGGACTACTGTGGCTGTACATATTCCAAGGCTTCCCGGCAGGGCTGAACGCAACGAAAAAGGGGAGCCGGCGGAGCATGGCTGTGGGGTGTCATGTGCGGGGGAGCGGTTGTGTCAGTCCAATATGGCCTATGCCGGCATGCAGGTCGTAAAACCGTTTATCTGTTGTGGGAGGGAAACGGGACACAGGCCATAGATGGATTCTTATGTAGGAAATGATTTGATGCAATCGTGACGATTGCCTGAAAATGCGAATGATGATTCAGGGAATATAGGGGTCGGGCCTCTGTCCGTCAGGCCAGCTTCTGGAGCTTCTCGGAATGGTGGGTGACCACGGTCTTGAGCAGCTCCACATCCTCAAAGACGGAATCCATCTTGTCGGCGTAGGTCCTGTAGCGGTTGAACGTGTCGGAGTAACAGGACTCGATTGTGTCCAGCCGGGGCAGGATGATGTTCTCCTGGCAGAGCTTGATCTGACGGATTTCGTTCTGCATTATCAGCATATTGCTCTTTATGTCTGCGATTTCGCCCTTCATGCCCGCGATATCGTTCTTTATGTCTGCGATTTCGCCCTTCATGCCCGCGATATCGCCCTTCATCGTCTGTAACTCATTTTTTATCGGTTGTAGTTCGGCTTTCAGCTTTTTGTCCAGCATGCCTGACAGAGCCAGCAGCAACTCATTGTCTGTCATAAAAATGCACCTCCTTTAAAATGATAGATACAGTCATCCAAAACGGAAACCAATCCGGCCGTTCCCTGCCCCGGATGAGATTATTATAGCAGACGGAGGGCATAAAGTCACCCTTTATTTTCCAGGAATCGACAATTTTTTTAGGCCTGGCCCAAGGAAAAAATAATTGTCTATTTTTATGATATATGACATAATGGTGTCATAGTTTGCCTGCTATACTGAAAAAAGAGCGCAAGGGGTGTAAAGATGAAGATTGACCGACTTATGGGGCTTGTGGTCTATTTGCTGAAGCATGGCCGGACGTCCGCGCAGAAACTGGCCGAGGAGTTTGAGGTTTCTTCCAGGACAATCATGCGGGATTTAGAATCCCTGGATCAGGCGGGCATCCCGATTCAGGCCTTTTATGGGGTGGATGGAGGCTACCAGATTATGGACAGCTATGTACTGGAGAAGCAGGCTGTCACACGAAATGAGTATGACTGGCTTGTGACAGCCCTGAAAGGGATGGCCAGCGCGTACGCCAGCAAAAGCCTGGAGCGGGCGCTGGCGAAGATAGAGGGCCTGAACGAAAGGGGAAACAATGCGGTTTCCGTGGATCTGAGCGTGGCAGCGGAAGATGAGGAAATCAAGGGGCTGCTGAAGCTGCTGGAAGACGCAATCGGAAAAAAGCGCGTCGTCCGGTTTCTGTATACGAACAGCCATGAGGAACGGAAGGAGATGCAGGTGGAACCGGTCTGCCTCCAGTATAAATGGTATAACTGGTATCTGATTGGATATCACGAAAAGCATCAGGATTATTGCATGTTCAAGCTAATCCGCATGGAGGATTTGCGTGAAACAGATATCAGATATACGAGAGACCATGATGTTTCGGAGATAAAGTCCAGCGGCAGCAGGGAAAAAATCATGCATGTCAGGCTGTACGGAAAAGCGTGCGTGAGAGCGAAGTGCCGGGAATATCTGAATGGGCGGATTGTACAGGAATTTGAAAATGGTGATTTTATGTTTTGTTTCTCTGCACCGGAACATGAGACATTCTGGTACGGGGCGATTCTTTCTTTCGGAAATCATGTACGGATAATCGAACCGCCGGAACTGAAAGAGCGCATTTTGAAAACCTGTAGAGAGATTCAGGCGGAATATGGAAGTTCTTGAAAATATGATAAAAAGGAGTGTAGGAGCATGAAAGAGATCAAAAGGTATGAAGTGAACGAGGAGTGGGCGCATTCCGGGATTGTCCAGGCGGGGGACTATTGTTTCCTGAATTATTGTGTGCGTAATATCGACAGTCCGATTGAGCAGCAAGTCAGGGAAGCTTTTGACGTGATGGAAGAGCGGCTGGCGCTGGTGGGGCTGACCCTGGAACATGTGGTACAGATGAACTGCCTGTTCAAGAATATCTGGGATATCCCGGTGATGGAACAGGTGGTCAAAGAGAGGTTCCATGGCAAGTATCCCGCGCGCAAGTCCATTCAGACCGAGTTTGCTGATCCCGGCAATCTGCTGTTCCAGGTGGATGCCATTGCGTATTCAGGGAAATGATGGGAAGGTCAACGGCACTTTTCCCTGAAGCTGGTAGGCCGGTCATGAGGAAAAGGAGGCTATTTGCAATTTTTTGCATTTTCATGATGATTTTTTTGAAAAGATGTTTTATCATAGACATAGACAGCGCAGAGATCTGGTTCCGGTGAAAAAGCGTGACCCGGAGGAGCATGTGACCTGTCTGGCGGAATCCCTCACAGCATTTATCAATTCGCTGACCGAGGACGAGGATGACGGGGACGATTCGGAGGACGATGACTTCAACGAGGAATAGATTATTACAGGACGAAAATGAATACTATGGAGGGAACGCGGATGGAGCAAAGGATTCTTGGATTTATGCGGGAAAATGGCATTGCCGTTTTGGGGGCGTGGCGGACAATCTGCAAAAAGCCTATGATTATTTCCAGAAAGCTGCAAGATATCGCAGCCGGGCCGCGGAAAACGCGCTGAACAGCAAGATTGGATATGAAGTTTTACGATAGGATATTGATATAACGAGGAGGACAGATTGAGATGCGGGATTGCAAAGTGAGGATAAAAGCTGCCATGAAAAAGGTGAAAGACCGTTTTTCAGAGTACGAGGATATGGAGTTTGAAGAAAGGGGCGAATGGGTGCTGGCGGAGGATTTCTCCGGCACGCAGCTTTTTGGCTGGGAGATCTCGGACTGGGTGGAACTGGCCGGAGAGGATGAACTGATCTACGCCTATTATGACGAGGACATGAACGCGGAGTTTGTCCATATCAGGGGCGGCGTCTGTCTGCGGGCGTACACCCAGTACGACGGCGAAGTGGACACCGACGAGGGAGAGGATCCGGAAGCCGCTGTCTCGGGGTGGTCCGATGTGGCAGATTACATGGATGAACATATGATTTGACTTCCCGCATAAAACCATTTAGACCGTGAATCACGACACGACCAATGAACTGTAATCTTAAGGATTTGTTTATGGAAATGCAAAAGGGGTTGTGGTAGAATCAATAAATGAAAAAAGGAAAAGGCGGTCTTGTGGGATATGATGAAAAGTGCGAAAAAACGTATAAAAATTACCTGTTCATGCGCAATAATGGTTTTACTGTTTTGTTCTGCCTGCGGCAATGCAGAAATGCCGTTTACAGCGGCAGAGGAGAAGCAGGGAAGCAGCCAGGCGGGCGACGAAGCGATGGGTGAAGAAACTCCAGGCGATGGAACGTCGGGTGACGAAGTTCCGGGGAATCAAAATACAGATGCTGCGCTCCGGAATAAACTGACATATTCAAATTTAGACAGTGAATCATCTATGGATGAAGTGCGGGATATCCTGACAAAAGCCGGTATTCAGGCAGATTATGTGGATGCTGTATTGAGCTGGGCGACAGACTATAATGACAGTATGAGGGAATGTCCGTCTTTTTCATTGGTGGGGGATTTTATGACAATAGACGGAATGACAGTTGATTATGGGGATTATCCTGCCATGTCCACACAATGGTATAAGCGCAATAATCGAAATTATCACGATGTCGTCTGTAGGATTGTGGCTTATGAGTTGAGCCAGGACAATATCTCGATAGGGAACGTGATCAAAGAAGAGGATTTTGATTGTTGGGACGAGAATACGGCATGGCTTTATACTGACGGCGATATCCTTTTCGGGCGGGAAGCCGTGGAGGGCGAGCATAAAGCGTATGTGCCTTTTCCGCTGATTGACTGGAGCAAGGATATGCAGGCAGAATATTTTACCCTGTTTGACCCGATTGGCATTACAGAGCAATGCAGTGAGCAGGAAATGTTTCAGGCCATTTTGGAAAAGTGGAACGGGCAGGAGATTTCATTCAAGGAAAGCGCATTTTCTTTGATTACTTTTTGGACGCAAAGCGGTGACAGGATATGCGCTTCCCATGCTGCTGTTTTGATTGAAATGGATAATGGGTATCTGCTGTTTGAAAAAACGAATCCGGAATCTCCCTATGCGGCAACAAAATTTTCTTCTACCGATGAAGTGAAGCAATATTTATATCGCATGATGGAATTGGAATACGCAAGATATGATGACCAAGTTGGGACTTATGTTATTTTGCGGAATGACAGGTTGCTTTAACTTTCAGAATCCGTCTCGGGATTGGCTTATACTGCTTAACGATTTCACTTGCCGTGAAACCAGACTGCATAACGCTGACTGGTTCATTCGCATGATTACATTAGGCAGTATTCAGCGTTATGCAGTATAAACGCGGCGGGGCGTAGGCAGGCCCCGGGGCGGATGCCCTCTGAATCGTCCGACCGCAACTACGGAAATCTTTTACCGAGACAAACCAGGAGGAGACTACATGACCATCTTGCAACAGCAGGGGCAGGCCGCAAAATCCGCCGCCTACCCCCTGGCCACCGCGGGCACGGCGAAAAAGAACGCCGCCCTGCAGGCCATGGCGAACATACTCACAGACAGGCAGGCGGAGTGGCTGCAGGCCAATGCCCGGGACATAGCCGCCGCCAGGGAGGCCGGGATGCGCCCCTCTCTGCTGGACCGGCTGGCATTGACGGCGGAGCGCATCGCAGGGATAGTGGACGGGATTCGGCAGATCTGCGCCCTCCCCGACCCCATCGGACGGGTGGACAGGATGGAGACCCGGCCAAACGGGCTGATTATCGGCAGGCGCAGGGTGCCCCTGGGCGTCATCGCCATCATCTACGAGGCCCGGCCAAACGTCACCGTGGACGCAGCGGCGCTGTGCCTGAAGTCAGGCAATGCCTGCATCCTGCGGGGCGGTAAGGAAGCCATCCACTCAAACCGCTGCGCGGCGTCCCTCATGCGGGAGGCCCTTGTGTCCGTGGGGCTGCCCGCGGACTGTATCAGCCTGGTCCAGGACACCAGCCGGGAGAGCGCAAATGAGCTGATGCACCTGGACGGCTATGTGGACGTCCTGATCCCCCGGGGCGGGGCCGGCCTGATCCGGGCAGTGGCGAAGGAGGCCAGCGTCCCCGTCATCCGCACCGGCGAGGGGGTCTGCCATATCTATGTGGACAGCGAGGCGAACCTGGACATGGCCGCGGAGATCCTCTACAATGCCAAGTGCTCCCGCCCCTCCGTGTGCAACGCAGTGGAGTGCGTGCTGGTGCAGGAGGACATCGCCGGAGCCTTCTGGGCGAAGGCCCTGCCCCTGCTTGACAGGCATGACGTAGAGCTGCGGGCAGACGGACAGGCCCTGGGTGTCCTGGGCGGACGGGCCCTCCCCGCGTCGGAGAAGGACTGGGACGCGGAGTACGACGACTACATCCTGGCGGTACGGACTGTCAGGGACTGCCAGGAGGCCGTCTCCTTCATCAATGCCCACGGCACAGGCCATTCCGAATGCATCGTCACGGACAATTACTTCAAGGCCCAGCGCTTCCTGGACGCCGTGGACGCCGCGGCGGTATATGTCAACGCCTCCACCCGCTTCACGGACGGCGGCGAGTTCGGCCTGGGGGCGGAGATCGGCATCTCCACCCAGAAGATGCATGCCAGGGGCCCCATGGGGCTGGAGGAGCTCACCAGCAGCAAGTATGTAATCTACGGAGAAGGCCAAATCAGGGAATGATCCGGAGGAGAAAGCAGGAGGGAATGTCATATGGATAAGAACAGTACGGTTTTTGGATTCATCGGCACGGGCAACATGGGCGGCGCCCTGGCCCAGGCCGCCAGGCATACTATAGAAGGTTCCCGGATTCTCCTGGCCAACCGCTCCCCGGAGAAGGCGCTGGCGCTGGCCCAGGCGCTGGAGGCCCGGGTCTCGGACAATCAGGAGATCGCCAAGGAGGCGGACTTCATCGTCCTGGGCGTGAAGCCTCAGCTCATGGAGGAGGTGCTGGCCCAGATCAGCCCTGTGCTGGCGCTTCGCAGGAGCCCCTTCCTTCTGGTGACCATGGCCACGGGGCTGACCATCGCCCGGATCCGGGAGCTGGCGGGCAGAAGCTACCCCGTGATCCGCATCATGCCCAACACCCCGGTGTCCATCGGGGCGGGGATGGTGCAGTACGCCTGCAGCGAGAATGTGGCGGACAGCGACCTGCAGGCCTTCCTGGGGGCCTTCGCCTGGGCCGGAAGGTTCTCCTCCATCCCGGAATTCCGGATGGACGCGGGCTCCGCCGTCTCCGCCTGCGGCCCTGCCTTCGCGGACATCTTCCTGGAGGCCATGGCGGACGGCGGGGTGGCCTGCGGCCTGTCCAGGGAGCAGGCAATGGAGCTGGCGGCCCAGATGCTCTTAGGCACCGCCAAGCTGGCCCTGGAATCCGGCCAGCATCCCGCCGCCTTGAAGGATGCCGTCTGCTCCCCCGGCGGCACTACCATACAGGGCGTGCGCAGGCTGGAGGAGGCGGGCTTTCGGGGAGCTGTCATCGATGCGGTCATCGCGTCCTATGAGAGGACGCTGGAGCTGAGCCCGACACACCCATGAAAATATACCGCCTGATCGGCATCATCACCACCCTGCAGCAGCAAAAGACCGTCACAGCCCCCTACCTGGCCGAGAAGTTCGAGGTGTCCCGCCGCACCATCAACCGGGACATCGAGGACATCTGCAAAGCCGGCATTCCCCTGGTCACCACCCAGGGGGCGGGCGGCGGCATCTCCATCATGGAGGGTTTCTCCCTGGACACCACCGTCTTCACCAAACAGGAGCTGGCGGCCATCTTCACGGGGCTGAAGTCCCTGGACAGCGTCTCCCGCTCCGCCTCCGGTGAAACCCTGGCCCGGAAGATCGGCGGCAGCCAGGCCGTCAGCCTGGCCGACCATATGGCCATCGACCTGGCCTCCCACTACAAGGACGACCTGGCGTCCAAGCTGGAACAGATGAAAGCCGCCATCCAGGCGTCCCGGTGCATCTCCTTCCGCTATTACTACGAAAAGGGCGAGGCGGACAAGCTGATAGAGCCCTGCCTGCTGGTCTTCAAATGGTCTGACTGGTACGTCTTCGGCTTCTACAGGCAGCGGCAGGACTTCCGCCTGTACAAGCTGCGCCGCCTGTGGAACCTGGAGGTGACGGAGGAGCCCTTCTCCCCCAGGGAAATCCCGGAGGAGAAAAAGCGCTTCGGCTCCCACATGACGGACGACTACATGGTCGCCGCCCTCTACGACCCCTCCCTGAAATACCGCCTGGTGGAGGAATACGGCCCCGCCTGCTTCACCCCGCGGGAAGACGGCAGGCTCTATGCGGAATGGGGCTTCACCACCCGGGAACAGGCCGTGGAATGGTTCCTGCGCTTCGGCAGAAAGGTGAAAGTCCTGGGGCCGCCGGAGATGGTGGAGCGGATGAAAGCCGAACTGGACGCCGCCCGGGATTTATACTGAGAACGATCTCTGATCAGCGGTATTTTGCCGCCATTTCTTTACAGCTCTCTGCAAAAAGCGACCGGGCGACTGTCTGCACTGTCTCAATAGGGAGCCCGGCCAGCCTGCCGCGGTCTTTTTTCAGGCATATCTCGAATCCTCTTACAATGTGCTCAGCGGATAATCCGTGCCCATTGTCTGCTCTTGTTGCGTCGGCCTGACTCACGAAACGCTCCAACATCCTCCGCTCTTTGGAGTAAATCAGTTCCACCAGCTTGGCCCGGTATTCCAACTCCTTGTTTGTGATGTCCTTATAGCGGGCCTGGTCCATGGCGTGCTGGGCTTCGTGCTTCAGGAGGGACACCTGGAAATCTTCTGACTCCAGATCCCAGGCGGCTCTGACGCAGTGAATCAGACCGTCGCCGTTGGACCATCCTCCGGTACCTGTCTCGCCGAAGGAAATGTAATCCAGCCAGCTTTTCATGATGAACCCATCCAGAAATTTAACAGCGTAGTCCTGCGTACCCTCCGGCAGCTCCACCTTGTAATGCCTCAGTTCCTCGACTTTCCATATGTAAGGACCGTAGTACCCACTGGTCCGTCCCATCAGGGCATGGAACGACTTCCGGCGGAATGCTGCTCCGGCCATTTCCTCCAACTTGTCCAGCGAAAAATCGGGCGCAGTCTGGAACCGTTCTGCCAACCGTTCCCGCAGCCGCTGCGCGGCCTCCTCATCAGAGAGCTCCAGATAAAAGGCATCCCGGTAATATTTTTGATAGACCAGGAGTATTTCGTTCAGTTCCCCGTCCACATCGTAAGTAAGGTAGTGTTCCTTCTGATACAAGTCCATGCCCTTTTGATACAGTGCTGCCGCTTCCGGGAACTGTTCCAAATACGCCATCGCTTCCCGAAGGCGCCCCTTTACAATCATCCCGCGCAGAATGTCTTTCGAAAATTTCTTCATAGTGAAAGCCCCTCAAATCCCTCTTTATCGAATTGACCCGCCTAAAGTATAGCACAAATCCAGCCAGCGTTCAATTCCCACCGCAGGGCCTTTACCTGCTTTGCAAGCAGTGATAAGCCAACAAAGCGCCAGGGACAATTCCGGCGTTATGCAATATACCTCTCAACATGACATACAGTTGTCATGTTCAAAATGGTATAGTGGAGGAAAAAAGGAGGTAACTGACATGGTTGATTCAAGATGCGGACTGCACTGCACCGGGTGCGGATACAAGGAGACATGCAACTGCGGCGGCTGTATCGAGACAGAGGGACACCCTTTCCACGGGGAATGCCCCGTAGCCAAATGCTGCCAGGAGAAAGGCTTCCTGCACTGCGGACAATGCCCGGACATCCCCTGCGACATGCTGACCGACTATTCCTGCGACCCGGAACACGGCGATACGCCCCATGGAGCCCGGATTGAGCAATGCCGAGCCTGGCACAGCGCGGACAATGCCTGACCCCATACAGAACCAAAGCATCAGGCTCCAGGACGCATTGCCCGAAACCCGGCCTTTCCTCTGCCGCTTACCGCCAGATGCCCAAACCTGACATCGGTGCCCAAGAGCAGCAAAAAACAGCGCCAACACCAGAAACAAACGAAAGGAAGAACAGAAATGGACGAAAAAATCCTCTCTCTGCGCATGGAGCGCCAGTGTTTCCTCCGAAAAGCGGACGAAACCGAGTACATAGCCCTGTACCAGGACACCCAGCCCGGCCAGAACGTATACTGGCACGGCTTCGGGGAACCTCCCGTCCTCTCTTTCCGCGCCGCTTTCGACGACATGGAGTTCAACCGGCAGCGCCAGCTGCAGCGGAAGCTCGTGAAAGGGCGGTTTGCCGGCGGCAACCTGGGATGGGTCATGGCCGAGGACATGGAACTGTTCGCCTGCCTATACCGCAAGCCCCTGACCCGCCCCACCCCCCAGCAGTCGGAAGCCCTCACCCTCATCGAAAACGCCGGCCCCTTCAACATCCAGCAGCTCAAGGAAGAGACCGGATTGCTGGTGAAGCAGATCACCCCCATCCTGCACCGGCTCCAGGAAGCCTTTCTGCTCTACGAAGACCAGTATGACGGAGAATGGGACAGGGGATGGTATCGATTCGCGGAGATGTTCCCTGACGTGGACACCCGGAGATACAGCAAAACGAAGGCTTTGAAAATCCTGCTCCAGCGGTTCGCCTACCGAACCGTATGGTTCGATGCCGCCATGGCAAAGGCCTTTTACCGCGTGCCTGAAAAGGAGATTCGAAAGGCCGCAGAGAGGAAATCCTCGAAGCCGTCCTGAACCTAAATCCTCTTCCGCTCCATTCCATCCGGATTCGATAACAGCGCCTCCCCTCTCAAAATCCCTAAGCCCTAAAAACAGCATTGAGAAATGAGCCTATGTCTGCTATACTCTATCATAAAAAGACGGTCGTTCCTGACGACACAGACGAGGTGCCCCATGCAGATTTCCAGCAGATTTACCATTGCCGTCCACGTACTCATTTGTATTGAGACCTTTAAAGAAGAACACAAAATAACCAGCGACTTCCTTGCATCCAGCGTAAACGCAAACCCTGTCATCATCAGAAAGCTGCTGCAGCAATTGAAGAAAGCCGGAATCGTGGCTGTCATACGAGGCAGCGGCGGCGCGGATATCTGCAAGTCCCTGGATGCCATTACGCTGTTCGATGTCTATGAAGCTGTTGAGTGCGTAGAGGACGGAAAGCTCTTCCATTTTCATGAAAATCCCAACCCGCTCTGCCCTGTGGGCCGGAATATCCACTCTATTTTAGATGCACGGCTGGAACAGATACAAATGGCATTGGAAAAAGAAATGAAGTCAGTGACGATACAGGATATCGTAAATGACAGTCAGAAAATGATTGCAGAAGAAAAAGTTTAATGTAACTATTGACATTACAACCAGTCAGTGTTATAAATATAGTTGTAACAAATATTATTACAACAAGACTGGAGGTAATACCATGGCAAATTTTAACAAAGTAAGCGTAAGGCCGGAAGCGAGGACAGAGCTTCATGACCTGCTCGGTCTGACTGGCGCAGAGGTAAGCGTCAATCATCTTCCGGCAGGCGCAGGAGTGCCCTTCGTCCATTCCCACAGGAAAAATGAAGAAATCTACGCCATCCTATCCGGAAGCGGCAAAGCTGTCATTGACGGGGAGACAGTGGCGCTCACGGCAGGGGACTGGATCCGCGTCTCTCCTGCCGCAAAGCGCCAGTTTTTCGCAGCCGAGGATTCGGCCATCAGTTATGTCTGCATCCAGGTAAAGGAGAATTCCCTTGAGGGTTATACGCAGGATGATGCAGTAGTATAACCTATAAGAACTTACAGTTACCTTAGCCGATTGACTATAGGAAGCTGCACTTGCTTCCTATAGCATAACCTAAACAGGCGATGGGGATTATGTCTATGAGGTCTCCGTCAGGGCTTTCCCCCGCCGGTGCCGCCGTTCCCTGCCATCTTATCCCGAATCCGTATCTCATGGTCGAAAGGGGTATAATCGGTAAGATAAACGGTGGCAGCCCCGGGTATCTTTGCCTCGCTGTCCTCTTTTCCCTGGATAAAGCGATGCCCGCCGAAGCAGGGCCCCACAATCAGGGCGTCCCTCTCGTTTCCGAGTTCCGTATACCCCTGCTTCACCACCACTGCCTCGCTTCCCGTCAGCGGCAGGTGCACATACTCATTTGTCAGGAACTCCACACCTGTGAATGCCAGCTCAATCCTCCATGGAGCCCCCTCCACGCCGGATGTCTTCACCCTCACATCCAGCCCGCCCTCAGTCTCCTTCACCCAGACATCGACCTGCATGTCCGGCCCCATTAACTTATCCCTGGAAGCATTGTCCATCCTCCACCAGTCGCTGACAGGCGGCTTCTGGGCGAAGGGAAGATAGTACCAGCCCCGCATGGTCTGGCTCAGATGGTATTCTCCCCAGGATGCCCGCTCCATCCTGTCGCTCTTGAACGCCCGATGCTCGCAGAAGCTCCCCGCCACCTTCATCCCCAGCTTCATGGTCCCGTTGTGGAAATAGAGGAAATTCAAAAATCGTATTGCACATCTGAAGGAACTCCGGTATCCCGTATTTCATGCCCATCTTCAGGTATTCCATGTAATAGTCCTTCGGATAAATCAGCCTGTCCCTGTCAAAGCGGGTGGAATTGGCCGTGAAGATGCTGTCGTCCGGCTCCCAGTAGGTCAGCATCATCCGCAGGTTGCGGACGGCATGCTGCTCATAGGAGCAGTCCCCTGTGGCCTCGGACAGCATGATCATGGCGTCATTATTGATCCTGTTATAATTTCCTGCCGATTTCTCAGCGAATTCACCGTCTTCATTACAGTCGATGCCTTCCCTCAGATAGGAAAGGGCTGCTTCCCCTTACAGGCGATCCTGTCCGCCAGCTCCCTCTTTCTGCCGCAGCCTTCCTCCAGCTGCCAGATAAGCAGCTTCAGCTCTTCAGGAGTTTTTACCCTGTAGTCGGGCTGCCAGTCCGGCTCCTGTGGGGTATGGAAATATCTAGGAGACCAGTCCAGCCACACAGAGGTGATTCCGTACCGGTTGGCTCCCGCCACGTCCCTACTCAGATTATTGCCAATCATGACGATAAAGGGCTTGTGGGCCTCGGTCAGCCCCATCTTCTCCATGGCGGCATCGAACATGGCTCTGGCAGGCTTCTGCTCTCCCACTGTCTCCGAGACGATCCACTCCTCAAAGCAGTCTGCCAGACCATTTTCCCTGTACACGTTCTGAAAGGATTCCCACGCTCCGTCCGCCACAAGTGCAATGCGGTATCCCTCTTCCTTCAGCTGCCTTAGCACCTCTCCTGCGCCCGGAATGGGGTCTGCACTGACGACGATGCCCCTCTCGTCAAATATCTGCGTCCCCTCATCGATGATGGTATCTCCGCTGTCCGTAAAAATAATAAGATTTCTGCTCATGTTCTCCTCTGGCCCTCCGTCACCCAAGCCCTCTTAATCGCTGCGTCACTTCATTGCCCCCTGTGCCGAAGCTGTCGCGCAATGTCCTGTATTCCCTGTACAGGCTGTCGTATGCCTACACGCTTCCCTGGCCACAATACTTCTCCACCAGCCTCCCGGCCTCTGCCTCCAGCCTGTCGATATCCCACATCAGCTGCAGGATGGTATACCGGTCCCGCAGCTCCTTGCCGTAGCGGATGCTGTCTGTATGGGTGTCGGAGATCAGATAGGGCCTTGTGTAGCCCAGCTGCCCCAAAAGTGCCGGCAGCCTTTCGATAGCGCCTGGCTCGAAAATATAGTGGGCAAACAGGGATTTGTGCGTCCGCCCGCACTGGCATGTAAAGCTGCAGTTCAAATAGGATTCAATGGATGGGTTCTGCATGATTTCCTCCTTCTCTCTCTTTCCGATAGGGGCTGCTCTCCATGCCGAACAGCTCATAGATGAGGCCGCTGGCCACCAGCCCCGATTATCACGCTATCGCTCCTCCTGTTTTTTATGTCGTATGGAAATAAAATGTGGTACACCAATATCCATGTTATTAAAATTATATCATTCTGGCGTACAGTTTTCTATCCCTTTTATGCTTTTGTATGCCAAAATATTTCCGGCAGCCTTGCAGGAAACCAAAGAGTGGTGTAAACTAAAAATCCAGGAGAGGTGAAAATCATATGTCCTACCGTATATTAATTGTCGATGACGAGATAGAGGTGGCGTCCATGCTCCAGCGTTTCCTGCAGCGGAGATCCTACATCGCGGACTATTGCCTGGACGGTGCCGAGGCCATGCGCATGGCGGAAAGCCAGCCGGACCTGATCCTGCTGGACATCAATATGCCCCAGATAGACGGCATCGAGGTCTGCAGGGCCATCCGGGACAGGGTCTCCTGCCCCATCCTCTTCCTGACCGCCAGGGACCAGGACGCGGATAAGGTAGAGGGTTTTTCCGCAGGCGGGGACGATTACATCGTGAAGCCCTTCTCCCTGCCGGAGCTGAGCGCCCGCATCGAGGCCCATCTGCGCAGGGAGCGCCGGGAAAAGCAGATACAGAGGAAGGTCTTCGGCGATATGACCATCGATTACTCCGCCCGGGAAATCACTGTCCGCGGGGAACAGATACGCTTCAACCGCAAAGAATATGAAATCATCCGGCTGCTGTCCTTAAACCGCGGCCAGACCTTCGAGCGGTGCAAGATTTACGACAGGGTCTGGGGGCTGGAGGGCAGCGGAGACGATGCTGTAATCATGGAACACATCCGCAAGATACGCCAGAAGCTTGCCGCTGCCGGATGCGGGCCATGCATAGAGACAGTCTGGGGGATTGGATATAAATGGATAGGATAAAGAAGAAGCTTCTACAGATTCCCATACCCGCCGCATTCGTGCTCTGCGGCATGGCCGCTCTGCTCTGCGCCCTCTCCCTCACCAGAGCCACCATGTGGTTCGCTCAGAAGAACAAGGGAGAGATTGCCGCAGGCTACGTGGAACTGGCAGCCATACCCCCTCAGGAAGCGCTCTCGGAACAGGAGCAACAGTCGGATTCATCCATGACAGAGCCGGAAGCCGGCCCGTCCAGGGAGGCTTTGCCAGAGGATGACGCTTCCACCCGGGATGCTGAGCAAGAGATGGAGATGGTTCCCTTGGAGGAAGCTTCCATAGCAGAGTTGGGCCTGATTCCCTTCGAGGAAGCCCTGCTGCCCGAGGAGGAACGGAAAAGGTACGACTTCTATGAGAGCCTGGACAATATGGCGGCCATTCTGTGGTATTCCCTCTGCCTCTGCCTGTTTTCCCTGGTCTTCTACCTCTGGAAAATGAAGAAGCCTCTCCAGGTCCTGAACCAGGCCGCCCGGAAAATCGCCGAGAATGACCTGAACTTCCAGATTGACTATCAAGGCACGGACGAGCTGGGCCGGCTCTGTCAGGCCTTTGAGTCCATGCGCGGGGAGCTGGAGCAGAACAACTGGAAGATGTGGAATGCCGTAGAGGAGCGCAAACGGCTGAACGCTGCCTTTGCCCACGACCTGCGCACACCCCTCACCGTGCTGCAGGGGCACACGGACCTTCTCCTGGATACCCTGACGGCCGGACAGCAGGATGCCGATCCGGAAATCCTCTCCGACCTTCAGGCCATCTCCAATCAGGTCACGCGCATGAATTCCTATCTGGACACCATGAATTCCCTGCGCAGGCTGGAGGACTACGCCCCCTGTCTGAGGGCGGTTTCGGCGAAAGCCTTGGAAGAGCTGCTGGAAGAGACCGCCGCATCCCTCTTTCCCCGGGAAAAGGCAGCCATGGATGACGCAAAAGGCGTGGAGACCGCAATCCGCTTCGAGCTGCCGGAGCAGGAATTGTGGATGGACAGGGAGGCCTTCTCCCAGATTTATGAGAACCTCCTCTCCAACGCTGCCCGTTACGCAAGGGAGCGCATCCGTGTCCGGCTTTACAGAGAGCAGGACTTTCTGGTTCTCCAGGTGGCGGACGACGGCGTGGGGTTTACGCCGAAAGACCTGCAGAATGCCTTTGCCCCTTACTACAGAGG
>OFFE01001655.1_pt1 | contig 15280 bp, 8 predicted proteins | sample 1521371 | NCBI WGS metagenome assembly OFFE01 (sample SAMEA3504131, study PRJEB24116) | mouse gut metagenome | biome: mouse gut; feature: mouse-associated habitat; material: faeces | place: Denmark | collected 2011 | reverse complement strand
GACAAATCTGTCCGCCGGGGTTGTTGTTTCATCATGCAACCAGCGCGATGAGAACAGGGGACACGCTCATGCAGAACAGGCTGAATATGGCGATGCGGATGTTTTTACGGTATTCCCGCTCCTCTTTCTGCTGAGTAATCGCCCTGATGCAGTCCAGCAGGTTGAACACAAACAGGATAGGCCAGAGCCAGCAGGTACACAGCAGGAACAACGAAAGGACAGTAAAAATTTCCATGAACACCCGCGCTCAGTTCTTCAGCCCCTCCGCCCAGGCGGAGTACCGCGCCACCTTGTCGGCACAGTCGGCCTGGCTGGCCCCCTGGGCCAGTATGTACACCTTCACCTTGGGCTCGGTGCCGGAGGGGCGCACGATCACCGACGTGCCGTCCGCCAGCTCGTAGCGCAGCACGTTGGAGCCGGACAGCTCCATCTGGGTCCGCTCCCCGGTGGCCGCGTCCACCACAGACCCGTCCTTGTAGTCCTTCCAGGTCTTGACGGCCTCGCCGCCAACCTCCTTGGGGGGATTGGCCCGCAGGCCCGCCATCAGCGCCGCCATCTTCTTCAGCCCGTCCAGGCCGGGCATCACCAGGTTCAGGGTACGCTCGCCGTAATCGCCGTACTTCCCGTACAGGGCCATGAGGGCATCGTACAGGGTCATGCCCTTGCCGGCGTAGTAGGCGGCCATCTCGGTCATGGCCACGGCGGCGGTCACCGCGTCCTTGTCCCGGACGTAGCTGCCCAGCATGTAGCCGTAGCTCTCCTCATAGGACATGATGACGTTCCCCTCGCCGCTGCCCTCCAGCTGGTCCTTCTTCTGGGCCAGGAATTTGAAGCCGGTGAAGGTGTCGAAGCACTGCAAACCGTTCACCTCGGCCACCTTGCGGGCCATCTCGGTGGTGACGATGGTTTTCAGGGCCACGGGGTTGACGGGCATCTTGCCGGTGCGCTGCTTGGCCCCGATGAGGTAGTCCAGCAGCAGCACGCCGGTCTGGTTGCCGGTGAGCACCTTGAACTCCCCGTTTCCGGTGTTGACCATCAGGCCCACCCGGTCGGCGTCGGGGTCGGAGCCCAGGATGAAGTCGGCCCCCTCCTTCTTAGCGATTTCCACCGCCAGATAGAAGCCCTCGGGGTTCTCCGGGTTGGGGGAGGCCACCGTGGGGAAGTTGCCGTCAATCACCATCTGCTCGGGGACGCAGATGACATGCTTCATGCCCAGCCGCTTCAGCGCCTCGGGGATGAGCTTGTGGCCGGTGCCGTGGAAGGGGGTGTACACCATCTTAAAGGTGTCGGCCACCTTCTCTACCGCCGCCTTGTCGTTGACCTGGGCCATCACGTTGGCCAGGAATTTCTCGTCGGTCTCCTGGCCCATGATGACGATCTTGCTCCCGGCTACCGCTGTGTCGTAGTCCGCCGTCTTGACGCAGGCGAAAACGTCCAGCTCCTGCATCTTCCTGGCCACCTCATCGGCGTGCTTGGGGGGCAGCTGAGCGCCGTCCTCCCAGTAGACCTTATAGCCGTTGTACTCCTTGGGGTTGTGGCTGGCGGTGACGTTGATGCCCGCCTGACAGCCGTAGTGGCGCACGGCGAAGCTGAGCTCGGGGGTGGGGCGCAGGGACTCGAAGATGCGCACCTTGATGCCGTTGCCGGCGCACACCTCGGCGGCGGCCTGGGCGAACTCCATGCCGTGGTTGCGGCAGTCCATGCACACGGCCACGCCCTTCTCCTTGGCCTTCTCCCCCTCGGCGCAGATGACGTTGGCAAAGGCCTGGGTGGCGTGGCGGACCACGTAGATGTTCATGTGGTGGAGCCCCATGGCCATGGTGCCCCGCAGACCGGCGGTGCCGAACTCCAGGGGGCCGTAGAAGCGGCTCTCGATCTCCCTGTCGTCGCCGGCAATGGCCTCCAGCTCCGCCTGCTCCGCCGCCGTCAGCACGCCGCTGTCCAGCCACTTCCGGTACTCCTTCTGATAGTCCATATCCTTTTCCTCCTTCTCGATCCTGGCCATAAGAGGCCGGTTGGCGGTTCCCCTCCTCTCCGGGGAGGGGAACCAAAAGAACGCTGGGCACGCCAGTATTCCAGGATTTCCACACGGTGAGGCCGCTGTGTGTCTCATCGTGGATCAAATCGGATACATTGTACCAAAATTTCCCCGGATATTCAAGGGGAAGAGGGCGGTTTTCCACAAAAATCGCCCAGTCTGTGGAAAAAAGCCGCCGCCTCCGGAGATCCGGGGGCGGCGGTGGAATCAAAAGGGCGGGGTGTCGCCGGGGGGCTGGGGCTCCGAAGGACCGTTTGCCCCGGGGTCAGGAACCGTATCCGGGTCCGGCTCCTGGGGCGGCGGCGGGTCCACCGTGCCGCCGGTATTGGGGGGCGTGATATCCCCCGGGTCCGGGGTGGGCTCCGGCGTCCAGGGGGACACGGGCCACTGGTAGTCGGGGTCTCCGGGCAGGGGCTCCTCCTCCGGAGCCTCGGGCTCGGGGACATAGTTCTCGTCATGGACCGGGCAGCTGCCCAGCATGGCCAGATAGGTCCGGTGGGCGGAGCTGTCCTCGGCCAGGATGGGATTGGTCTCACCCAGCATCAGGTGCTCCCGGCCGGAGAGCATCACCCGGGTGGTGACGGTGCTCTCGGGGCAGTAGGCGCCGGCCAGATGGACCTCCTCGGTCTCCGGGATGGTGCAGATCTGGACCTCCACGTGGCAGGAGCAGGTCTCCGCGGGCACGGCGCCGGGGGTCATCTCCGCGTTGATGACCCGGCTGCCCCGGTAGTCGGAGGAGCACAGGGCCCCCGCCTTCAGCCCGCAGTCGGCGCAGAGCTGGGTGGTGGTAATGCCGCCGGGGTTCTCCGGGAAGTCCTTGTTCTCCAGACCCTGGTGGATCTGCTCCATCACCAGCTTCCAGACCAGGGCCGCCGGGTTCCCTTTGGCGTTGATCTTCTCGTTGCCGTCCCGGTAGCCCACCCAGACGGCGGCGGAGTAGTAGGGGGTGTAGCCCACAAAGTAGCGGTCAAAGTTGTCGGAGGTGGTGCCGGTCTTGCCGGCGATGGTCATGCCGTCAAAGCGGGCGGAGGTGCCGGTGCCGCTGCTGACCACGCTCTTGAGCATCTTGTTCATGAGGTAGGCCGTGCTCTCCTTCATGGCGGGCCGGGACTGGACAGAGTTGTCCACCACCACCTCCGTGTGGTCGTTGTTCTCAATGCGGGTGACAGTGCGGGGCCGGTTGTAGATGCCCTCGTTGGCAAAGGCGCCGAAGGCGGCGGCCATCTCCTCCGTGGTCACGCCGTAGGTCAGGCCGCCCATGGCCAGGGGGCCCATGGCGATGTCCCGGGGGTCCAGGTCAAAGCCCAGATTTTGCTCCATGAAGTCAAAGGAGCGGCTGTAGCCCAGCTTGTCCAGGACCCGGGAGGAGACGGTGTTGAGGGACCACTGTACGCTGTAGGCCACGGTTTTGGGGCCCTGGTAGCGTCCATTGGAGTTGCGGGGGTAGCCGCCGGTGCCGCTGTCGTTGACGCGGACCGGGTAGTCGTCGATCACCGAGCCCGGGCCCACCACTTCATAGTCAATGGCCGGGGCGTAGACGCTCACAGGCTTGATGGCGCTGCCGCAGGCCCGGCGGGAGGTGGCCAGGCTCAGCTCCCGGTTGGCGGTTTTGGGTCCCACGCCGCCGGCCACGGCCTTCACGTCCCCGGTGTAGGGGTCCACCACGGTGATGGCGGAGGCCAGGGGGGTGCCCTTCTTGGAGGGGTAGTCAAAGTTGGACGCGTCCAGGTACACGCTGTCCACAATCTCCTGCATGTCCAGATCCACAGTGGTGTAGATGTGATAGCCGGCCCGGTAGAGGAGGGTGGTGGCCTCCTTGCGGCTGACGCCCCGGGCCTCTGCGATGAGGTCAATGGCCTCCTCAATGACCTGGTCCACAAACCAGGAGTTGAATTTGCCGTCCGCGGCCTCCTCGTCCGGATCCTCCTCCTCCACCTCCGGCTCCAGACCGTGGATGGCCTTGTACTCGTCTGTGTCCGTAAAGAGGAGCTTCTCCGCCTTGGCGGCCTTGCAGGTGGCCTCGTCGATGATCCCCAGCTCCAGCATCCGGTCCAGAATGGTTTCCTGGCGCTGCTTGTTGAAGTCCCGGGGGGTCTTGACGGTGCCGTCATCCTGCTTGAACTCGGCCTTGCGGAAGGGATCATAGAGGGAGGGGTTGTTGGTGATGCCGATGATGGCGGCGCTCTCCGCCAGATCCAGCTCGGATACGTCCTTGCCGAAGTAGCCCTTGGCGGCGGTCTGGATGCCGTAGTAGCCGCTGCCGAAAAAGACCCGGTTGAGATACATGGTGATGATGTCCTGCTTGCTGGTGGTCTTCTCAAACTCCAGGGCCCGGAAGATCTCCCGGAACTTCCGTTTGACGGTCACCTCCGTGTCATCGGTAATATTGCGCAGCAGCTGCTGGGTGATGGTGGAGCCGCCACGGGTAGCGCCGCCGGTAATGGTGGATTTGATGGCGCTGGCCGTGCCGATCCAGTCCACGCCGGAGTGCTCCCAGAACCGCTTGTCCTCGATGGCCACCAGGGCGTCCACCAGGTGCTTGGGCAGGTCCTTGTACTCGATAAGCTCCCGGTTGCCGCCGCCCGTCTCCTCGCCGTTGTCGTAGAGGGACAGCATGGCCGCGCCGTTTTTGTCGTACATGGTAGAGGCCAGGGCCAGCTGCATTTCCTCCGCAGTGGCGATGCCCAGAGTGGGGCGCAGGGTGGTGTCCACATAGGTGAGGAAGATTTTGGCGAATATGCCTGCGGTCAGTACGCCGATGACGCACAGGGTGAATACGGTCAAAAAGAACCATCCGATGATCTTGCCGATGATGCGGCCCACGGAGGGCTTCTTTTTTTGGCGCCGGGCGTTCTGCTCCCCGCGGTCGGGGGAACGGCCGTCCGGACTGCCGCGATAGGTCTGATCCATAGCAGGATGTACCTCCTTTTCCAGGTGTAGGGGGAATGCGAACGGTATTTACGGTATACCAATTTATAGTATACCACAGCTTGTCAACTAAAAAAAGAGGGAAATTTCGAGCTTGTCCGGCAAAAAAACCGGGGCCTCTGCAAATTTCTTCATAAAATACAAAAAAGAAGTTGTGAAATCGTCAAAATGTCACATGGAAATCCTCTTGCAATTTGGAGAAAAAACGGTTACACTATAGGAGCGGAGCCGGTGAGGCGTTCCGCGCGAGAAAGCGGAAGGAGGGAGCCGCCGTGAGTGAGGAGTTCGGCCCCAATTTCATTACGGTAACGGACGAGGACGGCAACGACATTGAGCTGGAGCTGCTGGATGTGCTGGAGCACAAGGGGCAGACCTATATGGCCTTTTCCCCCGCCGTGCCGGAGGAGGGGCCTTCTTACGCCCCCATTCCCAGCTCCAGCACCCCCTCCTATGCCAGCAGCAGCATCAGCTACCCCTCCAGTTCCTCCAGCTCTGCCGCGCTCCCGCCATCCTCTTCTTCCAGCGTGGCCCCGGCGCCCAGCAGCACCTCTTCCAGCAGCCGCCCGCCCGCTTCCCCTTCCTCCTCCGCCTCCAGTGTTCCGGAGGACCCAGCCAGCCAGGAGGATGAGGAGGAGCTGGAGGAGGAAGATCCGGTGGTTCCCTCCAGTGGGGACGAGGTCCGGGGCATCTGGCTCTCCTACCTGGATTTGGGTCCGCTGCTCAGCGGCAAAAGTGAAAGCGCCTTTACCGCCAGCATCGGGGTGGTGATGGACAACATCAAGAATTTGGGCCTCAACACCGTCTATGCCCAGGTGCGCCCCTTTGGGGATGCCCTCTACTACTCCGATTACTTCCCCTCCAGCTATCTTTTCACCGGCACAGAGGGGGAGATTGGCAGCCAGCCCTACGACGCGCTGGAAATCATGATTCAGGCGGCCCACAGCCGGGGCCTGCGCATTGAAGCCTGGCTGAACCCCTACCGGGTGCGCACCTCCAACAAGGCCCTTTCCAGCGATAACCCGGCCCGGCAGATGCTGGACACCGGGGATGCCCTGCGGTACGACGGGGGCATCTACTACAATCCCGGCAGCGCCGCCGCCCGCCAGCTTATCCTGGACGGCGTCCGGGAAATTGTGGCGAACTACGATGTGGATGGCATCCACTTTGACGACTACTTTTATCCCCCCAACGCCTCCGCCTCCTTCGACCAGGCCACCTACCAGGCCTCCGGCTCCTCCAAGAGCTTGGCCGCCTGGCGGCGGGAGCAGGTGGATATCCTGGTAAAGGCGGTCTATAACGCCGTGGGCACCGGCACGGTCTTTGGCATCAGCCCGGCGGGGAACAGCCAGAACAACTACAACGCCCTGTACTGCGATGTGGAAAAATGGCTCACTACCCCCGGCTATGTGGATTATATCTGTCCCCAGGTGTATTTTGGCTTCAACAACTCGGTGAAGCCTTACAAGAGCACCGCCAAGGAGTTTAACGACATGATCACCCAAAGCGGGGTGAAGCTCTATGTGGGCCTTGCCGCCTATAAAATCGGAGACGCCCAGCAGGGCGGGAGCGAATGGGTCCAGAACACCGATATTATGGCCCGGCAGGTGGAATACGCCCGCACCCTTTCCAGGTACGGGGGCTTCGCCCTTTACCGGTACGATTCCCTTTTTAACCCCGCCGGCGGCGTGTCCGGGGCGGTGAAAAAGGAGATTGCCAACTTGAAGGATATTTTGTAGGCCGGATATCCGGTCTATCTAAAAGAGCAAGGACATCGGGAGGAAGCATTGTGCGGGATCTGCTGAACAACAATGGCAAGCTGGTGACGCTGATGGGGAGCCTCTTTGCAGGCATCATCGCCGTCACCGGGGCCGTGGCGCTTTTCCTGGGGGATATGGAGTATCCCCCTCTTTTTGCTGCCAGTTCTACCAGCCAAAGCACGCCTGCCCCCCAGGAGCCGGAGGGGCCGGGGGAGGATGCCACCCCGCCTCCGGCGGAGGACCCGGATAACTCCGGCTTTATCGACCCCCCGGCTGATCCCGATGGGGAGGAGCCGGTGATCTACACCTACAATAAGCCGGATGAGATGCGGGGACTCTATCTGATTCCGGGGCAGGATTTTCTTACCGGGGATAGCTCGGAGGAGAAGGTGAAGGCGGAGATAGACGCCGCCATCGGACATGCTGTCTCCATGAAGCTCAACACCGTAATCCTCCAGACGGCGGGGCAGCAGGGGGTCATCTACAACAGCAAAAATCTCCCGGCCCTCACCACCTTCTTTGACCCTCTGACCTACGCCATCTCCCAGGCGCGGGCCCAGGGGCTGTATGTCTACTGCATCTACAACACCATGTACGTGGGGGATGGGGAATCTATGGGCCGGGCCACCGGTATGGATGCCGCCACCCTGGACTTCATCCGGGAGGAGGTGGGGGAGTTTGTCCGGAACTACCATCCGGACGGCCTTTTCCTGGACCAGTATTATAATGAAGAGACCACCTCCTCCTATGGGGCTTACCTCAGCCAGGGGGGCGGCATCGGCTACCAGAGCTATATGCGTTCCCTTTCCCGCACCGCCCTGGAGACAGTTCTGAGCACGGTGGAGGAAAATGCCCCTGGGATGCAGGTGGGTATCCTCACCGACGCGGTGTGGGAAAATAAGTCCCAAAACGAGGCGGGCTCCAACACCTCCGCCTCCTGGACGGTGCTGGCAAACGGCAATACCGACGTCAAGGGGATGCTGGAGGAGGGAAAGTTTGATTTTGTAGGTGTCAGGGCCTCCGGCTCCACCAGCGATGGGGCCATCCCCTTTGATACCGTCACCGCCTGGTGGGGGAAGCTGGCTCAAAGCTGCGGCACCTCCATGTATGTGATTCACTCCGCGGACCGGATGGGCACCAACCACACCGGCTGGAGCAGCAACACCGAGATGGTGCGCCAGCTGGACAACGCCCACAAGGTGGAGGGCTACAGCGGCAGCGTCTTTAACTCCCTGGCGGCGCTGCTGGCCAATCCGGGGGGCGCCACCGATAACATCCTCAAATACTTAAACGACCAGACCAGCGCCCAGTTTATCCTTACCGAGCTGAAGCTCACCAAGCCGGAGCAGACCACCTACACCACCAACGAGGCCACCGTCATGTTCCAGGGGGCCAGCGACCCCACCAATAAGGTGACACTGAACGACAAGGAGATTACCACCGACCAAAATGGCTATTTCTCCGTCTCCCAGGAGCTGGCGGCGGGGCTTAATACCTTTGTCTTTGCCCATAAGGGGAAGACCGTCACCTACAACATCACCCGGCAGGTGAAGGTGCTGGATAAGGACAGCGTGGCCCCCACCGGCAGCATCAACATTGACGGCGGCATGAAGATTACCGTTTCGGTAAACGCCTACGCCGGTTCCACCGTCACCGCCTCCCTGGGGGGCAGCTCCATCACCCTGGTGGAAACCAAGGCGGAAGGGGATAACACCGATAAGACCTCCTCCTACGTCCAGTATTCCGGGGATTTCACCGCGCCGGAGGCCACCTCCTCGGCCCAGAAGCTGGGGACCATCACCTTCAGCGGCTCCTACGAAGGCTTTACCGACACTGCCACCGGGGCCACGGTGACGGTGAATAAGAAGGCGGTCATCGGCTCCGGCAAGGCGGTGGTAGTAAAGGCCAGCCAGGCGGAGACCTTCCCCAGCGACACCATGAACGACATCTCCAGCCCCTACTGCTTCCCCCTTCCCGCCGGGGCGCTGGACTATACCCTGGGGGATGAGATTGTCTACCGGGAGGGGAACAGCACCTACCGCTACTACCTCCTGGAATCCGGCCAGCGGGTCTATTCCAAGGATATTACCTCCACCTCCCAGAAGGCGGAGGACAACGTCATCCAGGGGATGACCGTCACCAGCACCTCCTCCTACACCGATGTCATCCTCACCATGACCCAGCCGGTAAGCTACGACGCCTCCTATTCCTCCAGCGGCATGAGCTTCGACTTTGCCTACACCAAGACGGTGTGCGGCAATATGCCGAACCTCACCAAAAACCCGCTTTTCTCCTCCGCTACCTGGAGCGGCCAAAAGCTGACCCTGGCCTTCCGCAAAAACAATGGCATGATAGGCTACCGGGCCTCCTACAGCGGCAATATCCTTACCCTGCGCTTTCACAACGTCCCCACCATGGAAACTGCCCGCATCGTCATCGATCCCGGCCACAGCGGCCCGGACAGCGGCGCGGCGGGGAACCTGGCCGCCTACCCGGAAAAGGTGGTGAACCTCCAAATTGCAAAGCGTCTGTACAATGTTTTGAAGAACAGCTACGGCGCCAACGTTTATCTCATTGATACCACCGGTTCCAGCAAGGTGGAGCTGGCCACCCGCGTTTCCCTGGCGGAAAAGCAAAACGCCCAGCTCTTCCTCAGCATCCACTGCAACTCCGCCGCCAGCACCTCCGCCAAGGGGAACGAGGCCTATTACTTCTATTCCTTCTCGAAGCCCTTTACCGATTATGTAAACAGCGCCCTGTATTCCGCCATGGGCAATTCCAACCGGGGCAGCAAGTACGGCCTCTATTATGTCACCCGCACCAGCCACTACACCTCCACCCTGGCGGAATGCGGCTTTATGAGCAACAACAACGAATATAAGCAGCTGCTGGATTCCGCCACCCAGCAGGAGATGGCCCAAAATCTGGCCCAGGCCATCGCCAATTACTTCTCCTCCATCCGGGTCACCGGCTACCAGAACGGCACCGAATCGGTGGGGGCTGTGTCCCAAATTCCGGTTACCGGCGTTACCCTAAATAAGACTGAATTGGCTCTGGCAGCGGGAGCCAGCGAGACACTTACTGCCACTGTGGCTCCGGAGAATGCCACCAACAAGACGGTGAAATGGAGCACCAGCGACGAGAAGATTGCCACGGTGGATGCTACTGGAAAGGTCACCGCCATCGCCCCTGGCACCGCCACCATCACCGCCACCACCGAGGACGGAGGCAAAACCGCCGCCTGCCAGGTGACGGTTACCAGCGCCGTTACCGGCGTTACCCTGAACAAAACCACCCTCTCCCTGGCGGTGGGGGCCAGCGAAACCCTTGCCGCTGCTGTCGCCCCGGAGACTGCCCCTAACAAGGCTGTCACCTGGACTACCGGCGACCCGAAGATTGCCACGGTGGACGGCGCCGGAAAGGTCACCGCCATCGCCCCTGGGACCACCACCATCACCGTCACCACAGTGGACGGGGGCAAGACCGCCGCCTGCCAGGTAACCGTTACCGCCGCCGCCATCCCTGTAAGCGGCGTGTCCCTGAACAGGCCGGACCTCACCCTGGAGGTGGGGGCCAGCGAGGTTCTCTCCGCCGCCGTTGCCCCGGAGAATGCCACCAACAAAAATGTAAAGTGGACCAGCAGCGATACATCGGTAGCCACAGTGGATGGTGCCGGAAAGGTCACCGCAGTGAAGAAAGGCACCGCCACCATCACCGCCACCACCGAGGACGGGGGCAAGACCGCCGTCTGCCAGGTGACGGTAAACGACAAGCCCCCGACGGTGGTTCCGGTAACGGGCGTCACCCTGGATAAGACTGCCCACACCCTCAAGGCAGGGGAAACGGTTGCCCTTCAGGCCACGGTCACCCCGGAAAACGCCACCAACAAAAATCTTTCCTGGAGCACCAATAACAGCAACTCTGCCAAAGTGGATGCCAGCGGCGTGGTCACCGCGGTGGCGCCAGGCACCGCTACCATCACCGCCTCGGCGGGAGAGCTGTCCGCCACCTGCACCATCACAGTGGAGGCAGAGGCCCCGCCTCCCACCCCGGTGACCGGCGTTACACTGAACCAAAGCAGCCTTTCCATGGTGATGGGCGATTCCCCGGTGACGCTGATTGCCACCATTACCCCGGCAGATGCCGCCAACCAAGCGCTCACCTGGAGCAGTGATAACGAGGCTGTCGCCACCGTCAGCGGCGGCACCGTCACCCCAGTGGGGGCGGGGACCGCCACCATCACCATCACCACAGCGGATGGAGGCCACACCGCCACCTGTACTGTCACCGTGGTGGCAGCGCCTCCACCAGAGGGGGGCGGGGGAGATGTCCCTGTGAATCCCGACCCGCCCCCGGCGGAGACCCCGCCGGATACGCCACCCCCGGCGGCATAGCGAGCGGACAATCCGCCCCAGCAAAAATACCCTCTATCCTGTCTTTTAACAGGATAGAGGGTATTTCTTGTCCCTCTTTTTCATAGATTGTAGGGAAGGGGGTATGGGGAAGTGAGAAACCGGTACTACAGAACAATGACGGTGCACCGGGGAAGGAGCGCCCCGGCGGGCCGTGGCAGGGGGGAGGAACCCCCTCTCACCTTCCTGGAAAACGTCACCGCCTTTACCGCCCTCCAAATCTTTCTTTGTCTCTTGGTGCTGGTGGCAGCCTTTACACTCCAGTTTATTGATGGAGAGCAGTACCAGCTGGCGGGGCGGTATTACCGTACCGTTATGGGCCGGGCAGAGGAGGACGCGGTGGAGGTAGGGGGCTTTGGGGAGCCGCTGGACTGGGAAAGCATCCTGCGGGAGCTGGAAAAAACGGTGATGGGCCAGGTGATCCGGGAAGGGGAGCCCCAGGGGATGGGAGGGGAAAGCCCCTATCTTCCCTCCAATCTGTACCAGGGGGAGGTGCTGGTCTCCGCACCGGCCCGGTATCCGGTTTATGGAGCCCTTACCTCCCCCTTTGGCCTTCGGGAGCATCCGGTCACCGGCGGCTGGGATTTCCACACCGGCCTGGACATCGCCGCCCCAGAAGGGGCCAATATCTACGCCGCCTACCCCGGCACCGTCACGCAGGTGGGCTGGTCGGATATTTACGGGAATTTTCTCATCCTGGACCACGGCGGAGGGCTCACCACCCGGTACTGCCATTGCAGCCTGATTCTGGCCCAGGAGGGCCAGCGGCTCCCGGCGGGGGCACGGATTGCGGAGGTGGGAAGCACCGGCATGGTTACCGGGCCCCACCTCCATTTTGAGGCCCAAGTAAACGGGGACCTGGTCCAGCCCCTTTATCTCTTCCAGCTGTGACCTTTTATTGGAAGGGGCTGCGAATCTCCCTCAGCTTTTGGTTCTTCTGCGGAGCGGTGCTGCTCCTCACCGCCGACCGCTCCGGCCTTTCCGGTCTGTTTTTCCTGGCCATTGCGCTCCATGAGGGGGGGCACCTTCTGTATATGCTTCTGGCCCGCCTCCCCCTGGGGGAGATCTCCCTCACCCCCCTGGGGCTGATTCTCTCCCTGCGCCCGGAATGCCACCCCGCTGCCGGGGAAAGTCTGCTATTAAATCTTTCCGGCTGCGCCGCCAACCTTGCCGCTGCCGCTCTGCTGCCCCTTTTCCCAGGGGGCGGCATGGCGGCGCTGCGCCTTTCGGCGGTAAACGCCGCCCTGGGGATTTTAAACCTGCTGCCCATCCCCGGCCTGGACGGGGCCCAGGCGCTGGAGGATTTGCTGGTGCTGCTGCTGGGATGGGAGCGGGGGGGTCGGCTTCATAGCGTCCTGATGAGGGGTGTCTGCCTGGCCGGGGTGGCGGGATGCGGATGGCGGCTTTTCACCCAAGGATTTGGCTTTTCCCGCCTTTGCTTTCTTCTAATTTTCCTGACCGCGCTGGGGCAAGGGCAGTAGGGAATAAAACGTGGTTGAAGCAGGGGAGAAAAAGCGGTATAATATAAGACAAACAAACGGTGGGGAGGATTGGAGATGAGGCAAAAAGACCGGCTTGCTGCCTTTTTCCTGGCCCTTGCCCTGGTGTTGGCCGGATGCGAGCCGGTGGAAAAGCAGGCCCAGGAAAAGCTGAACGGCGCCCTGGAATGGGTGGGGGGAAAGGTAGCCGGCGCTTTGGATAAGCTGGAAAACGCCGAGTATGAGGGCGGACCCTTTGAAAACAACGAGGAATCCGCCCGCGCCTATCTGCTGGGGCAGCTGAAGGAAAAATACGGCAGGGATTTTGTCATCACCGGCAGGGAGGACCTGCACAACTACGGTGCCCTTGCCGGGGCCACCTACCGCTGTGAGGCCGCCCCGGCGGACAAGCCGGAGCAGGTGTTCACCGCCCTGGTTTCCCAAAGCCAGTACCGGAAGGTCATCGACGATTACGCCATCTGGTTTTACAAGGAGGAGGCGGAGGCCCCGGTTCTGGCCTTCTGCAAGGAGTTTGACTATGTCCTGGACCAGAGGGTCTCCCTGGAGATGCCGGAAACATCGGTCACCTGGACCGGGGAGGACAGCCTGAAATTTTTTCTGAATAACAGCGGGGCCTATGTGAAGATTGTGCTGCGGCTGGAGGACGGCAAGGATGTGGACTTTTACGCGGCGCAGATTCAGGACTTTTTGAGCCGGGTGAAGGAGCTGGACTGCGATCTGCTCCTCCAGGCGCGGGCGGAGAAGACCTACATCTACCACCGGGAGCTGTCCATCTTAAAAGGCTTCGACCCCGCCTCCATCCCCCTGGAGGATATCCGGGAGGACGTGGAGATTATGATGAAGGTAGGCGCCCCCAGGACGGAGGAGGAGCTGGCGGAAGAGAGGGCAAAACGGGAAGCGGAGGAAAAAGCGAACGACCCGGACAGTGAGGTCCTGCCCTAGTTGAATCCAGAGATAAAATCGTGTATCATTATCACTGTCACAAAATCAAGTTAGGAGATATTTATGATACCAGCCAACATCGACCGTCAGCTTTTGAAGGTCCAGAAGCCCGCCCGGTACTGCGGGGGGGAGATGGGCAGCATCCAAAAGGACCGGGAAGAGGTGGACCTGCGCTTCGCCTTCTGCTTTCCGGACCTCTATGAGGTAGGGATGTCCCACCTGGGGATGAAAATTTTGTACTCCCTCATCAACGCCCAGGAGGGGATGTGGTGCGAGCGGGTCTTCGCCCCGGATACCGACTTCGAGGCCATTATGCGCCAGGAAAAAATCCCCCTATACGGCCTGGAGAGCTTCGATCCCATCCGGAAATTTGACGTGGTGGGCTTCACCCTCCAGTACGAGATGTGTTACACCACCGTCCTGAATATGCTGGAGCTGGCGGGGATCCCCGTCCGGGCCGCCGGCCGGGGGGAGGACTGCCCCCTCATCATCGGCGGAGGCCCCTGCGCCTGCAACCCGGAACCCATGGCCGATTTCTTTGACCTCTTCCAGCTGGGGGAGGGGGAGGAGCTGATGCTGGACTTCCTGGAGCTGGTCCGCCAGGCCAAACGGGAGGGTCTTTCCCGCCGGGAGCTGCTGCGCCGGGCCGCCGAGATACCCGGCATCTACGTCCCCTCCCTCTATGAGGTCACCTACCAGGAGGATGGCACCGTCGCCGCCGTCACACCCAGGGAGGGCGCACCGGCCAGGGTCCAGAAGCGCATCGTCAAAGATCTATCCGCCATGTACTTCCCGGATAATTTCGTGGTGCCCTTCACCGAGGCGGTCCACGACCGGGCCATGGTGGAGGTGCTCCGGGGCTGCATCCGGGGCTGCCGCTTCTGCCAGGCGGGGTATATCTACCGGCCCTTCCGGGAAAAGGACCCGGAGGTGCTGGACGGACAAGCCCGGACCCTCTGCGCCGCCACCGGCTACGAGGAGGTGTCCCTCACCTCCCTTTCCACCAGCGACCACAGCCGGCTGGAGCTGCTGATGGAGGAGATGCTCCCCTGGACCCAGCAGAAAAAGGTGAACATCGCCCTGCCCTCCCTGCGGGTGGATAACTTCTCCCCCCGCCTTTTGGAGCTGGTGCAGAAGGTCCGCAGAAGCGGCCTTACCTTCGCCCCGGAGGCAGGAAGCCAGCGCCTGCGGGACGCCATCAATAAAAATGTCACCGAGGAGGAGGTGTTTGCCACCGCCCGCACCGCCTTCGCCGGGGGCTGTACCTCCATGAAGCTCTATTTTATGATGGGTCTGCCCACCGAGACGATGGAGGATATGGAGGCCATGCTGGACCTGGCCCAGAAGGTGGTAGACCTCTTTTACCACATGCCGGAAAAGCCCAAGGGCCGGGGGGTGCAGGTGACCATCAGCGTGGCCTGCTTTGTCCCCAAGCCCCACACCCCCTTCCAGTTCGAGCCCCAGGACACCTTGGAACAGTTCCGGGAAAAGCAAAAACACCTGCTGGAAACGGTGCGGAGCAAAAAGATTCGGGTGAACTACCACGACGCCGCCACCAGCCGGGTGGAGGCCATCCTGGCCAGGGGGGACCGCCGCCTTGCCAAGGTGGTGGAGGCGGTTTGGCGGGCCGGGGGGAACCTGGAGGGCTGGGACGAGCACTTCTCCTTCCAGCGGTGGGAGGACGCCCTTTCGGCGGCGGGGGTT
>OFFE01001650.1_pt1 | contig 15322 bp, 9 predicted proteins | sample 1521371 | NCBI WGS metagenome assembly OFFE01 (sample SAMEA3504131, study PRJEB24116) | mouse gut metagenome | biome: mouse gut; feature: mouse-associated habitat; material: faeces | place: Denmark | collected 2011 | reverse complement strand
TCCTCCTATCAAGTGTTAGGTCTATCATACCCTCCTTTAGACGCTTTTTCAAGGATTTCTTGCGCTGCAATGTGATGTGTTCAGTAATTCGGGGAAGGACAAAAATTACCTCAGTTTTTCCCAAACACCTTTTCTATGCCAACGGATGAACCTTTGATGAACACTGCTCCGCTTCCCGTAATCGGGTGGTAAGTCTCGACAGGGTGCTCCGGTCTGCAATACCCAAAACACCACATTAACAAAAAGTAAAATATGAAATTATATGGCCTAGAAATTTTCTCCAATTCATGTTATGTGTCGAACAGTGATTTTCTTGATGGTCAAGTCAGTATCAATTCAACCACCTCATCAATGGGATCTCCGGTCTTGCAAATGCTGATGGAAGGCAGTCTTAAATTGAGGAAGGTATAATCTGGATAATTCTGAACAGCCCATCCACTTGTAAGGACCTCTACCTCTGCTCCTGTTGAAAGCAGTCTGGCACTATGAATTTCGTCAGTCCGCAGTCCTGAAACAGCCAGTGGTCCAATAGGACGGTGCAGGACATGAAGGTACAATTTGTTGCCGCGTTCAGTTGTCCGGCATCCGAAAGCGTAAACGGGGCGGGATGCTGCGCTGCATCTATAAATGCTCTCGCCGTTCAGACGCATCCATCCCCCTATTTCCTGGAGAGTCTTGCGAGCCTGGGCCGGGAAGTTCCCCCTTGCATCCGGCCCAACATTCAGAAGGTAATTGCCGCCTTTGGAAACACAATCTACCAGTTGCTGAACTAAAGTCCCTGGAGACTTATAAAACACATCCTCGTTATTGTAGCCGAAGCTTTCGTTCATGGTCTGGCACGCCTCCCAACAGACACTCTGTCCCGAGGGCGTGGTCAACGGAGCCGGAGGGATAATTTGTTCCGGAGCGGCAAAGTCTCCGGCCCAAGGTGTGGGATTGTCCGTTCGGAGACTCCCCAAATCGCCGCCGCTTGCCTCCAGTCGGCTGTTGATGAGGATATCTGGCTGGAAAGTCCGCACCATATTCACTAATTGAGTCGCCCTCCAATCTTCGCCCGAGTGCATCTCGTAAGAAAAGTCAAACCACAATAAATCTAACTTTCCATAGTTGGTACACAATTCTCTCACCTGGGCGTGCATATAGTCCAGGTATCGATGAAAGTCACAATGTTCATTTTTGCACAGTGCGCTGCCTCGCTGAGGGTGGAAAGGGTCATGAAAGGCGGGATAATCTGGGTGGTGCCAATCCACCAGGGAGTAATAAAGCCCAACCCGCAGTCCTTCTGCACGAAAAGCGTCCAGATACTCGCGCACAAGGTCGCGTCCAATAGGAGCGAGAGTTGATTTGAAGTCTGTATATGCGGAGTCAAACAGGCAGAAGCCCTCGTGATGTTTAGCAGTCAGGACGGCGTATTTCATCCCGGCGGCCTTGGCGTCTTGTGCCCAGGATACGGGATCGAAGTCTATCGGATTAAATTGGGTAAGATACTTCTCGTAATTCTTTGTAGAGATTTTTTGGATGCTGGCATACCATTCGCCCTTTGCAGGGATTGTGTATAACCCCCAGTGGATAAATAAACCAAAGCGGGCATCTTGGAACCATTTTGTGCTGCCCATGATTACAGAACTCCTTCTTCTTATTATAGAATTGTAGTAGGTGTGTTTGGGTTGACTGGTTATCGCATATGCTACAATAAAATGTGCTGAATGGAAATAGTGTTGTGCATATCTGATAAAAACAGACATGAAATCGTAAATTCTGCTATGTACTTTACATATGTCCTACAGGTATAATAACAGTCACAGAGAAAGGAGACGGGAAAATGGTTTCCAAAGGTACATCAAGCGGCACAGAAACAGCAATCCGCCAGAAGCGATGGTGGCATCTTTTCAAAACAGATCAGTTTCAGATGCAGACTATGATCTGGCCCGGGCTGATCATGTGTTTCATTTTCTGCTATATCCCCATGTATGGCATCATCATTGCTTTCAAGGACTACAACATCCTCTCCACCGTCACCGGCGCAGATTGGGTCGGGCTGAAATATTTCAGAGAATTTTTCAACGACCCCGCCCTCTCCAACGTTCTGCGCAACACGCTGATGCTCAACGGCCTGGCCCTCATCTTTTCCTTCCCCGCACCTATCCTGCTGGCACTGTTTATCAATGAAATCCGAAACGTCAAATTCAAGAAGACCGTCCAGACCATTTCCTATCTGCCCCACTTCCTCTCCTGGGTTATCTTCGGCGGCATTGTTCTGGAGATGCTCATGCCCAACGGGGTCATCAGTGTGACCCTCTATAATCTGGGCGTTATTCCCGAGCCCATCAATTTCATGGCTAAGGGCGAATATTTCTACGCCATATATACCATCATCAGCGTAATAAAGTCCGTGGGCTTCGGGTCTATCCTCTATGTGGCCGCCATCACGGGCATCGATCAGGAGCTGTATGAGGCCGCCACAGTGGACGGCTGCGGCCGGTTCCAGAAGATGTGGTACATCACCCTCCCCTGTATCTCCGGCACCATCGTCATCATGCTGATCTTTCAGATCAGTTCCATTCTGAATACGGGGTACGAACAGATCATCCTGCTACAGAATTCCCTGAATCTCGCTTTCAGCGAAACCCTGGATACCTACGTTTATAAAATTGGCATCGCTCAGTCACGGTACTCCTACGCGGCGGCGGTGGGCCTTTTGAAGTCCATTCTGTCGGTGACTCTGATGCTGATCGCAAACCATACATCTAAAAAGGCCCTTGGGCGCGGGCTGTTCTAAAAGGAGGAATGCAGGCATGTCAAAACGGAAAGCGGGAACAGGCCTGAACCGCAACACGGCATTCGACTGGATCAACTATGCCGTCATGGTCATCCTTGCGTTCGTCATGATTTATCCCCTCTGGTACTGCGTGGCGGGCAGTCTCAACGAGGGCATGGACTATCTCCGGGGCGGCGTATTCCTGTGGCCACGGAAGTGGACCTTTGCCAATTACAAAGCGGTATTCCTGGACAGCGCCATCCTGAATGCCTTCTGGGTAACCATCTGGAAATGCCTGGTGGGAACAGTCACCAGCGTCCTTTGCACAGCTATGGTGGCTTATGCCATTACAAGGCCGAAGCTGCGGCTGAAAAAGCTCTACATCCCCTTCATTATGCTGACCATGTTTTTCAGCGGCGGGCTGATCCCCTACTTTATCCTGATTGTGGATCTGGGCCTGTATGATTCCTTCTGGGTGTTCATCATCCCCACCATGTTCAGCGCCTACAATATGATCATCATCCAGTCCTTCATGCGGGAGCTGCCCTCAGAGTTGATCGAATCAGCGAAGCTGGACGGCGCCAGCGAATACCGGATATTCTTCCAGATGATCCTGCCCCTGTCCAAGCCGGTGCTGGCCACCATCGCTCTGTTTACGGTGGTCACACACTGGAATTCCTATTTTGATTCCATGATGTACACCTCATCCCAGGAGCTGCAGACCATCCAGTTGTTTCTGAAAAAAGTCATCACCGACCCGTCCGTATCCAGAGGGCTGGGTTCTGCGGCCACTATCGCGATCCCGGATCAGGCGGCGACGCTGACGCCGCAGGTGGTCAAGCTGGCCACCATGGTGGTCACCGCTCTGCCGGTGGTCTGCATCTATCCGTTTTTACAGCGTTATTTTGTTAAGGGCGTAACTGTGGGAGCAGTCAAAGGCTGATTCCTGCGGCACCATAAAACAGACACGAAAGAGGAGGAAAAAGAATGAAAACGAAGAAATGGCTTGCACTGGTACTGGCAATGGTAATGGCCTTGTCTCTGCTGGCCGGCTGCGGTGGCAAGGACAATACACCACCCGAGCCTGCACCGGAGCCCGCTCCGGCGGCTCCGGAGAACAGCGATCCCGCCGCGCCCGAGACGCCTGCGCCTGTGGATGGCCCCAGCTGGAAACAGGACACGTCCGACTGTACGATCACCTGGTTCATGGCCTACGACTGGTACGGCAAAAAATTTGATGAGACGAACAATCTCTTCGACAAGAAGCTGTACGAGGAAACCGGCGTGAAAATCGACATCCAGACAGGCGACACGGACAAGCTCAATATGCTCATCCAAACCGGCAAGCTTCCCGACATCATTACCCTGGATGCCAACTCCACCCAGCGCAAGCTGCTGGAGGACAACGGCATGGTGCAGCCCTTGGGCCCCCTGGTGGAACAATATGCGCCGGACCTGGCCGTTCCCCAGTCCATGAAGGACTGGTATACCGCCAAAGACGGACAATGGTATTCCATCGCCAGCTACTACTACGGTGATGACAACATCGCAGACAACAAGGGCTTTTATGAGACCCACAACCAGAACTACGTCCGGGAGGATATCCTCAACGAGATCGGCATGAACATCGACGATCTGCAAACCAAGGAGGGCTTCCTGAACGCCCTGCGGGCCGTGAAGGAGAAGAACATCCAGTACAACGGGCAAACCGTGGTACCATACATGGTCCTGTTCTCCGATATTGCTGACATCCAGATCGCCCAGCAGTTGGGGGCCAGCGAGGAAGATGCCCAGGGTAACTTCCAGTCTCTCTACACCACGCCGGAATACCGGGAGGCTATGCTCCTGTTCAATCAGATGTATCGGGAGGGCCTGCTGACCGATGACAGCTTTACCGTGGACAAGAGCCAGTTGGAGCAGGAGGTCGCTGCGGGCCGGGTATTCGCCTCCACCGCTAAGACCAATGTCTCCAACTCCAAGCAGAGCCTGTACGCCAGCGACAAGAACGCGGTCATGCGGTATGCAGGACAGTTTACCGGTGACAACAACGACCGGCCCATCATTCCCGCGCAGAACAACATGGGCTGGACCGCTACCCTGGTCAACAAAGATGCCAAGAATCCTGACAGGATCATCCGGCTGTTCGCCTATCTGAATTCCACGGAAGCAACCCTGGACAACGAATGGGGCGTAGGCGGCTGGACCCTGGGCAGCGACGGACTGGTGATCCGTGACCCCGATGTCATGGCCCTGCGGGAAGCGAATCCCACGGAGTTCACCGCCAAATACGCCGGTGATATGGGTTGGACCAGCGACTATACCATTATCCAAGGCACCTATCCCCAGGGAGACGACGTCTGGTCAGCGGACACCTACCTGATGACCCACGATGAGCGGATGACGCTTTACGATGACAAGTGCTTCGCAGACGTGGCTCCAGAGGCTGGCAGCGACGAGGCCGCCATCCAGGCCCGCATCAAGGAATACCGCCAGCAGGCCCTGGGCCGGATTATCACCGCGTCTTCCGCCGAACAGTGCGAGGCAGAGCTGGATGCCGCTCTGGCAGAGATGGAGAACCTCGGCCTGAGCAAGCTGATTACTTACCAAAACACCCTGTTCCAGGCCAACAAGGCAAAGCTGGGACTGACATATGCCTACCCCGGCAACCAGTGAGTGCAGCTCCTTTATGTGAACACTGCCTGATAAAAGGGAGCGCCCGCTACACGGGCGCTCCCTTTTCAGCTTGCGGCGGAAGGGCACGCCGCTCTACGCAGAAGCGGAAGAATGTGATCCCGCCGCTGCTTCCGACCTGAATGTAATGGTCCTCTCCGTAAAACAATTTCAGCCGGGAATTGATATTGGTCAGGCCAATGTGGCTGCCCGGGCTTTTGACGGAGACCGGCTCGTTGCGGAATCGCTCATTCAGCTCTGCCATACGGTCCGGCGAAATGGACTCTCCGTTATTCTCAATGGTGATCTCCATCTGCCGGCCCAAGCTCTGCACTGCGATGCGGATATACAGCGGCGAAACAGCCCCGCGGTATTTGAAGCTGTTTTCCACAAAGGGCTCCAGCAAGAAGCGGATAACCAGTTCCTCCATCAGCTCAGGCGGGACGTCAAAGGAAATCTCAAAGGGGATTTTCCGGATCCTCTGGATGGCGAGGTAGTCCTTCACCTGACGGATCTCTTGCTTCATAGCCACCGTCATATCTTTCGTATTCATGTTATAGCGCAGCATCCGGCAGAACGCTGAGATTGCGCCGCTCTCCTCATATAACCCCGCCAGCTCCATCCGGGCGGAAAATACCTCCATGGTGTTGTATAGAAAATGAGGGTTGATCTGGTGCTGAAGCGCCAGGAGAACCGCCTCCTTTGCGGCGGTTTTCTCCTGAATCTTCTGGTCCAGGAGGGAGCGTATCTGTCCCAGGAGGTAGGTAATGCGCTGGGCCAGAATGGAAATTTCATCCCGGCGTTTTGAGATCTCCGCGATTGATGAGCCAGGCGGTCCGGCGTGTGGGTTGAAGTCATTTTCAATGGCAACGGCCATCTCGTCCAGGCAGTGATGGATGTCCTGGATCATCCGTCGGTTGTAGAGAAAGAAGCCGGCAAGCATAACCGCGACGACCGCCAGCAGCAGCAAAACTGCCAGCACAGCCACGAAGGTGATCTGGGCCCGGGGTGAAATCACGACGACGCTGAGCGGGCCCTTGGGCAGCTCGTGGCGGGAATATACCAGCGATCCGGTATAACCGGTCCCGGCGTTTCCGGCAAAGGTGCGGAGCTGATCTTCTGTCAGGGGCGTATCGGTGTAATTATAAAAGTAGCAGCTGTCCACCACCATAGGCCCCGGTTGTTTCAGGACGTCATGAACCGCCAGCACCCGCTTGGGAACCATGGCCTCCACAACGCCCAGCAGACGGGAGCCCACCTTAATTTTATGGAGATAGTGGTAGGTGTCGCCGGACCCGAGACGCTGGTTTTCGGGAAGTTCTCCGTCAAAATTCCCGTCCAGCCAGACGTTCTCCTGACCGGAGCTGTAAAATGTCTGAAAAACCTCGCCGCGGTCAATATACCGCATGGGATAAAAAACGCCGAAGCCCATGGGGATGGAGCTGTTTTCCAGATAGACCCGGAGCTTGATATCGGACATGCCGTTGGTTGCCTTTACAAATTCATATATGGTAGTACGGTAGTACAACAGATCCGAGGATGAGCTGTATTCCTTATCAAAAAAATTCAGGATGCTCTGGTTCTGCAGTACAGACTTACACATGTTCTGCGCAAGCTCCGTTTGCTGGGAGACAGCGTTCACCACCTGAGCGGCAAGATTTTCGTTTTGCGCCAAGTCATTTTTCAGCTGGAGCTGGTTGGCGTACACCGTGACTCCCGCCAGAATAACGCAGAAGGGCAACAGGACAAAGCAGAAAAAGGATCTCAAAAATTTTATGAACAGACGGTTTTCTCCCATGACGCGTCTCCCGATAATGGTTTTTCCAGGAATCTGATGTAAAGCCGGCTTGTCCGCCGCCAAATGCGGCATACGGTGCTTCCGCTTTCCTAATACGGCTGCGTGTGGTATACTCAGGATGCCGGAACAGAGAAGGAGTGACAACAGCATGAAGATTCTTGTTGTAGACGATGACTGCCTGATTTGTGAAAACGTGAAATCAAAGCTCCACCGGATCATGGGCGGCGAGGACCTGTCCTGCCAGACGGCCGTCAGCGTCGTTGAGGCGAAGCTGCTGGTTCAGGATCAACCTCCCGATATCCTCATCACCGATCTGAATATGCCAGGAATCTCAGGGATCTCCCTGATAAAATATGTAAAGCAGCGATATCCCGGAACGGCAATCTACGTACTCAGCGGTTACGATGACTACCACTTAGTCCGTCAAGCTTTCCTCAGCGGGGCGGATGATTATCTGCTCAAGCCGGTAGACCTGGAAGAGCTGCGGGAAAAGCTGTTCTGCATGGAAGATGCCGCAAGTCCGGAGACTGCCGCAAAGGATTTTCAGTTCGAGTCCGTCCTGGCGTTTATTGATGAAAACATCTGCCGGGATCTCACTATGGACGAAGCCGCCGCCAACATCGCCATGAGCTACAACTATTTCAGCAGACGGTTCCGGGAGGTTACCGGATACAGCTTTCCGGAGTATGTCAACCGCAGGCGGATCGAACTCTCCAAAGCCTATCTGCGGGATCCCAGCCTGAAGATAGCCGATATTGCGTATAAGATTGGCTATCATTCGCCCTCCAGTTTTTCGCGGGCATTCAAGAAGTATGAGGGACGTTATCCATCGGACTATCGGAATGCACTGGGCATCACGACCAATTAAATTATACACTGTGCCGGGTAGAAATGCAACGAAGATTCTGCTTCGCTCAACATACAGTAAAGGAGATTTTTATGGATCTGCGAAACCTGCTGGAAAACCCCGGGTTCTATGAAGAAAATTGTCTTCTGCCGCATTCAAATCACAACTGTTGTTTTCCGAATGAGGATACACCCCGCGAATTGCTCTTGGATGGCGTTTGGAGGTTCCACTTTGCGCCCAATCTTTCCCAGAGGATACATGATTTCGAGTGCGGCGCAGAGACCGGGGAAGACTGGGGATCGATTCCTGTTCCTGGACATATCAATTTGTGTGGATATGGCAGCCCCCAATATGTGAATAAAGCCTATCCCTGGGACGGCAAGGAGCAGCTCGTCCCTCCGTCTCTTCCCAGGGAAATCCCGGTCGGACAGTACCTGCGGACCTTTACTGTGCTTGATGAATGGACAGGAACCAGCATTCATCTGCGGTTTGAAGGTGTTGAGCCTGCTTTCCGCGTATGGTGTAACGGACGCTATATAGGCTACCACGAGGACAGTTTTATGCCTGCGGAATTTGATGTTACCAAATGGATTCATCCGGGGGAAAATCTCCTGGCGGTAGAGGTGTACCGTTGGGCATCAGGGAGCTGGCTGGAGGATCAGGATTTCTGGCGGTTCTGGGGGATCTTCCGCAGTGTCAGGCTATTATGCCTCCCATGCATCCGCATAGAGGACATAACCATTTTGGCTGGGATGGATGGGAGCCTGAAGGTGAACGCTGTACTCCACGGAGAGGCACAGGCGATTCATGTACAGGTGATGCATAAGGGGGAAACTGTTGCCAGCGCAGAAGCCCCGGTACACAACAGACGAGCGGTGGTAGAGATGGCGGTCCCCTCGCCGGAACTCTGGAGCGCAGAAACACCGAATCTGTACGAATGTATCGCAGATGTCATTGTTAACGGGGAATCAGCCTCCGTCTGCCGGCAGTCCTTTGGCTTCCGCACGCTTCACATTGATGGAAACATTTTGAAGCTGAATGGAAAGAGGATCGTGTTCCACGGCGTCAACCGGCATGAGTGGAATGCCCGGAGCGGACGGATGATCCAACCAGACGATATGCGATATGATGCGCAGACAATGAAACAAAGCAACATCAACGCGGTACGGACCAGTCACTATCCCAATTCCAGTGACTGGTATGACCTCTGCGACAAGCTGGGACTATACGTGATGGACGAGGTGAATCTGGAGGCCCATGGAACCTGGGCGCAGCCTCCGTCCTATCTGGATGAATCCCGCCGCCTGCCCTTTCTTCCGGGAGACCGTCCGGAATGGAGGGATGCTGTGTTGGCCAGGGCCAGGGCCATGTACCAGAGGGATAAGAATCATCCGTCAGTTTTGATCTGGAGCTGCGGAAATGAGTCTTATGTCGGAGAGACCTTCCGGGAGATGAGTCAGCTGCTGCACAAATGGGATCCCTCGCGGCCCGTACAGTACGAATGTGCCTACTGGAACGAGCAATACCATGACATAGTGGATATCCATTCTACTATGTATGTGCCGCCGGAACAGGTCGAGGCGCTGCTGCAGAAGCACCCCGAAAAACCTTACATTCAAGTAGAATACGCCCACGCCATGGGAAACTCCTGCGGGGATATTCGCGCCTACATTGCGCTGGAGAAAAAATATCCTCATAATCAGGGAGGCTTCATCTGGGACTGGATCGACCAGCAGATCTGGGTTGATGGGAAGCTGTATTATGGAGGGGATTTTGACGACCGGCCCTGTGACGGCGACTTCTGCGCCAACGGGCTCCTGTTTGCCGACCGTACTCCCTCCCCAAAGCTGGCGGCGGTCAAGATGGAATATGCGCCTATTTCTATGGAGTTTCGGAAGGACCGGCTGCTCATTCAAAACCAGCGGACCTTTACCGGGACGGAGGACTGCGTTTTGCTCCTGACCTTCTTGGCGGATGGAACGGCGTTTGCGCAGGAGCAGTATTCTCCTCGTGTTCCTCCTGGAGGAGAGGTGGAACTGCGCTTTGATCTGCCTGTTTTCCCGGAGATGGGAGAGATTGTCGCAGAGGCGAGCTTGCAGTTGGCGCATGCCTGTCCGTGGGCAGATACTGGACACGAAGCGGCCTTTGCACAGACGGTCTTGCGGCGGCGTGCCTCCGGCAGCGGTTGGTCGCTGGTAGACGGAACGGACCACATCGGCTTGCATGGCAGCCGAATCTCCGTACTGTTTTCCAAGAAGTCCGGCATGATGACAAGCCTGCTGATTGATGGTAGGGAGTGGATGCAGAGTCCCTTCGTGCCGGTATTCTGGCGTGCGCCTGTGTCCAACGACATGGAAAGCGCCTATCCTCTGGAAAAGGCGGCGTGGAAGGGGGCCAGTCTCTACCGGCGTTTGAAGCAGTTTCGGCTGCTGGAGGACGGCAGCTGTTATCAGGTTTGGTTTGAATACGAACTGCCCGCCGGACTGGGTATCTGCCACATGCGTGTTCTATTCCTTGCCGGGGACCGGATCCGGATTGCTCTGAGTGCTCAGAAGCTGGAAAACATGTCTGCCCCGTTCTGTTTTGGCTTAGAGGGTGCAACCAAGGCGGAGAATCATCTGCTGCGTTTTTATGGACTGGGGCCGGGTGAGGCCCCCGCTGACCGAACTTCCGGCAGCCGTCTTGGAGTTTGGACTGTTGACGCAGAAACGGCGGCAACACCTTATATGAATCCTCAAGCGTGCGGACAGCGTGCGGATACGCGGTGGCTGGAGTGCGGCGGTGTCCGGGTAGAAGGGGAGAGTCCTTTTACCTTTTCTGCGCTGCCGTATACCTGTCATGAACTGGAAAATGCTCTTCACTCCTGGCAGTTGCCGCCCGCCGATAAAACGGTACTGCGGCTTCTGGCATGGGAGTGCGGCGTTGGTGGTGACGATACCTGGGGAGCGCGTCCCCACGAGGCATTTTGTATGGAGCGGGAACCTTTATATTTTTCATTTATTCTATCACCCGGGGAGCAAGGGGAGATAACATCATGAAACATTTGAACGTACAATTTGCAAATGTTTGTGCGTTCCAGAATGACCGGATTTTGGAATTTGCGCACGAAGAACTGATCGAGGGGCTGGAGGCGCTGCTGGACTGGTCTGAAACAAAGCTGACAGTTGTCTTTTCCACGCCGGAACAGCCGCTCCGGTTTGATGGCTATCAGGCTTCTTTTCATGGCGGACAGCTCCGGATAGAGGCATCTTGCCCACGGGGATTCCTTCACGGCGCATATGAGACCCTTCGGTTTTTGGGTTGGGATTATACCTTCCCCGGCAGGGAACGGCAGTCTGTCCTGCGCCATCTGGACGCCGGTATCCCGGAGTTTTCCTTCCGGAGAGAGCCTTGGATGGAGTATCGGGGGATCTGTCTTTATAACACGACCAAAGAGACCTGGAAGGAAACTCTGAACGCGGTTGATTGGATGGCGAAAAACGGATATAATTTTCTGCTGACCTCTTATCACCGTCCAGATGATACCGGGCAGGGGGATCATGCCATCCTCTGGGATGAAATCGGGGATCGGCTGCTTCCTGAGATCCAGAAACGCGGCGTCGTTCTGGACATGAGTGAACATTCCACCGACTGCTTTTTCCCGCGAGAGGAACTGTTCCCACAGCATCCGGAATGGTTTGCGTTGAAAGACGGGCAGCGGCAGCCCCTTCAGATCTGCTATTCCAACCTTCGGGCGGTAGAGACTTATGGAGACCGGCTGGCGGCGTTTGCCGCAGACAAACCGTGGTTTCAGTTTATGGGAATCTGGCCCCTGGACGGCGGAGATTACTGCGAATGCGAAGCCTGCCGGGACCCGCTGACCATTTACCGGGCCAATGTCCGCATTTCTCAAAAGCTGGCGCAGGTACGGCCTGATCTGACGGTAGAACACTTGGCGTATACCGCACAAAGCTTCACCAGGCCGAAGGATGCTGTCCCGAAAAATATGAGCGTACTGGTTTGCAGCGCGAAAAACGAGGTTGCCTACGAGTGGGCGCAGAGAGCCGGAGCCGGCGGAGGTGCGTTCTATTTTGATTATAATACAGGAGACCACTACCGGTTCCGGTCCCTGCTATGGCTCAATCCCCTATACTGCCGGGAGATCGTCAATGTTATGGTTTCCTATGGTTTCCGGGGGATAGTCTCCCTCTATCTGCCAGTGACTGCCTGGTGGCAGGCAAGTATCAACTACTGGTATCTGCGCCAGTTTTACTATGAGCCGGATGCAGATGTAGAACTGCTGACCAGGGAGCTGGCAGGAACGCTGTTCGGCACGCCCGCTGCAGAGGAGATGGGGCATATCCTGCTGCAAATTTTCCGTGATTTGCAGGACCCGATCCTTTGGAACGGTATTCCCCACGGATATGAGTGGTTCAAGGGCAGGATCGCACAGAGAAACCGCCTGCTGGACGCAGCGCAACGGCAGAGGTACGAGGCTGTATACAAGGATATTCTTTTCAGGATAGGAACTTGTGAGATATCGGGGCAAAGGGAACAGCGAAATATCCAGCAGCTCATGCGGTATCTGCATCTACAGCATCTGTATTTTGTGCTAATCACGCAGTATGACGCCGACCATGACGGGGAGGACTCCATTGAGCCATACCTACGTGCGCTGAAGGAGTATGAGACCGACCCAGACAATCCCTATATTTCCGAAAGATACGCCCGCTGGCGGATCGTTGGCAGAGATAATATCCTGTTGCCGGACAGGGAGAATTATTACCAGGCGCGAATGGGGCAGGATGATTAGAAAAAGGGAATCGGGAGGGCTGCGCGTTAAAGTGCATACCGGTATCTGCCGGAACGAATACCGCAGGGACAAGTTTAATGCTTGCTGCAAATAGAGGAGAAATTACGATTATTCAGTTTATATGACTTTTCTGCCCGTATGTGTTTCTCAGGTTAATGCGGGCGTCAGACATACTGAGCTGATAATGGAAGGCACCTTGAAAAAAGGCTAAAATTGCCAACAAATAGTAACTTTTGCTATTTTATTGCGTGGTGAAAAATGCTAAAATATCAGCGTAGCTCAACACAAAATTTGGTCAATTTTGAAGGAGGCAGAATAATGAAAAATGCAATTAAACGCGTAGTTTCAGCTGTTCTCATCGCAGGAGTTGTTTTTGGATTGTATCCAACACAAGCGCATGCGGCAGGTAACGGGGTAGTCTCCGTTGATTGGGATGCCACATATCAGGAAATTGATGGGTTTGGGTTCACTCAGGAAGAAGAATGTACCTATGTAATGCAAGAGCCTTACCGGACCGAAATCATGGACTTACTGTTTGACCAAGAGGTTGGCATTGGCTGTTCCATTCTTCGTACAGAAATTGGATGCGGCGAGAGCAAGCCTACGATTGAGCCTGAATTGGGCGTATGGAACAAAGAGGGCGACCCTAGAGAGATCTGGTATTTTAACGAGGCCTTGGCGCGTGGTGTTGACAAAATCTATGGAACCGTGTGGACCCCTCCAAAATGGATGAAAACCAATAATTCCTGGACAAATGGAGGTTGGCTTAAAAAAGAGCACTACCAGAATTTTGCGCAATATTTGGCGGAGTACGTGAAAATTTACAGAGATGAGTTTGGCTTTGATATATACGGGATTTCTCCCGCAAACGAACCAGAATATCCTGCACAGTGGAAGTCTTGCCTGTGGTCCGCCTCACAGATGAAAGATTTTATTGAAAATTATCTGTATCCAACTTTTCAGCAAGAGGGGCTTACTACAAAGATTATGGTTGGAGAGAGTGGAATCTGGTCTGATTCTCTCGCTAAGCCAATACTGAATGATGGGAATACGCGACATATGATTGATGTCGTGACGTCCCATCAGTATCAAGGTCTGCTGATTGATTTGCCCACTGCACGAGAAAATGGAAAGCATTTATGGCAATCAGAGCTTTGCAAGTCAAACGATGCATTTCATGTCGGGATTGACAATGCAGTTGATTGGGCAAAAAAAATTCATGACTTCATGACCATAGCTCAAGCCAATGCGTTCTTATTCTGGCGTGGCGCACATGCAGCAAACAACGATCAAACTCTTATCCGCCTTGACACCGATGACAGCTATACCATTTCCAAAAGACTCTATTCACTTGGTCATTATAGTAAATTTGTGAGACCCGGTTGGGTCAGGATTGGTGCGACAGATAAAGCCTATTCCGGTTTGCGCACCACAGCCTATAAGGATCCCGAAACTGGTGACTTTGCGATTGTCATTGTAAATGACGACCGGAATAACAATCGCGTAGTTGATTTCGAATTTAGGAATTTTGCAGCTGGAAGTGTTACCCCATACGTAACAGATTTGAACTATAATATGGAACAACTGGAAGATGTAGCTATCCAAAATGGCAGATTTACCATATCTGTAGGAGCGGAATCGATCATGACCCTAACCGGAACAAATGGATCTGCACCAATAGATGTCAAGTCCTATAATATTGTTGATGAGTTGAACAATATGGATATGCTGGATAGTTGTTCTGCCGGATGGACAATTGAGACAGGTAACGGATATGGTCGCTATGATGATTCAGAAAGTTGTCTTCGTAGGACAGAACTTACTGCTGAGCAGGCGGTTTATCATCTGGATTATTTAGACGATTTTCTGGCTACGATTCACTTCTGTGATGATGTGTCAGGGATTGCCTTTTATATTTCGTCCGATGGAGAAAACTATGATTTGCTCAATGTGAATCATACAAAACCTGTTGCAACGACAAAAGATTGGAATCGAGTGCAATTTTATCCTGCCAATGGCATCCCATCTGATACGCATTATTTAATGATTGAATTTTCCGGCGGAGAAAATTGTTGGAATAAGCATTTATCAAGAATCCAGTTTTCAGGTCAAATGTAAGACATTTGGAATCAAAAATGTTTATAATTAGCTTATTTGAAAAGCTGGATTAAAAATGCCCCAGGAGCTAGTATCTGACCATCTTACCAATGCGGCCAGATACTGCCATAATGGATTCAGCTTGGAACCCGAGCTGGAGAGATCATAGGAGGGTTGCCATTTCATGTGTTCTCCTTACTGGATTGCATCTGTCAGGCTGAGAATCACCCCCTGCTAAACTGGTTGAATCGAACCAGTAAAACCAGACATAGACAAAAGCCCCTGGTGTAGGAAAATAGAACTATTGAACCGCCCCGTATTGTGCGGACAGCACAAAAAGGCCCCTGGTAGGAAATAATT
>OFFE01001647.1_pt1 | contig 15338 bp, 15 predicted proteins | sample 1521371 | NCBI WGS metagenome assembly OFFE01 (sample SAMEA3504131, study PRJEB24116) | mouse gut metagenome | biome: mouse gut; feature: mouse-associated habitat; material: faeces | place: Denmark | collected 2011 | reverse complement strand
TTCTTTTTCTTCTTGCGAAAGAAGAAAAAGAAGCAAAAAGAAGAACGACAAAAGGCTTCAATAACACAGCAAATTTTGCATCAAAAATCTGCGTGGTTTGGACACTCCTCTTTTGGGAAGGTCTGTTCAACGTTCATAATGCGACCACAAACTAATAATTTTTATTATTCGCTCTTCTTCATATACCTGATAAATCAAGCGATGTTGGAGATTGATACGTCGAGAATAAGAGCCTTGCAAATCGCCTACCAGCTTTTCATAACTAGGTGGAATCTGCCATGGATTTTGACGGATGATTTCAATTAACCCTTTCACCTTTCCATCTAGATGGGCAGCCTTCAACTTTAAAATATCCTTTTGAGCAGTTTTTGTGTAAAAGATTTGATACACACTACCACTCCACTTCTTCATCTGAAATACATTCAGAAAGTGGCGTAGCCATTCCATCCAATAGCTTCTTTTTCATAATCGGGTCAGAAAGAAGATGCAGTGTTTCCATCATCCCCCGGTAATCCTCTTCGCTAAGCACAACAGCGTTTCCTGCTCTGGTACTAATATTTAGCGGTTCATTATATTTGATGGTCTGTTCCAGCATAGCAAAAATATTTTTTCGAAAACTGGTGATATTGGTATTCAGCACAATGAACATCTCCTTTCATGTGCATTATAATGTACGTTTTTATCGCTGTCAATACATTTACTGCTCCTCTTCCGGGCAACTGGCCTGCTCCTCCCCGTGGAGCGCCTCGTAAAGCCTTTGGGCGGCGGGCCGGGTCATCCCCTTCACCTCCGCCAGCGCCTCCACGCTGGCCCCGGCAATGGCCTTCCAGGTCTTAAAGTGCTTATAGAGGGCTGTCGCCCTGGTCTCCCCAATGCCCTCCACCTCCAGCAGGCGGGTGCCCACCGCGCTTTTCTGGTGGCTCTTGCGGGAAAATTCGATGCTGTACCGGTGGACCTCATCCTGGACGCCGGTGACGAAGGCAAAGACCCCCCGGTTGGCGCTGATGGCAATCTCCCCCTCCTGGGCGGTGATGGCGCGGGTGCGGTGACGGCTGTCCTTCACCATGCCGAAAACCGGTATCTTCACCCCGCACCGCCGCAGCACCTCCTCCGCCACCGCCACATGTCCGGCCCCGCCGTCGATGAGCCACAGGTCCGCCAGCCGCTCGAAGCCGTCCGCCTTGTGCTCCTCCGGGTGCTCCCGGTGCTCCAGGTAGTGGGCCATCCGCCGGGAAAGCATCTGGTCCATGGCGGCGTAATCGTCCGGCTGGGCCTGCTCCCGGATGGTGAAGCGCTTGTAGTTTTTCCGCAGGGGACGGCCGTTTTCAAATACCACCATCCCCCCCACAATGGTCTGTCCGCCGAAGTTGGAGATGTCGTAGGCCTCAATGTAAACCGGGGGCTTTTCCAGCCCCAGCAGCACCCCCAGCTCCCCCACCGCTGTCATCTCCCGGCCGGTGCGGCGGGTGCGGGCGGCCAGGGCCTGGGCGGCGTTGTTCTGCGCCATTTCAATGAGGCGCAGGGGCTGTCCCCTGGTGGGGACGGTGATCTGGAGCTTTTTGCCCCGGTCCTCGGTGAGGAGCTGGGCCAGTAAATCCTGGTCCGGGATGGCCCGGTCCAAAAAAAGCTCCGAGGGCCCGTCCTGGCGGCCCATGTAGTAGCTGAGGACAAATTCCCCCACCACGCTTTCGATGCTCTCAAAGCAGTCGAAGGTGAAGTCCTTCTTGTCCCGCAGCCGTCCCTCCCGAAAGACCAGCACCGTCAGGTAGATGGTATCGGTGCCCTGCACCGCCGCCACCACGTCCAGGCTCTTGTGGTTGTAGGCCATCACCTTCTGCTGCTGGGAGATTTTTTCCATGGCCCGGATGCGGTCCCGGTAGCGGGCGGCCCGCTCAAAGTCCAGCTCCTCCGCCGCCTGGTTCATCTTCTGGGTCAGAAGCTCCACCGACTGCACGCCGCCCCCCTTCACAAAGGTCAGGGCCTCCTGGAAGGCCTCGGCATACTGCTCCGGGGAGACCTTGCCGGTGCAAACCCCCATGCACTGCTTGATGTGGAAGTTGAGGCAGGGACGGCCCTTGCGGCAATCCTCCGGAAAGCGGCGGGGGCAGGGGGGCAGCAGGAAGGCCCGGTTGGCCTCGTCCACCGTCTGCTTCACCACCATGGAGGAGGTGTAGGGACCGATGTAGGTCATCTCCTTTTCGGTCTTCTGCATCTCAAAGGTGATGCGGGGGTAGGGGCCGGGGGAGATGCCCACGTAAAAATACCCCTTGGCGTCCTTCAGGAGGATGTTATACTTGGGGGTGTGGAGCTTTATCAGGCTGGCCTCCAGCACCAGGGCCTCAAACTCGCTGTCGGTGACGATGTAATCAAAGTCCCGGACGTTTTCCACCATGCGGTAGACCTTAATTTGGTGCTTGTCCACCGAGCGGAAATAGGAGGAGACCCGGTTTTTCAGGGACTTGGCCTTGCCGATGTAGATAATCTGCCCCTTGGCGTTCTTCATGATGTAGACCCCTGGCTCCTGGGGCAGCAGCTTGGTCCTTTGGTGGAGGGCCTCCACCACCGCCTCGTCCATCATCCCCCATCCCCCCTTTCTCCGCTTTTGGTATCTTTTTAACACGAATAGAGGGGGCGCTTTTTGGCCCCCTCTTTAATATCGGGCTTATTCCTTATTATACCGCTTTTCCGCCCCCTTGGCAAGCCGGTTACCTGCCAATGTCATACAGGCGCTGGTTGCAGTACATCTTGCACTCCGGCACCCCTTCTGGGTAGGCCGTGATGAGCTTGAGGGAATAGAGGTCGCAGGTGGTCTCCGCGTTGGTGCAGGGGTCCAGCAGCACAAAGAAGCTGTTTCCCACGCTTTTTAGCAGACCGGATACCGAGATGGTCTCCCCGGTGCCGATGAGGAACTTGCAGACCACAAAGCGCCCCACCGATTTGCAGATGCGCTCCTGGAGGGAATTGGTATCCAGCTCCTGGGTCACCACCGTTTCCATGATGGGGGTGGGCAGGGTCACCTCCGGCATATTGGACAGCTGTGCAGACATTGCACATCAACTCCTTATTTTTGTATGGATGCGGCCCCCGCGCGCCGCATGGAGCCGTCTCCCTATTCTATGCCGGAGGGCGGCGGAAGGTGTGCTTTTCAGCCATCCGCCTGGATGGCCTCCGAATGCCAAAAGCGGGGAGCTGCCATTACCGGCAGTCCCCCGCTAAATTTGCTCTCCAATCTGCGTGCTTCGGCTATTGGTACAGCTTCTAAAACGCGCTGTAGACGAAAGCCACTTCCCCTTCTGGGGCGCAAAGCCAGAAAGCCAGCAGGCCCAGGGCCGCCAGGAGATACCAGGCGTACCGGGCGGCGGGGTGGGCAAAGACCCAGCCCTTACCCGCCATAATAGTAGTCGATAAGCGCTTTATCAACTGCAAGCCACCCCTTCCATCCCAGGTGCATCACGTCACACATAAAGTATTCTTCGTACTCGCCGCCGGTGAGGTCCAGGGTCTCAATGCCGTATTCCCCGGCAATCTCCCGGACGTTTTGGTAATACTCCTCCCGGCGGTCCGCCGTAAAGCCAGTGTAATCGCTCCAAGGGCCATGGAGGGGCACATGGATAAACAGCGGCTCAATCCCCTTCTCCCGGCAGACGGCAAAGAGCACCCGCAGGTCGTCGTACTCCTTGGACCGGGAGTAGGTAAGGTTCTTGTCCCGGTCCTTCTGGCGCTCCAGCCGGGAGCCGATGTAGGTGGTGTAGTAGTCGTCCAGCATCCAAAAGTCGTTGTTGCCGCTCATGGCCTTGCCCTGGGCGACGGCGGCCTTCTCCTCGGCGGCCCAGTCGATGGCGGGCAGCTCCCCAGGGACGGGGAAGTCCTCCCCCTCCTCCAGAATGCCCCGGACCGAGACCTTGTCCTTCATGTCGTAGAGCTGGCGGCTGACGGCGTAATAGGGGGCCAGCGCCCCGTTCTTTACCCCGGACCAAAGGGTGGGGCTTGCGGTATGCTCCGCCAGGGCGGCGATGGCCGGGTCCACCAGGGAGGCGTTGGGCGTCGCCCTGTATTCCGCAATCAGCTCCGCCACCCGGCGGGAAAGGTAGGTCTTTACCTCATCGGAAAGGGTGCTGTCCTGAAGCAGCTCCAAATACTGCTGGGGGGAGAAATTTGCCATGAAGAGGTCGGGGGCTATCCCCTCCGGCACATAGGACTGGGGGGAGGTGATGAGCACCACCTTCCTGCCCCGGAGGCTCTCCCCCGAAGCGGCAATCTCCAAAGCGTGGATGAGGGACTGGCAGGAGGCCCGGCCGATAATATCCACCTGGAACCCCGCCCGCCGCCCGGCGAAGAAGTTGGCCGGATGGGTGGAGATTTCGGTGGTGCGCAGCTCGCTGGAGCCAAAAATCAGCAGGGTGTCCCCCTGGGCGGCGGACTGCTCCAGCAGATACCGCCCGGTTATCTTTTCGGTGTGGTTCACATTCCCCACGCTGTCCCGCCAGGAGGGCATCGTCCCAGTGATGGCGGCCCCCACCCCCAGAAAGGCCAGGGAAACCGCCAGAAGCATCACGATGGCGGGAAGCAGAACCTTTCCGGCGCTCCTCATCCCTGCTTCTCCCGAATGAGAGCCGCAATGGCCGCCGGAGTGGCAATGCTCTCACGGGGGAGGGCCGCCGGATCCAGGGAGACCCCGAAGGCCTCCTCCAGGCCCATCACCAGCTGGATGGCGGCGAAGGAATCCAGCAGCCCCTCCTCGAAGAGGTTCAGGTCCGCCTCAATTTCCTCCACCTCCGCGCCGCAAAGCTCGGCCACAATCTCCGCAATTTTCTGTTCCATATGGTTCACTCTCCTTATATCTGGCAATTATGGGGACTCCGCCCCCATGCCCCGCCAACTTTTTTCTTAAAAGAAAAAAGGTTGGACAAAAAAGAATTACCTTTTGTGCTAGTTGACTGCCACCAAGGTCACTCCCCAGCACCGCAAAGCGGTGCCCCAACGGGGAGCGTCCACTGAGGGGATATTATGGATGTCCCTTCGGTTGTATTGTAGGGAAGGGGCTTGCCCCTCCCCTACAAATTCTCTTTGTGGAAGCCGTGAAATATCCGCAATTTGGACACTCCCTCCCAGCGGGAGAACAAAGCCAGGACTCCAGGCAACCGCTGCCGCCCTGTGCAAAGGTCAAGGAGCGGGCCCTGCGCCCGCTCCGGGCAGGGCGAGACCCCAGCGGCACGCCGGTGCTTCTTTTTTCTCACGAGTGAGAAAAAAGAAGTGGGCACCCTGGTCACAGCAGCCTGCCGGAGAAAATCAGCAGCCCGAAGGCAAAGAGGTGGAAGGTGACAAGGACGCAGCAGACCTGCCCCCATCCCTTCTTTTTCAGCTTCCGGAAGGGCTTCCAGTGGAGATCCAAAGCCTCGTTAATGCACATCAAAGCGCTGTGGTAGGCCCCGTACACCAGGTAATGGGGGGCCAGACCGTGCCAAACCCCCATGGTCATCATGGTGAGGACATACCCCAGGTAGGAGGCGGTGCGCTGGTTTTTGAACCGCTTCTTCTTCAGGGAATCCATGGCGAAGCGGGTGTAGACATAGTCCCGCAGCCAGGTGGAAAGGGAGATGTGCCACCTGGCCCAAAAGTCCTTCATATCCACGCTAAGGAAGGGCTGATTAAAGTTTTCCGGCACCCGGATGCCCAATATATACCCGGTCCCGATAGCCATGCTGGAGGAACCGGCAAAATTGAAGAAGAGGAAAAGGGTGTAGCCGTACATATAGGAGAGGGTGGGCAAAAAGCCCTTCTCCGGCAGGGGAACCAGCCAATACTGCCAAATAAGCCCCCCCAGAACAATGGCGGAAACCCCGCCGCCCACCAGCTTCCAAACCCCCTGGCGCAGCAGCTCCAGGTACTCCGCCGGGGTAATCACCCGCTCCAAATCCCCCAAAAAGCGGCGGCACCGGTCGATGGGGCCGGAGCTTACCGAGGGGAAAAACAGCAGGAAGTAGCTCCACTGGAAGAAGGTGAGGCCCTTCACCGTTCCATCGTGGAGATTCAAAAAGACCTCCACCGCCCGGAAGGTCATATAGCTGACCCCCAGCAACCGGAACAGGGCAAAGACCGACCATACCTCCCCCACCTTCACAAGGGCCAAAGGCAGGATGGCGAAAACCACCGCCATCCAAAGGAGGAGGCGCTTCTTCACAGCCGGGCGGAAGACGAGAAAGACCACCGTCTGCCAAAACCAGAAGAGGAAGAGGGCGGGCAGCTGCCCCCCTTCCCCGAAGACGATGCAAAGCATGATGATGGAAAAGGCGTAGCCGTAGTAGCGCAGCGGCCTTCCCAGCAGCCCGATGAGCACCGCCGGCAGCAGGAGCAGCACCAGGCTATAGAAAAACAACAGACCGGAATAGGGGGTCATGGCGCGCCCTCCTCCAGGCTGGCCGCCAGGGCCTTTTTATCAATCTTGCCATTTACATTGAGAGGGAAGGATTCCACCACCAAAAGCTTTCGGGGAATCATGTAGGCGGGGAGATAGGCCGCCGCCTGCTTCTTCAGCTGGATGGAGCGCTTCAGGGAGGTGAGGCCGTCCGCCTCCCGCAGCAGCAGGAAGGCCGCCAGGTACTGCACCTTTTGGTCGGCGTCCCGCACCGGCACCACCGCCGCCCGCTGGACGTTGGGGAGCTTTTGAAGGTTCGCCTCCACATCCTCGATCTCGATGCGGTAGCCGTTTAATTTCAGCTGGTTATCCACCCGGCCGCAGTAGTAATAGAGGCCGTTTTTCCGGTAGCACAGGTCCCCGGTGCGGTAGCCTCGCAGGCCGGTTTCGGGGTGGGTGAAGAAGACCTTTTCGGTGAGGTCGGCACGGCCGAAGTATCCGGGGCCAACGGTGGGCCCCAGAATCAGCAGCTCCCCTGTCTCCTCCTCCCCGGCTACCTCCCGGCCCGGCTCCCCCAGGGCCAGGGTCACGCCCTGGATGGCCCCGCCGATGGGGATAGGGCGGCTGTCCTGGCGCATCTCCTGGGTAATCTCCGCGGCGGTGACCAAAACCGTGGCCTCGGTGGGGCCGTAGGTGTTCAGCACCTGGGCCGCCGGGAACCGCTCCGCCAGGGCGTCGCAAAGGGTGTGGGTCAGCACCTCCCCGCAAAACAAAAACTGCCGCAGATGGGGAATCAGCTCCTGAACAAAGGCCCCGGACTGGACGCACAGCTCCGCGAAGGAGGGTGTGGAGACCCAAAGGGTGAGGCCGGATTCCCGCAGGCAGCTGAAAAGCTCCCGCAGGTCCGCCGCCATTTTGTGGTCCACCGTAAAGAGGGTCATGCCACGGCTGATGCCGGCGTAAACGGCGCAGCCGGAAACGTCGAAGGAGTAGGACACCTGGTGGAGGACCGTCCCCCCCTCCTCCGGGTAGTAGGGCAGCAGCCCCTGGCAAAAGGCGTCCAGGTTCCCGGCGGTGATGGGCACCCCCTTGGGGCGGCCGGTGCTACCGGAGGTAAAGAGGATGTAGGCGGGGTCCCCCTCCCCCACCCAGCTTTCGGGGGGAACCGCCGCCGGCGCGGCAAAGATTTCCCCCAGCTCCTCCGGGCGCAGGACCTTGGCCGGGCAGTCCAAGGCCCGGCCGGTGAAGTCCACCACCACCTTGGGGCACACATCCCCGATGATTTGGGCGGCCCGGTCCTCCGGCACCACGCTGTCGATGGGGACATAGGCTCTGCCGGCCTTCAGGGCGCCAAAAAGGCAGGGGAGGAAGCCGGTCTCCTTATCCCCGCAAAGCACCACCGGGGAGCGGTCCTCCCCCAAGCTCTCCAGGAGCCAGGCGGCAAAGGCGTCCGACCAGGCGTTCAGCTCCCGGTAAGTAACCCGCTCCTCCCGGTTCACCAGGGCGGTCCGGCCGGTTTGGGCAAAGGCTGTCAGTTGTTCCAGTACGGTCATAGGCGTCTCTCCTTACATAGGTTCCGCTGTCAGCTGCAACGCGTAGACGGCGTCCCCCTCCATTTCAAAGCAAAGGGCGGGGTTGCCCGGCTCCTGGGACACCTGGTAGATAAGCAGGTACTCGTCCCCGCCGGTGGGCTCGCCGTAGGCCGCCACCACATCCGCCTTTTTGGAGCCTACTTTAATCCCCTTGGAGGTGGAAGCCTCCCCGCTTTTGGAGTAAATCTCCCCAATAAGGTCCCCCTCCGGCAGGGGATGGGTGTAGAACTCCGCCGCCGGGTAAATATAGGTCTTGTCCAGACCATCATAGGCGCAGGAGCGCCCCTCCGAATACTCATAGCCATCCCCCAGCTGGGAAAGGACCGTCTCGATGTTGTCCTGGATGCGGTAGGTGCTGCCGCCCACCGTCAGCGTCAGGTCCTCCTCCCCAAAGCCGGGGGCGTTTTTCTGGCCGCCGCAGCCGGCGCAAAGCAGCAGCGCCGCCGCCAGCAGCGCGGCAAAAATCCTCTTTCTCACTTTCCTGTTCCTCCTTACCAAATTTCCGGGCCATAGCCCTCCCAGCCAAAGACCGGCGGCTCCATATTCAGCTGGATGGGAGCCAGTGCTCCATGCTCCGCCTCGTAGGCCGCAATCTCCTCCTCTGCCCGCTTTTGGGCCTTTTCCGCCAGAAGTATGGCCTTGGAGGCCTCCGGCTCCGCCCGTCCATTAAGGCGCTGGGGCTCGGCGGCCGGGTCGTAATCCTCCGGGCAGGGGTGCCCCAGGTACTGCCGCAGCTCCTCATTCTGCTCCTCGCCAAGATACCCGGCGTCAATGGCGTTCTGTCCCCACCGGTGGGTACGGTAGAAATCGTTATCTCCCTTTAGGAAATACTGGTAGATGATCCTGCCCCGGCGGGCCCGGTAGCTTTCCAGGTCCGGATCCAGATGGTACCAGTTTCCATCCACCTTGGCCATCATCCAGGCGTGGTCCATGGCGTCCCCCTGGATGGTGAAGATAAAGCCCGGTATGTACTCCGCCTCCAGCCCCATCTCCTGTAGCAGCAGGGTGAGGGCCGCCGCTTGGTCCTCGCACATTCCAATATCGAAGCGCAAGGTGCCCACGGCCCGGTTTTCCACAAAGGGAACCGGGGTGTTCGGGTCCTTTTGGTAGATGCGCCAAAGCTCCGGACAGACCGCCTCCCCTTTGGAGACGTTCTGCACCAGATAATCATATCCCGCCTTGGCCTTCTCGTATTCGCTCATTCCAGGGGTGATAAGCTCCTCCGCGATTTGGCGGGCCAGCCACCGGGCGTAGCTCTCCACCGGCTCCGAGGGAATCCGGGGGTCCTCCGCCGATGGTTCTGGCGCCTCTACCGGCTCCGGGGCGCTTACATCCGGCAGGGATTCCCCCTTGCTGGCTTCCGATGAAACCGAAACCTCCCCCGGACGGGGTCCTTCCTGTACCGGGAGCCTGACGCCGTTCCGGCTTAGAAAACCGGCCCCCGCGTAAACCCCCGAAATGACCAGCGCCACCAGCGCGGTCAAAATAAAAAACCGTTTCAAAATCCTTTTCCTCCAGAAGGTTCGCCGTTTTTTCATACCCAATCCTTCTTTCTGATTATACAACAACAAAACGAGCTTATCAAGAGATTGTGACATTTTCGGTCGTTATTTTCCGGAAGGAGGCCTCCTCCGCCTGCCGCCCATCCCCTTCCCCGCGCCGGCGGCGCCGTCTGCCTTTTTCTTGATAGGGGGATTTATGGGGCACATGTGCCCCATAAAGAACAGCGCTGTTCTGCGATTTTTCCTTCGCTCCAGACGCTCTTTTTGTCAATTATACTCCAAAAACTGGAAAATTGCAAGCCGCTTGGTATCTCACGCAAAGGTGGGGCCATATCCCTCGAAGCCGAAGACCGGAGGGGCGATGTTCAGCTGGAGGGGAGGCAGCTCCCCGTGCTCCGCCTCCCAGGCGGCCACCTCCTTTGCGGCCTCCTTTCGGGCCTGTTCCACATCCACCTCGTCCCACCGCTCCCGGATCCGCGCCTTTGGAAGGACGGGATAGTCCTGGGGACAGAGGCGGCCCAGCCACTGCTGGCGGACCTCCTCCTTCTGCGCCTGGGTGAGCCAGCCGGTCTCCAGGGTCTTCTCCCCCCACCGGTGGGTACGGCCAATCTCCTGGTCCCCTTTCAGAAAGTAGCGGTAGGCCACCCGGTCCCGGCGGGCCATGTAGCCTTCCAGCTCCGGGTCCAGGTGGTACCAAACCCCGTCCACCTTGGCCTGTACCCAGGCGTGGTCCATAGGCTCCCCCGCCAGGGTGAACATAAAGCCGGGGAGGTACTCCGCCTCCAGCCCCATCCCCCGCAGCAGCAGGACCAGCGCCGCCGCCTGGTCCTCGCACATCCCCACATGGAACCGCAGGATGCTCATGGCCCGGTTTTCCAGGTAAGGGATGGGGGTATTCCGGTCCTCCTGGTAGATGCGCCAAAGCTCCGGACAGACCGGGTCATCGCTGGTGACGCTGTCCAGCAGGTAGTCATAGGCGGCCTTGGCCCTTTCGTACTCGCTCATACCGGGGCGCTGAATCTCCGCCAGCGTCTGTTGCAGGAGGAGCTCTACATAGCTTTCCACCGGCTGCGGCCCGCTGTCCTTCACCGTTGTCCCATCCTGCTCCGGAAGCGCCGGGGCGGGCGAAAGCGCCGGTGTTGCGGCTTTAGCCGGAGGCTCTCCCCTCTGCTCCGCCATCCCCTGGACCGGCAGGCTTTTTGCGCCCAAAGCGCTGCCCTTGGCCGAGAGGCCCAAAAAGGCCAAAACGGCAATCAGGCAAACCAGGGCCGCGGCCCGCCTTACACTTTCTGTCTCCATCTTGCTCACTCACCCATCTTTTCCCGATTGTCCATCTGCACCGCACCATATTTTGACATTTTATTATACCATTAAGCGCAGCGAAATGGTATAATTGGCGGTTTCGCCGGTTGTCCCCAAAGGGGACGAGGCGAACGCCCTTTGGATAAACGTATAATGGCCGCTTGCGGACATTATACCGTATTTTGCTTTCAAAGTAAACATGGAAGCCCAAAACACCTTGCTTTTTGTTACAAAGAATGATAAAATGATTTCCAAGAAATCACAAAAGAGGGGAGAGGGGCAAGATGGACGCCGGAAAATGGGAGGAGACCAGGGGCGTTGCCCTGAAGCTGGAATGGCTCCGCATCCGGGACCCGAACGGCTACCGCAAGGTGGAAAGGCGAATCGCCATGCTGCTGGGGGAGGCCCCCGCCGCCCCGCCGGAGGGCCAAAACCCAAAGGAGAAGGATTGCTGCTTACATAGATATTGAAAAATCCGCCAGCCCGTACTATAATGAAATCAATATCCCGGCGCCCGGCGGAAATGGCCGGGGCCGGTGCGGGAGGCGTGCGCGTATGCAGATGACAACCAATCGAAACACCGAAGGGGTCCGGGCCGCCTATTGCCTGGAAAGGGCCAAGGGCCGCGCCGCCAACGCCCTGTGGGGGCTGCTTTTCCTCTTCCTGGGGCTGTGCATGGGGGTCTATGGCTTTACACAGCTGGGGGAGGACAAAACCGGCTGGGACTACATGGAGTACATCAAGATGGGGGCCGGATGGCTGCTCTGCGCCGGTTTTACGGCGGCGGGGGCCTGGGAGTGCTTTACCTCCCTGCGGGATTCCCTCCAGCCGGGGAAAAGCACCCTGGCCCGCTCCATCTGCGCCCAGCTCCCCCGGCCGGAGGAGGCCCCTGACTGGCAGGAGCTCTTTGCCATGGTGGACCGGGACCTGGCCGCCGGGGCCAATTGGTTCGAGAAGGTGGGCATCGGCCGGGAGTGGGTGCTGGGGGATGAGGCCAGCTATATCCCCAACATCCGGGGGGTGTACCGCCGCCACGAGATTCATTACCGCAGCGGCGGCGGCAACCGGCATATCACCCAGCTGCTCATCGTGGATCACCGGCAGAAGAGCCAAATCACCGACATGATGGACTACCGGGAGCTGGACGCCGCCGTCCAGTGCCTGCGGCTGCGGGCCCCCGCCGCCGCCTTTGGGGACTATAATGATTACCTTAAAATCATCGGCTGCTCCCAGGACGATTGGGATAGACGGGAGCACGATTTCCGCCTGCGCCAGGGGAAGCTGGCGGAGCGCGCCGCCACCCCCGCCGCTGCCGGGGTGGCCGCCGGTTTTGCCCTTACCCGCATTGATGGACAGCGCACCTCCCAGGTGACGGGGGAGCTGGTGGCGCAGCAGGTGGAGGCCCTCCAAAACGGCCAGGGGATAACCCTGAACCCCACCCCGCCCATCCCGGCGGGAATGGGGGAGATAGGCCCCGGCATCACCGAGGAGCTGATGGCCCTCAACTGTGTCCGCCACGGGGACGGGAGCCTTTGGCTGGTTGCCATCCTCAAAACCACCAATTCCCCTCTGCCCATGCGGGGGTTTGGAATGATAGGGGCGGAAAAGGAAAGGGCCCTGGAGGTGCTGCTTCGGCTGCTGGAGACCCGCCAGGCCCCGGACGTCTTTGGGGAGGGCTGGCAGGCGGTCCAGGTGCAGGCCGCGCCGGAGCAGGAGGCGGCCCAGCGGCAGGCCCCCTATCTTAACATCACCGACGGCGCCGGAGCCAGCCGCAAATACGAGCGGTTTTCCCAGCGGGATGTGGAGCTGGCCGCCCAGAAGGTGGCGGATGGCAGCTACCGGGAGGCCATCCTGTGGCTGCCCCCCCGCCTCATTATGCTGGACGCCGGGGATAAAAACGACGCCCGCGCCACCATCCAAATTTCCCTTCCCCTAAAGGGGGCCTTCCGCACCTTCCGGGAAAAAACCAGCGGCCGCCAGGCGGCGGAATGGTTCGTTGGCTGCCTGGGCGGACAGCTTCCGGAGGGCTTCCAGCAGTGGAAGGAAGTGACCAAGGAGTGGGAAAGGCGGATAGAAAAGCTGGAAAAGCAGAAGAAAAAGAGCGGGGGCAAGAAGTGAGGGATTGGCGATGAGTGGTAAGACCCTGGCGGATATCTCCAGCGGCCCGGACTGGGTGCTGTACCTGGTGACAGCCCTCTTTGCGGCCCTCTCGCTGCTCCTCCTGCTGGGCAAGGGGAGCTGGCTCATTGCGGGGTATAACACCGCCCCAAGGGAGGAAAAGCAGCGGTACGACGAAAAACGCCTCTGCCGGGTCACCGGCGGGGGGATGGCGGTGTTAAGCGCCCTGCTGGCGCTGATGACCATTTGGGAGGAACAGCTTCCGGCGGAGTTTGCCGGGGTTTTCGCCGCGGCGGCGGTGCTGGTGGCGGCGGCTGTCATCCTCCTTGCCAACACGGTTTGCAAAAAGAGATAACAGGAGGGACTGGTATGCAAGAGCAGCAGTTTGTTCTGATTGATTATGCCGATGGACAGCGGCGCATCGCCCCGGTGGATCGGGGGGTGGTGGAAAACCAGCTGGCAAAGCTCCAGCCGGGGCAGCAGTTTCGCATCGAGCCGGAGCCCCCCATCCCGGCGGAGGAGGGGCTGGAGCTGATGGCCATTAACTGCGTCAGGGAGTCCCAAAGCAGCGGCCTGATGCTGGTGGTGATGCTGCAGGCCCCCGGCGAGGATCATCCCACCGCGGGGTATGTGCAAACCCTTTCCTCCCCCAAGCGGGGGGAGGGGAACCACAAAGCGCCCCTTACCACGGCGGAAAAGGCCCTGGAGATGCTTTTGACCCTGGTGGAAAGGGGAGAGCTGCCGGACTTTAAGGGGGGCTGGCAGCCGGTGCGGCTAAGCGCCGCCACCCCGGAGGAGACCCGCCGGATGAAAGCCAAGGAGAGCCAGGGAAGGACGCTGGGAGGCAACAAAGGCGGTAAAAAGTAGCTCCCCTGACGGGAAACCGGGCAGGAGACCATAAAACAAAAACAGAAGGAGAGAAGCGCAACATGGGAAAGTATTTTAGCGACGTGGTGGATAAGGCCCTGGAGGATATCTATTACTGCTACGATAACCAGCGGGCCAAGGCGGCCCTGGCAGCCCTCCAGTCTGCCGCGGCGGCAGGGGACGGGGACGCCTCCTACATCGCCTCCCGCTGCCTTTCCGGCCCCCAGTACAGCTGGAAGTATCACCCCTATCCGGAGGATGACGACGGGGTGGAATACTATGTCCGCCAAAGCATCCGCCAGGGGAGCGCCATGGGCGTCCTGGGGGCGATGCGCTGCGGGATGCTCACCCCGGAGATGGAGGAGGTCATGCCCTTTAAGACCCTGAAGGAGGCCTGGGAGGTGGTGCGGGAGAAAGCCGAGGCCGGCTGTCTCTTTGCCCAGAACATGATTGGCAACACCTATTTCTGGCTGGATATCGTCCGCATCGAGGGGAAGGGCCCGGAGAGCTTCCCCACAAAGGATGGCTTCGGGGCCTACCTGCGGGAATGCACCCTGGCCTGTATCCCCTGGTTTGAAAAGGCCTTCCGGGGGGGCATGGGCTTTGCCGGGCGCAACCTCTATAATCTCTATAACGACGGGGAGGAGGGGCTGGTGGAGCCCCAGAAGGAGAAGGCCGCCGCCCTGGAGCAGCTGGGGGCCCAGCTGGGCTACCCCGACTGGATGGAGCGGCACGCCAAAACCCTCACCAACACCAAGGGCCGGGAAAAGGAGGGGGTGGAGCTGGCCATCGCCGCCGCGAAGAAGGGGCAGCTTTCCGCCTGGTACTACCCGGCCCAGGCCTACCAGCTGGGCAAGGGGGTCCAGAAGGACCTGCGCTACGCCATGGAGTGCTGCGAAAAGGGCCTGGCGGACCCGGACAGCATCGGCTGCGCCAACATCGCCGGGGAGATGTATTTTGAGGGGAAGGACGGCATCCCCCAGGACCGGGCCAGGGCGGTGCAGCTCTTTGAGCAGGCCCACCGCAACGGCAACAACTGGGGCAACGATATGCTGGGCCTTTGCTATCTCTTCGGCTACGGCTGCCAGCGGGACCCCGCCCGCGCCCGCGCCCTCTTTGAGGAGGCGAAGTACAGCAGCGACCGGAAGAGCTACGGCCTGGGGCTTATTTACGCCGACGGCCTGGGGGTGCCGGAGAACATCGGCAAGGGGGTGGAGTACCTCCAAAAGGCCGGGAACTATCCCCCTGCCCAGGAGGCCCTGCTGCGCTTCAAAAAGACCATCTTCGGCAAATGGGTCCGCCGGTAGGAGCTTGCCCCCGCCGCTTCTTCACATAGGGCCTTTTGTGTAACGAAAAACTCCCTTGGTTAACGGCCAGGGGAGTTTTTTCTTGCGATTTGCGTATAAAAATGTTATAATCATGTACAAAGAAGGCGATTTTATGCCGCAGATTAGACCGATTACAGACGCCGGAACAGGCTGCATAATGTATCAGGCTGTCACGCGGCAAACATCGTAGCAACCCCGCGGTGTAAAACAGCTGCTCTGCGGGTCTTCCGAAAAAAGCTGTTAAAAAGAAAGGATCTGACAAGCCAATGAAAAA
>OFFE01001646.1_pt1 | contig 15338 bp, 10 predicted proteins | sample 1521371 | NCBI WGS metagenome assembly OFFE01 (sample SAMEA3504131, study PRJEB24116) | mouse gut metagenome | biome: mouse gut; feature: mouse-associated habitat; material: faeces | place: Denmark | collected 2011 | reverse complement strand
CCAGCGCCAGTTGGATCGGACGGATGGTGTAGAGCAGATTGCCGTTGCGCTTCAGGCCAGCCTTGGTGGTGACGGATGTGTTCTCTGTACTGATGAGCTGCCGCTCCTCCAGCTCGCACACATACTTGCGGACGGTGTTAGTGCTCATCCGCACTGCGTTTCCGATAGTCTTGTAGCTGGGCCAGCACTGGTAGGTCTCCCTGTTTTCACAGCAGAGCAGATAGGAGTAGACCGCCAGCGCACCAGGCGACAGGCCCAGCAGGAATATCTCGTTGGGCAACTGGAAGTAGTTCTTGATCGGATCACGCTTAGACCACTGTTTGTACTTCAATCTGCACCTCCCTGAGTGCGCCGCGATACCCACTCCACGAATTGCTCCTTGGGTACCACCATCCTGCTGCCGATTTTGAGAACAGGAAAATCCGGTTCGTGCATCAGTTCGTACCCACTGGACGGTGAGATGCCCAGCACCTTTGCCACCGTTGCTGCGTTCAGGAACAGCGGCAGTTCATCGTAGCTCCTGTAGCTGGATTCTTTCATGTTGCGCTTGACCTCCTTTTCTGTTGAGTCAGTTTTTCCTCTGCCCTTATGCGCTGACTCTCTCATCCTTCTACCACAACCTCCAGTGGCTGAAACCGAACTTTCTTATAGACGAGTTTACAAAATGTTTACCGATTCAGAGCGTAGGCCCATCATCCCTCTACTACAACCTCCAAGTTCCAAAAGCGAACTTTATTTTTTCGTTCACAGAAAAAGTTTTTGCTGTAGAAAAATCACCCGCCAGAACTGAGTCTGGCGGGTGATCGTATCAGAAGATTTGAGGGGTATTGACGATGGACTGTATTTCTTTGTTTAAGCGAAGCAGATTTTGAGTATGCCACGGAAGAGCGGAATACTAAAAATCACAGTTCCTGAAATCGCTGAGCCAGCTGCATGAAGGAGGAGCTTGGCAGAACCTGCTTGGATGGGATAAACAGATAGCGCCATTCCTTATAGCCGTTGGCTTTGCCCCAGCGGGAAGCCGCCTCGCAGTACTGTATACCGCGTTTTTTCTTGGCGATCACATCAGGATCGTTCAGTTTATCCTCGCCCTTAACCTCGACCAGGTAGATGATCTGCTCTGTTTCCACAACAAAATCCGGCTCATAGATGTGGCCGCAGTTGTAGGTGATGTTGAACTCTCTGGGATGAGGGCGGAGCCAATTCAGAACGTCATCGTCTGATTCCAGCACACGGGCAAGAGTCAGTTCGCCCTCTTTGCTGTCGAACTTCGTGGTGGTGAAAACGCCATTCCTGATTCCGGTGAAAAGAACCGACCGGATGTCCCCAGTGAACTCCTCATACAGACCGACCCTTTCTTTGAACTGGTAGCTCTGCTGCATGTTGTAGTTCCTGATACCCACAACCTCCTCTTGGAGGAATCCGTTCTCACAGTAGAAATGCCGCATCATCTGCTGATAGATTTTGTTCCCGATATCCCGCTTGTACATCATGACGATGTTCTGCATCCCGTTTATACCATACGCTGTTTCATAGTGGTCACAGAGCTGTGTAATCAGCTTGAACAGCAGAGCAGAGCATTTCATGTAGTCAATTTCCGGTTTGGTGCGAAGCTGCTCCAAGATCACCTTCTTGGGATTGTACCCCTCAAAATCAATGGCGGCACCCTTGATCCTCTGCCTGTCCTGCATGTCCTCCAGGTTCTGAATGAGCAGTTCGTTCTTGATCGGCACATGAGTAAAATCGGTCAGGTCCAAATCGAAATCGGTGAAGACATATTCCTCCACGCCGGCGTCTGTGATCTTGATACGGGGAATGGGAATAAATCCGAACTGTGCGGCGCGGTGGGTCTCCTCGGTCTGGTACAGCATCCAGGCGGTGAGGGGCATTTCGTTCTCACGGAAAACATCTCCCAGATCCTTGTCCCCAGAGACTTTCTCCTTCACCTCTGCCACAATTTTCTGTGCCTGGGTGGGCGTTACCGTGTGTTCCGGGGAGGTTTGGATTTGTGCGGAGACAGCTTGCTGGATGAGCTTCACTGTGGTTTCCAACAGGGCGTCAGCGGCATCGGACTTTTGCATTCCAGTTTGCTGATAAGCAGTTTCCAGGGTCTTGTTTGGCTCCAGGTCAAGGGCAAGCTGGGTGTGCGTGACCTGCTCCGGGACGAATTCCTCGGCCTTGATGATGTTGCCTGCCTTGAAAATGGAGTCGCCTTTTTGAGCCTCGGCCAGAATGTCGGCGAACTTGTCGTGGGCGGTAAGCATGACGGCGTCTACGTCCCGGTCGCCGGTGCGCTCCCCGTAGGGCAGGCGCAGGCCCCGGCCCACCATCTGCTCCCGCAGGATTTTGGAGGCTGCGGTGCGCAGAGGGACGATGGTGTAGAGGTTGTTGACGTCCCAGCCCTCTTTCAGCATATTGACGTGGATGACGATTTCCACCGGGTTCTCCGGGCTTTCCACATCCAGCAGCAGGCGGGTGTTGGCCTCGCTCTCCGCGCCCTTCTGCTTGGAGTGGACAACGATGGTCTTATTGCGGTAGGCTCCATCCCGGAACTCGTCGGAGCGGATGTAGTCCTCCACCCAGGCGGCGTGGGCAGTGTCCTTGCAGACCACCAGCATAAAGGGTTTTACTACCCGAACGGGCTTGTCTGGAGTGCTGCTGTTGGCGGCGTACAGCTCCAGCTTCCGCTTTGCGTTTTCGTGACAGGTGATGCCGTCGGTCAGCATCAGCTTGTCCAGCGCCTCGTCGCCGAAGTTATAAAACTCAATGTTGGAGCGGGTCACCGCAAATGGGGTGCGGGTATATCCGTCCTCAATGACCTTGGACAGGGGATACTCATACACCACATTCTTGAACGGAACTTGCTTCGCTCCTTTGGTTACAAGAGGCGTGGCGGTGAGCTCCAGACCCAGCAGCGGGCGGAGATCGTTCAAGACCTGGGCACCCTTTTCCGCCCGATAGTGGTGGGACTCGTCCATAATGAGCACCAGGTCCGGCAGGCTGGAAAGATACTGATAGAACGAGCTGCCAATGAACTCGTTCACCCGCTTCATGTTGGCCCCTTCCTTGTTGAACTTGTCGATGTTATAGACAAAGATATGGATATCCGATTCAAACAGGGAGATGGGTTTTTCCCTGTAATCGTCGTCTGTGATGATTTGGGGCAGGGCGGAGAAACAGCCCAGCCCTTTGAACACATATTTGGGGCTGTTGTTGTCGCTGAGATCTTTTTTCAGCTTCTCATAGATGGTGGTGTTGGGGGCGACAACAAAAAAATTCCTGATGTTGTGCTGGGTATATAGATAGGCGATAAAGGCCCCCATCAGCCGGGTTTTGCCTACGCCAGTAGCCAGGGCGAAGGTCAAGGACAAAAACTCCCGCTCAAAGTCAGAACAAATCGGATACATGGCGTGGACAGCGCCCAGAACCGCATTCAGATTCATACCCTTGCGCAGCTGCACACTGTTTACGATTTCCGCCAGGATTTTGAGAGATTCCTTCTGAGGCTTGCGCAGGGACATGACGCCGCTGATGTAGTCCGTGGTATACAGGGGAAAATCACTCCGCATCGTATTCCTCCTCGTCCTCATACACCGGGGGATGTACGATATTCAGATTGTAATCCGTTTTGCCAAACTCACAGCGTTCCAGGAGCATCTGGGGAATTTTTTTGACGGTGATATGGTCATAGACCCTGTCCAATCCCTTGTCGTAGGAGCAGCAGGCGATGGTGAGATATTCGTCCTCCTCCATGGTGCTTTGGATGGAGTCCAGATAATCGCTGTTCAAATGGCGGGTGGTGACGAACAGATAGGACTTTTCGCTGCCCGAGGACTGCTTCCAGAACAGCTTGCCGTCCGGGTGGTAGGTGAAGCCCTCGTGGAGGGCCACGCCGGCGGCCAGCATGTCCGCGTCGTAATCCGGGTTGATGACCGCCTCCCCGAAGGCGTCCTCGTTGATGAGGGTGGGGGCCAGCTCGTAGAAACGGTATCCGCCGCCCTTTTCCCATTTGGCGGACTTGGTGATCCCGCCCGGGTCTTCCCCGCCGATCACCTTGTCCAGACGCACCTTGCAGTGGGTGTAGGCGTGGCCGCCCATTTCAATGCCGATGTACCGGCGGCCCATCTTGTGGGCAACGGCGGCGGTGGTGCCAGAGCCGAGGAAGGAGTCGAGAACCAGGTCGCCGGGGTTGGTGGCAATGTGAATAATACGTTCAATTAAGCGCTCCGGTTTTGGAGTATCAAACGCATGAGCGGCACTAAATAATGCAATAATTTCTTTTTTTGCCTCTTGATTATGGCCAACCTCTTTATTTGGCCACCATGTCCATGGAGTAATTCCCTCCGATTCGGATAGGAACGTTTTTTTTCGAGGAACGCCAGCACCATCGGCACCGAACCAAAATCGATTATCTTCGAGTAACTGCTTATATACACTTTCAAGCTGTCGCCAACATCGCCCTTCTGGAGGTGTAACTACTTTACCTGAAGGGGTAATAATCGTATACATTTGGTTAGGTCGCCAACCCTGAGCTGTAAAATCAGAGGAAGCCCATGGGCCGCGAGGATCGTTGTCTGGATTTTTATAATTAGTTGCTTGATCTTCTGTTAGAGGTATCTTACTCCGAACTGCTTTGAAAAGTTCTCGATTTTTCGCATATACAAGGACATAATCATGACCATCACTAATAATTGCACGCATATCTGGAGATGTGCGCTTTTGCCAGATAATAGAGGCTACAAAGGAATTCCTGCCAAACAGTTCATCGCAGAGGACTTTCATATATGCTTGTTCATCATCGTCAATGCTAATCCAAAGACTGCCCTCATCAGCCAAAAGCCGCCACAAAATCTCCAGGCGGGGCCGAATCAGTTGGAGCCATTGACTGTGCTCCAGATTATCGTCGTAATGCTCAAACGCAGTGCCAGTGTTGTAGGGTGGGTCGATGTAGATGCACTTCACCTGTCCGGCGTACTTGCTCTCCAGTGCCTTCAGCGCCAGGAGGTTGTCCCCGTGGATCAGCATATTTTCCGTGTCCGGGTCGGCGGCGGTGTTGGACAGTGCGGCGTTCTCGATCAGCAGGCGGGGCTCCACCAGAATGGGTTCATCCTTGCCGTACCAGGTCAGTTCCAGCTTATTGGCCATTGCGGTGTGCCTCCTGTTCTTTCTGTACCAAAATAAGCTGGCTGTCTAAAATATATCTCAGGTCAGTTTCTGTGATTTCCTGCACAGGTTTTTGAACTGTTGACGGCAGAACGGATACTTTGGCATAAATATCGGGGTACTTGAGATTGTTTGACACAATTTTCTGATTTGCAGAGGACATATCAAGCGGGTGCTTTTGAAGCTCGTTCCATATGTCGAGGATATCTTGTTCCAAAGGAGTGATAAACCGATTTTGTTTTAGTGGCTCGGTAATAAGACCATTGATGTCCATAGTACAGATTCCTCCTAAAGTAGTGCAATTTTAACTTATTATAGCATCGATAGGGGAAAATGTCCAACAGAAAGGAAATATTCAGGCGAAACCGCCCACTACAAATACAAGAAGTCGATCTGAAGAAAACAGTCGCCACCTCATATTATATTTTCTGAGGTGGCGACTGTTTTTCGTCATTATCTACTGCCTATGCGTCGAAAAGGTATTCTTCGAGAGACTTTGCCAAATGCAACGGCAGGGGAAGCACAGTCGATTGGCTATATTGAATTGGAATATGCCGTAACGCATTGGTATAAAAAATCCAATTAGTAGCGTTGTCACCAGACTGAAGCTGTAAAGGATACAGTTCGATCATATCCTTTTCTGCAAATTGCTGTTGAGGCTGGTCGATTTTGGACATTTTAAAGCTGTTTGTATATCGAAAATCATTCGGCTTTTCATGAATGCCCCAATACACATCGTCATACTTGAAGATACCCGAAGCGGAAGAAAACTGCAAACGGTCATCCGTAGATTGCGCACTCAGATTTGTGAAATAGTCTGGAACTTCCTGGTTGCTCCTGATTCGAATAATTCTCACTCCGGAATCTGTTAACGAAAGAGGGTAAGGATTTTTGGGCATTCCAACATTGATTTGAGATGGGCAGTATTCATCTGTCACAGTATATCCGTTAATTTCTTTATCCGAAATACCACTCCATACGGCACGAGTATTTCCGTCTGACTGAATAACGAACAGTACGCCATCCTCTTTCATATGATAGCGGTTTTTCAGCTCTATCAGCTTTTGCTTTGCGGGGACACGACTTGCGTCAACACAGCGTTGTTCCAAATCATTTTCCCAGAAAAGCTTCGCCATTTCAAGGCAGGCCTCCCGATAAGAAACTGTTCGATTAGAGAACGCATCACAATGCACCTGAGTCTTTCCTTTTAATAAATCAACTGTAACATAGATGGGAAGAAAGCGTGCCTTATTCGAAATTCCATGAACTTGCGTACATAAATGCATACCAACACAGGGCGTACACGCCAAGGGTGGCAGTTTCTTTTGGGAATTCAGCAAGGTTACAATGCCTAACTGACGGTAGAGATCATATACCGCATTTTCAATCTTGTTTCGATTTATATCATTTTCAGGATTGATAAACTGCACGACTCGTCCAGTTCTGGCGAATGCATTTCGGAGAACTTTTTTGGGATCGCCTTTAATATATCGCTCTTGACCGGGCAAAACAAAAATACAGGCGGTGACCAAGTCGGCTTGTCCTAATTGCTCAACAATTTCCCCGCATCGCTGGATTTTAGTTTGCTTATCGTCATCAGGCATACCGTCAGCAAGGTTACCAATTTCTTTGCGTAGACACTGTATTTTTAAGCAGGACGATTCGGATTCAGCGCCAAAATCTTGTTCGATCTTCGATTGAACAAGTCTCAAAAGATCCAACTGGTTAGTATCTTGCCAAAGGCCATAAATCTCAAATGTAATCCGGTCTGTATCAACACATTTGCTTGCCCAACTTCGAAAATCTTCAGGACTCTCATATTCTTGCGGAGACTTAAAGTACGAGAACTTTTGCCCGCTTAACATGACTCGCTTTGCTTCGGGTTGCTCACAAACCATATCGCCCAGCAAAACAGAAACAGATTTGTATAATGATGCTTTATCAACGACGGAAACGCCAGTTCCGATTTTTGAAGCCACGAACCCGGTCATGCCGTTTTTATAGGGAAGAAGAATTTTCTCTATGTATATCTTGGGATCCATCAAAATATCGTTAGCCGACGGCAATTGCTCATATCCCCAGATGTTGTAGCATTCTTTGTCTTGTACTTTCCAGTCAAGCTGTTTGCTGATATAGTCATATGCGATTGGCACCTGGCAGTACTTGCTATCCGAAACCTTAATGTGGGAACCAATGCTCTCAGAAAGAAATGGCGATCGTTCCTTGTTATAATTGTCAAGAATCCAGCGGCGAATGCTCATCTGGCACAGCAGCAAAGCCTTTCTTTGCGGAGGAGTTGTCTGAACCGATAAGTCGAACACAAACGAGTACTGATGATGGCTCTTGGAATCAATTATAGGATGACTGATCAACTGATTCTTAGCGGCGTAGCAAAGATGTAGCGTTCGCCCGCTTAAAACGATTTCCTGGCCCAGTAAGCGGTTGACCGCCAAAAGTGGAACCGCTTGATATGCTTCTTCGCACACAGTGCCATCTTTGAGAGTAAGGCAGACTTCGGACGTAGCCTGAAGCGCCTTAAAATCATCGGTATTAATCATATCGCAAAAATCATTTGCAAGTTTTTTGACCAAAGGCAATGTTCGTGGAGCTGTCACATAAGTTGCCTTTACCCATACTTTAATAATACCGCATAGAGCCTGGATGTTTTTCTCCGAATACGCATAACAAGATGTAAGCCAATGTTCATCATGGCTATCTTTTTTCAGCGGTGACAGAGCAATGACACCCTCCATCCAGCTATCGACCAACTTTTTCAGCGCGTTAGTAGGAAGTCTATACTCGTCTTTGAACCGTGGATTATTTTTTCGTGCAATATCCAGCAAGGTTGCTTTCCAGGTTTGAGGAAACCCCAAATAGTAAAGCGTACAGGTCTGTCCCGGTGAGAGTTTATATGCCAGAGGATAGATTTTACCGTTCATATTGAATGTCCTTTCTGTAAGCTTTATAGAATGGCGCATACAGTGTCTCGGCAATTTCTGCACTTTCTTTCTGCGTCATCAGCATTTCTAAATATCTGCCCAATTCAGAAAGGCAATCGAAATCACCTTGTTTGCTTTCGCGTCTACGGAATGCGCCGTCAATAAAATAGACATGCGGTTCGGGTTTTGTTACGTCAGTGACGCGCGCTAAACGACCGAAAATCTGAAGGATCAGAACAAATAGAGTGGCAACGACATCCTTGCGTTCTTCATTATCCAGTTCAGCCAGACCAAACGACTTGCTTTTACTCATTTTTGCCCACTGCTGAGCAGCAAATTGACGGATTCGTGTATTATATGCGAATAGTGATTCATGTGGAGCTCGCTTGCAATGGGATTCAATAAAGCCATTAAGTTTGCTGCCTTGCTGTTGGATATCATCGGGAATGGCCATGGGCCGCACCATAAAAAACACAGCGCAAAGTGCGGAGTGACCATATTCGTCGACAATGTTATGGCCACGCTCAATTGCCATTGCAGGAGCAATTAGGATTTCCTCACTCATTTTTGTAAACCGGCCAACCTCACCGCGCCGTATAATCCCTCGGTCATTTTGAGTGCTAATAGCATCAGAAATCATTCGACAAACATGTATGGAACAATTGGCTTTTCGCAAAGCGGCTTCCAGCGTTTGCTGCACTTCTTGTGCCTGGGCATAGCTATTGACAACCAGTAGGATTTTCCCGGCTTTTCGTTCATATTCTCTAATGATTAACTCAACCGTCTTTTGCGTAGCAAAGCGCAATTGTGCCATACGTTGGTCATCTGCGGCGCCAGAGACTCGCTCTGGAAATCCTGACTCAAAGAAGCGTGTCTTCTCCAAAAAAGCACGTTTATCACTATCTGCCTCTAAGATATAGTTCACTGGTCGATTCACGTGGTATTCATACGATCCTTCCGCCCAACTTGAACCCGATAGCAGAACAACATGAGGACCGGCAGGTTTCCCGTGCGAATCTGTGCGCAAATAAGGTAGATCTTTCATCAGACTTCTTCCAAAAGCAAATTGACGGAACAGAATGATGTCTTCATCATCCGTCTTTTTTAGGCCGAACAAATTTCCACACAGTGCGGAGGGGAGGAAGTATTGCTGCTGACGGAATCGAGTCTGTAAGAATCCGAACAATTCATTTTGGCCATAAGATGTTTCATGGCTTGCCTCGTATGCATCACTGAGTCCGCGAATAAAATGGTCAAAGTATATTAGCCGCAAAATGAGTTTGATGTGGGCATCTTGAATGCGTTTTACTTTATCCTTTTTGGGCCGTGGAAAATCGGATCCAAGCTCATTCAGCCAGATGCGATACATTTGATTAAAAAAGGTTTCATCTGTGCTCTTGCAAGAACTCTCGAGCACTGCCCACAGGGTACTTTGACGGATATCATCTTCATCTTGTGTATCGATCAAGTTATAAATGGCTTTATAGACGGAATAGGGAATTCCATATTCCGATTCTTCCCGATACATATCCTCCAAAAGGGTAAGGGCTGAGAATGGATCCCCATACGCAATTTTCTTCCATGTGCCCAACTCATGATGCAGAGATTTCACAAGGCAGCTGAGAACCGTTACACTCTGGCGCTGCATCTCATCGTATCTCTGCTCAGCCAGGTTTTCTTCTCTGCGTTTACTGCTCAGTCTCATATATGCACTACAATCTTCGGCGCACTCATGGATGTAGTTATTGAAGCTTGTTTCCGGCATAAAGAAGTGGTCAAGCGTCTTCTGAACTCTGTCACTCTCGTCAAAGACGACCAAGTCAAAATCGCGCATTGTCAGTTCCAAAAATGTTTCCCGCTGTTGCCCCACTCGGGATGCCGCAAATCCCGCAACCGTTGTAAGTACGACCGAAGCAGTATAGCATTCTCGGAGCATCCTTGTGCCCAAACACTGATTGAAATAAGGACACAGGTAATTTTTGTTTCCCTTTTTTAAAGAGTAGCACGGTTCTTTACCGAAGGCGATTGCCGCACTGTGCTGTGTATCCATACCATCAATTAGGCATACCGGTGTCAAGTATTGAGAAAACCCTGTAGATAAACAAGTTTCATTAGGTTGTGTAACTTGATTGATGTATTTCAACCTCTCGTTACGACCAATCAAAGGACTTACTGCAACGCCAAAAGCAGATAAATACTTTTGCAAATTCAAGACTTCGGCTACTGTATCAACAACAATTGCAATGCGATAACCATTTTGATGGCACCAAAAAGCCAAAACCTTAATCAGTGTTGATTTCCCCGCACCAACCATTCCCACAATATTAACGACTTCCCGGAGGGTAAGCTCTGTGCATGATTTAACTGAGCTGCCGACAATTTGCTTGAGGATATTGGTATTCAGAATCATATGGCAAGGATCACCGGGACAGATTTCGGCCATTTCTTTTGCGGCATTTAGAAGTTCGTCCAACGAGATAGTAATCGGTACTCTGCAACCCTTTTCCGGAGTGGTCGATTGAACTGGCGGCACATAATCGTTTTCAAATTTGACTTGAACTGTTTCTGTTTCTCCACTCTCGAGATTCGGATATGAATACTTGTATGTTCCTGCTTCGGCATAAGAAGGAGTTTTTGAATCTTCAAAACAATCTGGCCAGAAACGTATCCATTCTTTTTGGCGTTCCTCATATGGATAGGGATATGTTCCTTCCGTCTTGGAAAAAGACACTGTTCCATCGAGGTCTTCAAATGAAAAAGCACGAACTGCATGATACCTTGGTTCTCGATAATCTCTCAAATCATCCTGCCAGTATTTTTGAGAGCGATAATATCCCAGCGTGTGTCGAGCCTGTTGTAAAGTATGTTCCATGGTTATGCACTCTGTTGTACCGATAAGTTGATATTGGGTAAATAAAAGATATGCTTTTGTCGGATCAGAATCGGGTGCATTAAGAGCAAGCAAATGCAAAACCGCTTCAATTGCTGCAAAGCGGGAGAGAGGCATAGCTTCCTCTATCGTCTGAAACTGTGCCGAAAGAGGTGCATACCATAAATTTTTGTTATCCTTCACAGCAAGAATCCTCCTTTCGCGTAATTTCGGCCTTCAATGATTGCAGAGTTACACACTTTACATTCTTTTGATTCTCCAGTATACGATTGACGATTGCGGTATAGTTTTGCTGGTTTACTGTGTATTCGCTGGGAATAACAAAATACCCCTTGCATATTCACCGTCAGGGAATCCATTATCATTTTGAATTTTGGTGCGTAGTGCTATGGGGTTGCGATACGCCTTGGCATCGATTTCCCAAATCTCTCCATCAGAGAACTGAATTTCCACATCATAGCGATCCATCTGTGGCCACAATGCCCAGCGAATTTTCTTTCTCTCACAAAATGCTGCAATTTCAAGTTCCAGCTTTCCGGGAGAGGCAAAATAACGCATAATGCCTTTCTTCAACCGATAAAGATTGTTACTTGAAGTATCCAGTTTCATCTCATCTGTGAGTTCGGGAATAGTGTCTGTGCAGTGTGTCGAGTGACAACTATATCCGTATTTTCCGGGTATCATGGTCCAGCCACAGTAAGGGCAACGATAACAATTTTCGGTAATTTCTTCGTAAGCAAACTGGAAGGCATCTCTTGCTGCTCGATTATCAGCCAGGTCAAGTGACATTGCTCGCCTGTCTTCAAGCGTAATGATCGGATTCTCGATAATATATCTTCGAACCTTGCAATAAGTTTCCTGATCTAAAGTGACCATTTTTTCATAAAGAAGCCGCTCATCCGTTCCGTCCATGATATCGCTGTCCTGTGTTTCTAAGAACTCATAACAATCAGCGCTGGGAGTGTACATATTTTCACTCCTTTGATACGCAAAGGCATCGTAGGCGTAAAAGGACTCTTCCGAAAGATTTAGCTTATCAATTACCCCTGGATTCCATTCATCAAACCATTCAAAAATAGACTTGGTAATAAAATGCTCAAGAAAGGAGGCTTCATCGGCATACTGTGTAGTGGTTTGGCAGCCTGCCCACTGGCTTGCTGCTAAGAACATATTTACCCCATGTTGTAATACCTTGCTGTATGGATATCGTGTTGGTTCCTTTTGTAGGAGCTGTTCTTTTTCGATTAGTCCCTTTGCAATCAGAGCGAATGTTTTCCTCATGAACGCCGCATCCATATAAAAGCCTCCTGTCTTGAAACAAAATAAAAACGACTCTCTTGGAATGTACAAGAGAGTCGTTGGAAAATACAATGTTTCCAAACATACATGCTACTAAACTGCAACTTTACATGTTGGATCCACATACTTTTTACTTTTCTCGTGTACGCATGCATTATATATCCAAAGTTTGGAGATTGTCAAGGGCGTATTTCATTTTCTTTATTCTTTGTTTTCTGTTACGCAATATTTGAACAAAAAATCCGAACTTCCCAGTACCATATTTCTCTGTTTGTGCTCTGTTTTCTGCCAATATGAGGAGGGCCATTCAGCTTCCTGGACGGCCCGCTTTGAGTACTATTCACTTACGCATAGAAGTTGACGCTGTTGGGTATTCCAACGAACATGTAGCAGTAGGTGATGCCGTTATACTGGGTCACGCCCACGCCGATGCAGTCGCATCTCGGGTCGATCATGGTTTGGAAGTGGCCGGGGGAGTTAATCCAATTGTCGACAGCGTGCTGGGCGGCGTCAGTTGTGCTGGTGAACACGGTGAGGTTGTCACCGAAGCCGTAGGGATAGCCGGCATCGGCAGCGGCCTGGCCCTCCTCCAGAGCGTGATGCCAGGTGTAGTGCCGGTTGGAGCAGACTTGGGCAGCGTTCATCAGGGCCTCGTTGACAGGCAGTTCCGAGATCCCATTGGCTTTGCGGGTCTGGTTGATGAGCCAGATCATCTCCTGCCGTATCTCCAGGTTGTCTGTCAGGCTGGTGTTGTCCCCATCGGATAGGGGTTCTGGAATGGTGGGAGTAGTGGAACTGACTGTCAGTGTCATGCTTCCACACTCCCCGGCGCTGTTGGATGCGGTGATCTCCACGCTCCTCTCTGCCTTGGCGATAGCCACCCAGAAGGTCAGCACCTGTTCCACCGCCACGACGTCCGGGGCGCTGGAGATGACGGTGTAGTCCGCACCGCTGGGGCCGATGATGAGGCCGCTGCGCTCTCCCATCTCCAAGATACTGCCCTTGTAGCTGCTTACCCGGATGGGTTCACCAGATGTTTCGGCTGCCATGGTAGGGATGGTGAGACCGATAGTGAGGGTGGCCGAAGTCAGTGCGGCGGCAATGCGTTTTTTCATGTTGGTCACTTGCTTTTCCTCCTGATTTCTGTATTTTGTGGGACTTTTGCAATCAATACAATACAGAAAAGCCACCCCAAAGTCGAGAAGAAAATGCAATCTGCAATGGAGAAAAGCGTGGGTAAAAACGAAACATATTACACAGCGTCCACGGGGCATCCGTTTGCCCTCGGTACAGCTCCTGACCACATAAACAGCCACAGACAGCCGTGGAACACATGGAAACACTGGTTTCAAAGAGTGCCAGAAAGCAAATGGAACAGAGCAAAAACAACTATAAACCATCAAAAATTGTCTGAAAAATGTTTGTTGACCTCTTGTGAGACAGTGGTGCAATTTGGATGTACTTCCTTATGATGTTGCCCCTGCGAGATTATGCATAAAGGAGGCGGAGGTGCCTGCTGGCACACCCTTGAACGCTGTGCGCTGACCATCAGCGCGAGTCATATTCTGTTCTGATAAATTTACGGTTTTTGAACACATCTAAAACCTCCAGGTAGTAGTCCCCGTCCTGGCAGGAGTGCAGTACCTCAGGTACAGCTTCCTCCTGCCAGGGCCGGAAAGGTGTGCCGATCATCTCCTCCGGCAGCGTCAGGTGGATGTGTGTGCCATTCCCAACCATCAAACTCCGTCATTAAGGAACCGTACATATCAAAAATTGGAACATCATCCTTTATCTTAACGATTCCCATAATGGTTTCCTTTCCGAGATGATTCATTGGTTATATATTTTTTCGTACTCGTCCTGCTTGTGCGATCCTCTCGGAAACGCTCTATCTATCAGCGCCACGATTATGTCCTTGATGCTGTGGACAATTTCAATCAGGACATCGTTACTAATTCCAGTTTTCTCACTTATTGCCGTTACCTCCATCCGCGTACTTTTCAGACAAGTATTTCTTTTTCTCTTGTTGGAGTTCCGTTTGGTACTTCGCAATGTGATCCTTAGAAGCTCCTGTTTCTGTCAGCCTGCGCACCATATTCTGAAGACGGCATAAATTGTTGTGGTGCTTCCGTTCCACAGGATCACGACGTCTTTTCACCGTCTGGCGAAAATTGGCACCGACTTCGCTGCATGGTTTTTCAGGATTCTGTGGAGACGGCGCAGGACAGTATATACCGTCACTCCGTTTAGACGGGATAAAATACCTGCCGCAGTTCTCGCAGATTTTCAGCGGTTTACTTTCTTTCTTCATGCGGCAATACTCAAACGTGAGCACCTGCAGGAAGTTTTTCATCTGCACAGTATCAACTGTGACTTTTCCGTTCTTGTGATGGATGCTGCACTTGCGGGTATAAAGACCGTACAGTTCTTCTGCCGAAGACATGAAGTCATTAGCCATCTCGCTCTGGAAATCATCGGCTGAGCCACTGTTGTACGCTGCGATAGCGTCCACATACACGGAGAATGCTTCTATGCGGGAAAGGTATTCTTCATAACACTTTACGAAGAAATCACCCACACACTCGTATGATTCTGGTCTGCCTACCACATCAAGTATGACTTCGTTGAAGCATCCGCGAAATAACTCCGTTGCCAATGGCAGTTCCTCATCTTCAATTGTTCCATATAGCCATTTGAAACCATCGGTTACGTTATCCACAGATGCCTCAGCATTATAGTTGGGGAAGACCTTAATCATGTTCTCAACCTTCGTGGTAACCATGTAGATGGAATCGTCCCGGATCAGCTCAAACAGCATCCCCCCTGTCGGGTAATAGGCGTAGCGGTCATCCGGAAAGAAGACAACATTGCGGAATTCCTTCTTGTTCTCAAAGTACACTCGGATTCCGCTCCCAATCTCATACATATTAAACCTCCAAAGAATAGCATTTAGTAGGCCTGCTATGTTCTCTATTATAGTCAAAAACGCCTTAAAAACAATGGAATAGGATCAAGGATAAGTTTCCGCCTGAAAAAAAGCCGCAAGG
>OFFE01001635.1_pt1 | contig 15392 bp, 16 predicted proteins | sample 1521371 | NCBI WGS metagenome assembly OFFE01 (sample SAMEA3504131, study PRJEB24116) | mouse gut metagenome | biome: mouse gut; feature: mouse-associated habitat; material: faeces | place: Denmark | collected 2011 | reverse complement strand
AGATATTCCATCTCACAGGCGCTTTTCATACTTTTTCCAACCAGAAGATCGTGTAAGGCTCCCCACGGTGGTAGCCCAGCTTCTCCGCCAGGGCTACGCTGCGCAGATCAATGGCGTCCCAACTGGGGTACAGGCCCCGGTCCAGACATTCCAGAATCAGTCGTGCGCCGCAGGCTGTAGCCAGTCCCCGCCGCCGATGGTCCTTCCGGGTGTCAATTTCCACCTCGATGCCGCCGCGATAGACGGTATAAGTCCCGGCTCCCGCCACAGGGACGCCTTCGTACAGAGCCGCCGCACCCAGTCCCCGGGCGCAGAAGTCCGCGGGGCTGTCGAATGCGGCGCAGAAATCTCTGGACCACTCCTGGGCCAGCAGAACGGGGACCATGGTTTCGTCTATCATCCGCAGCTCATAGCCCGGCGGGAGAGCGGCGGCCAGAGCTTTCAGATTTTCCCGGCAGAAGATGCCGGGCTCTTTTTTGATGGCGTACCGGGTTTCCCGGGTGGCCCGGGAGCCGAAAAAGGACTCGATTAAAGGGAACCAATCCCTGGTCCGGGGGACCAGAATGGGCCCAGGGGCCCGGGAGAGCAAGGTGGGGTCCGGCTTTCCGGCCAGAAAAGTGAAGTCACGGATAACAATCATACCGGAGCTTTGGTCTGCGTTCCATTCCAGACGGCCCATAACGCCTTGAAGGCAGGACCAGACCATAGTGTCCTCCCAATTGTTAAACAATGCGGCAGCTTTTTTTGAATCAATCATGGTTCCTCCAGGAATTCTTCCCGCGTGTACAGGAGATTCACTGCCTCCAGCAAGGCATTGGCGGTCATGTGTTCCGGCAGGCGCAGCTTTCGCAGCAGTGCTGCCCGGCGGGCGGCGCTGTCCGGACGGCCGGTGAGGCCCAGGTCGTAGAAATCTGCCTTGGTGATGGGCTGACGGTTTCCTGGAGTACCTTCCTCGGTAGCTCCCGCCCGCTCCAGGGCCTCCAGCAGAACAGCGGGGGACATCCCCTCCACGCCTAGCTTGCCCTCCCGGCCGGGGGAGGACTTGCGGCGTTCCTTACCCGGAATGTCGGGAATATAGGCCTGCTTCAGTTGAGATTTGGGAACGGCTCCCTTGAGAAAATTGCGGATGACAAAGCCTGCGCCATCGCTGTCGGTCAGAAGGATCAATCCTCGCTCCTGCCCCAGACGGCGCAGAAGGGCCAGCCGTTCCTGGTCCCGGAAGATACCGAACCCCCTGGTTTCGATCACCGTGGCGTCTACCACCTGTTTCAGGGTGTTTTTATCATAGCGCCCCTCCACAACAATCACTTCCCGAATGCGTTTCATCGTGTTTTACCTCGCAAACTATGGAGTACCGGACAGTAAAGCCTATCGTTTCATACAGGCGGCAGGGCCGGTGAGGAGAAAATAGCGAGAAACTCTCTGCCGGGCCCGGGGCAGGAACCGGGAGGAATCCGGCAGCTTTCGTATGGAAATTTCCATAACGCTTCCTTTTTGCAGGGATTACTGCATCCGGGCTGTCTGGGCCAGCTCCATCAGCAGCAGCTTCAGCTCATCCGCCCCGTTGACACCGTTGATGCTTTTGATCCTCAGATCCGCCGCGCAGCACCGCTTCACCCCGTTGGCGCACCAACTGCGGCTGACCCGGCGGGCGTTATCCAGCAGCAGTCCGGCCCGGTAGCCGGAGCGGATGTTCCAGCGCTCCATCAGCCAGAATTTATCCCGGCCGGTGTCCAGGGCGATACGGGCGGTGTGAAGCTGCCTGAGCTCGCTGCCAATGATGGACAGCAGCTTGATGGGTTCCTCCTGAAGCTTCAGAAGGGTGCCCAGAACTTCGGCGGCCCGGTCAAAATTTCCCTTGGATACTGCGCCGGTCATGTCGAACACCTGGGCCTCCAAAACCGGGGCGGCCACCGCGTCGATGTCTCTTCTGGTGATCTGTTCGCCTCTGGCATAGGCGGCGATTTTGCCGATTTCCGGGATCAGCTCGTGCATCAAGCTGCCGCAGGTGAAGAGCAGGTGCTCCGCTGTAGGCGCGTCAATGATATGGCCTGCGGCTTTGAACCGGCGGGATACCCATTTGAGAAGCTCTTTCTGGCTCTGCTCCTCAAAGCGGACCTCCCGGGCGTACTGCTCCAAGGCTGCGTAGAGCTTTTTGTAGGTTTTGTTGGGCTTGTATTCTATCTGGTCGTAGACAAAGACCAGACAGCAGTAGGGAGGGAAGTCCTCCAGCAGGGCGATCAGGCCCGTCCGTTGTTCCTCGCTGAGCTTGTAGAGGTCCCAGTCCACCACTTGCACCATGGTGCGTCGGGCCATCATGGGCATGGCCTCCACCGCCTCCGTCAGAGTCTGGATGGTCAGCCCTTTGCCCTCCAGCTTGTGGTAGTTGAAGTTCTCAAAGCCGGATACCAGATTCTTTTTCAGCTCCGAGAGGTAGAACTCCCGCAGATAGCTCTCCTCACCGCAGAAAATATAGATGGAGCCGGGCTCCCCCGCGGCGAGGGAGTCTTTGAGCTTCGCGAGACCGGCGTCGGGGGATTTCTTCTTCACTGCCATAAGCCTGCTTCTTCCTTTAGTAATTTTTTTCCATTATAGCAGATTGGGGAGCGGGGCGCAAGATGGTTGCCCGGATTCGACTTTCCTAGGTGGGAGAGCGCTTTTTTCCTCGGAGCTGCAAAAAACAGATTTTTACAGCTCCCGTCCCTTCTGCCTGACGCAGGTCCAGGCGCACAGACCGAGTCCCAACGCCAGGGCGGCGGCAAAAATGGGAATCTCGAAAGCCGGAGGTGCGCTTTTAAAAAGTCCGTTGGAGCGGAAAAAGCAGAACATCTCCTCTGTCAGCGTATAGCCAAACAGCACCCCCACGGCCACGAACAGAGGCACCGCCTTGAGCAGCATGGGTACATAATTGCTGCTGTACTGGGAGAGAAACAGGGCCAGTGCCCCGGCAGTCACCCCCAGCGCCGCCAGTATCCCCGCCGCGGCAAGCAGATATTGCCCATAGGTCCAGTCAAACCAAGGGAAAGGGCTGCGCTCCCGAGTAAAGAAAGGACAGTCCAGAAAGTTCCCCGCCCCCTTGACCGCCAGCGGTACGGCCAGCAGGATGAGATCCAGGGCCGACAGCGCCGCTGCTGAAACCAGTCCTGCCGCCATCTGGACTCCCAGCGCCCGCCGTCCCCGGCGGGAAGCCCACTGCATGGCCCTGGTCCTTCGCAGCCTGTCCCGTACCAGGGTGGGGGAGAGCAGCAAAATCACGCTGAGCACCACCCATACCGCCGCGAACTTGATGTAGTCAAGGGTATACTGCCGGGGAAACTCTCCCAGAAGGTTAATGCCCAATGCCCGCTGCCGGTCCAGTTCCGCCAGCCGCGCCTGCACCTGGAGCGTATCGTCCTTATGATGGGGGCTGTCGGAAAGAGCAAATGCGTCGTCCGTATAGATGCTTGTCCTGCTCAAAAAGTAGTCCAGGGCATAGATCTCGCTGTAGTTGGTGTTTTTCCTCACGTCATTGAGAATTTCGTAGGCTTCCTCCGCTGTCAGCACCACGCCGGGAGCGGTTAACTGGTTGGCAGCCTCCGCGCCGTGGCTATAGATGGTATAGACGGCGTCATAGGTGGTCAGTCCGGCCGCAGCCGCCTCCGGGATGTTTTCCACCAGCTGCTCGAACCGGTACTTCTCATCCGTCAGCTGCCGCTCCAGAGCCGGGATGTCCTCAAACTCCAGAATGGGGCCGAACCGGTCTATGAGCGCCAGATGCAGCTGATATTGCGCTGCCTGCTCGTTCCAGAGCCAGCGGCCTCCGTCAAATTGCTCCACGAAGAAGCTCAGCCGCAGCATATAGTACAGCGCCCCCAGCACTGCCAGCGCCGCCAGTATGCCGGGCCGCCAGATTTTCCGCATTTCCTGCCAGAACAGACTCATACCTCCACGTCCTTTCTGTTGAACCGTTTCAGAGCCAGATGCATTCCGCCTCCGCCCAGCAGTAGCCACACGACGGCAGTAACCGTCTCCTGCCATGGAATAAAATAGAGGATGCCTCCCTCGGTAAACCACCCCAGGGTCTGATCCCACAGGCTGACCGGCAAAAAGGAGAGCGGCACAAACACCGCCCAGCATCCTCGCAGATAGCTGGCGTACCAGATGCCCCAGCTGCCTGCCGTAAGGACCGCCAGCCCCACGGCGGAGGCGTAAGCGTTCCTCACCAGGGTTCCACAGGCCGCCGCCAGCAGGGTAAACACCGCCACCAGACCCGCCCCCAGCGCCGTCGTAGCCAGCAGATAGCTTCCGGCGGTGAAATCCGCCCAGGGCAGAAAGGGCCGGTAGGTGTCATAGCTGAACTTGCTCTCATGAAAAATTCCGGTGTTGAACTGGCTGGCCATGCTGGCCCCCCACACGCCGGAATAGTCCCACAGGGCGAAATAGGCCGCGAAGCTGGCCGCCGCCAAAATCAGATACAGCGCCAGTGCGGCGGCCCCCCCTGCCAGCGTCTTGATCCGCCACAGCCTCCTGCCGACCAGAGAGGAGCATACCGCCGCCGTAGTCCGGTGGACTCTCTCATGATCCGTCAGACTGAGCATCACCAGAACGCCCAGCAGGATTCCCTCTGTCAGCAGAGCTTTGAAGAACAGCCGGTAGAGAATTCCGTTGGCCTCCTCTGTTGCCGGTCCGGCGAAAAAATCCAACGCCGAGCCGGTTTCCGCCAGATGCTCAGCCCGGCGCGCCGCCTGCCGGAGTTTCCAGTCCATCAGGGATGCCGCCAGCGGCGCGTCCTGGAGCAGACGGCCGTACATCTGCCGCTGGGTGCTGCTGTCGTAATGCTCCAGGGGATTGTCCATTTTCCGGAGAAAGTCCAGCAGTTTCAGGTGCTCCTCCGTCTGCGGCAGCTGGGCAAGGCCCTCCACAAAGTCCGCATCCACCCGCTGTCCCAATTGGGCGGCGATTGCGCTGCCCTCGTTGAACGTCCGGCAGGTCCACAGGGAGGCAAACAGCAAAAAACAGTTGAAGAGAAAGCACAGAGCCAGAAACGCCCACAGTGCAGGCGTTCCCGCCAGCTTCCGCCATTCGTATTTAAGCAGAGTCATGCCGTACCCTCCCGGTAGATGGCGAGGAACGCGTCCTCCAGCCCCGGCGTTGCGGGAACGCCGCCCGGAGGAGGCGCGTCGCAGAGCAGGCGCATCATGGCTCCCTGCTCCCCCTGCCGTTCGCTAAGGAGAAACTCTCCTTCCCGGAGCTTCGTCCCTGCCGGGACCTCAAACACCTTCCCGTGGAACCGGGCGCAGATGGCGGCGGGGCTGTTGCAGCAGTAAAGCCTGTGGTCCCGGAACATAACGATTTGCCCGGCGATGGTCTCGATGTCGGAGACGATGTGGGTGGAGAGGATGACAATCCGGTCCGCGGACAGGGAGTGGATCAGGTTCCGAAACCGTACCCGCTCCCGGGGGTCCAGTCCGGCAGTGGGCTCGTCCAGAATCAGCAGCCGGGGGTCTCCCAGCATAGCTTGGGCGATGCCCACCCGCTGGAGCATACCGCCGGAGAACTGCCGTAGCTTCCTGCCGGCCGCGTCCTCCAGCCCCACCAGCTTCAGAAGCTGCTCGATCCGATCCTCCGCCTTCCGGCGGGGAATACACTGAAGGGCGGCGGCGTAGAGGAGGAACTGCCGGGGCGTGTAGTAGGGGTAGTAGCCAAAATCTTGGGGCAGATAGCCCAGCAGCCCCCGGTACTCTCCGTCCAAGACGCGGATGTCCTCTCCGTCCCACAGAATCTGCCCGGAGGTGGGGAAGAGAAGGGTTGCGAGCATCTTGATAAGGGTGGTCTTGCCTGCGCCGTTGGGGGCCAGAAGACCGTAAACGCCGGGGGTGAAGGTCAGCGAGATATCCTCCAGGGCGGTGAAGCCGCCGTATTTTTTTGTGACATGTTCAACGGAAAGCATAATAAATGAATCCTCCTTTGTTGGGATTACGGAGCATGGTCCGCAGCTGGCCGGCACAGAGTGCCAGCCCCGCCCCGGCCAGCAGGAAAAAAACGGCGGTGGGGATTTGCGGCAGCAGGTCTGCGGCCCGGGAGTTCCCGTACAGGGCCCATGTCCCCGCCAGTACCCAGACGGCCGCCGGGACGGCCGCTCCCCACCAAAGCTTTCGGCAGGCCAGAGACAGTGCCGCGTGGAGAAACAGACTGGAGAAGGAGACCCCCAGCACCCGGACCAAAGGCAGCGCCCCGCCGCTGGCCCGCCACAGCAGCAGGTTTACCGGCACGCACACAAGCACCGCCGCCCCGCCGAACAGCAGCATTCTCAGAGCCATCAGTGTTTGCAGCGGCAGACGGCAGGTCCGCTTCCACTCCAGTGTGCCGTTGAGGGACTCCTTCCACATAGTCAGCCCATGAGCGGCGGCGTACAGCAGGGGAGAGGTGAGGAACAGCACCGCCGTCAGATGCTCCGCATAGCTCTCTGCGGGCATGAAGGCCAGCGCCGCAGGCGCAAAAGCCAGCAGTACCGCCAGAAACAGGCAGTCCTCCACACCGAACACCAGCGCGGACAAGGGCAGGTGCAGCCACAGAGGCGGCGATTTGTCTGTGGCCTGCCGGGCAATCCGGCGGATGGCGGCCTGCCGCTCCTCGGGTGAGGGCATGGGAATCCGGTTATTATGTTCCATGGGGGTCAAACTCCTTTCTCAGCCGCCCCAACAGGCGGTAGTACTGACTTTTCACAGCGCTCTCCGGCCGGTTAAGGATGGCGGCGATCTCAGGGAAGGTCCGTTCCCCCCAGAGGCGCAAACGAAATACGGCCTGCACCTCCGGCTCCAACCGGGAGACAAATGCTTCGATCTGCTCTAGCAGGATCCGGTCCTGTATGGCCGGGACAAAGTCCTCCTCCGCCGGGAGCTCCAGTTCCTCGATGGGTACTGTCTCCGGTCCCATCCGGCGGCGGGCGTCCACAGATTTGTTGACAGCGATGCGGTAAAGCCAGGTACGGAAACCCGCCTTCCTCCGGTCATAGGAGGGCAGGGCCCGGAGAACTGCCAGAAAGATATTCTGGGTCAGATCCATGGCATCCTCTTTATTTCCGGTCTGACGGCAGGCGAAACGGTAGATCTCGTCGTAGTAGGCGTCGATCAGCCGCTCCGCGGCCTGCCGGGAGTTTCGCCGCTGGATGTCCCGTATCCACTTCTGTTCCTGCTCCACTCTCTCACCGCCTTCTGTAAGATATATTCGTTTCAGGGAGGGAAATCGGCGCACCGAGTGCAAAAAAATTTTCTGGAAATGAAAACGGAGCGTTCTTCCCTTGACAAGTATGCAGCGGTTGGGTATGATAAAGATAAAGTACTGATGTTTTGTCCGCTCCTCCGGGGCGGGGAGGAGGTTTTTGATGCAGCAGAAAGACGTTGTGATTATCGGAGCAGGCCCGGCGGGTATTTTCACCGCGCTGGAAATGCTGAAGAAGGGCAGCCGACAAAAGATCCTGATTGTGGAGAAGGGCAGAGCAGTGGAGGACCGCCGCTGTCCCAAGAGCAAGGCGGGCAAGTGCGTCAACTGCAAGCCCTACTGCCACATCACCACCGGCTTCTCCGGCGCGGGAGCGTTTTCCGACGGAAAGCTGTCCCTGAGCTACGAGGTGGGGGGAGATCTGCCCTCCCTGATCGGCGCGGAGAAGGCCCAGGAGACGATTGATTATGCGGACCAAATCTACCTGGAGTTCGGCGCGGATTCCCACGTGGAGGGCCTGGGGAACACAGAGGAGGTAAAGGCCATCCGCAAGCGGGCCATTCGGGCGGGGCTGAAGCTGGTGGACTGTCCCATCCGCCACCTGGGTACGGAGAAAGCCCAGGAGCTGTACTACGCCATCGAGCAGTATTTGCTCAGCCATGGCGTGGAGATCCTTTTCGGCTATGAGTGCGCAAACCTGATGCTGGAGGGAGCGGTGTGCCGGGGTGTGCGGATCACCAACGGCCGGGAAGAACTGGAAATCAGGGCCCGGCACACTGTCATCGCCACCGGCCGTCGGGGGGCGGACTGGCTGGAGGGCCTGTGTGCGGAGCACAACATCGCCCACCAGCCTGGCACCGTGGACATCGGCGTGCGGGTGGAGGTCCGCAACGAGGTGATGGAGACGGTGAACCGGGTGCTCTACGAGTCCAAGCTGGTGGGCTATCCCAAGCCCTTCAAGAATAAGGTGCGCACCTTCTGCCAGAATCCTGGGGGATTTGTCAGTCAGGAGAACTACGACAACGATCTGGCGGTGGTCAATGGCCACAGCTACAAGGAATTGAAAAGCGACAACACCAATCTGGCCATTCTGTGCAGCCACAATTTTTCCTTTCCCTTCAACCAGCCTATCGCCTACGCCCAGAAGGTGGGGGAGCTGACCAACATGCTGGGGGCGGGCCACATTATGGTCCAGCGCTTCGGCGACATTCTGGACGGCAAGCGGACATGGCAGAAGGAGCTCAACTTCTCCAACGTGCGTCCCACCCTGCCAGATGCGGTGGCGGGGGACATCACAGCGGCCATGCCCTACCGGGCCATGATCAACATCATCAACTTTATCCAGGCCATGGATGAGGTGGTTCCCGGCTTCGCTTCCACAGAGACGCTGCTGTACTCCCCGGAACTGAAGTTCTACTCCAACCGTGTGAAGATGGATGAGAGCCTGAGCACCAACGTCCAGGGCCTCTACTGTCTGGGGGATTCCAGCGGCTGGACCCGGGGGCTGATGATGGCCTCGGTGATGGGGGTGCTGATGGGCCGCAGACTGGCGGCGGAGGAATAGCCTTTTTCCATAGTGAGCATTGATATCCGGGGGAGAGCCCGCCAGAAACACGGCGGGCTCTCCCCCGAAAAATTATTCCGATGCGCCGGCGGCGGAGCGCTGCGTTCTGCCGCAGAGCATCGCTTCAATGTTCTTTTTGAACAGATAAATCGCAGGATTTTTGTTGCTGGTCATCCATACTGCGTCCGTCCCCACTTTGCTTCTGGCGCAAAGCAGCTCGCAGGTGGCAATGTCGGCGCTGTCCAGCAGCAGCTGGGATTTTCCCAGCACTGCGCAAGCCATGCCCGCAGCCACGTAGAATTGCAGGCTTCGCAGACTGTCCACAAAAATGACCTGCCGGGGGGCGTAAGGGAGGTCCTGCATGGCATCGATGCTGCTGGATTCCAGGCGGACGAAGGCGGCATCCCGGAAGGTGTCCACCGTCACCGCCCCCGGCCACTCCTGATTGGAATAATAGATGCAGGGGCTGGTCCGGGTGATTGCCTTGCGGGTTACGCAGGCCGCGTCGGTGGGCCATACGGAATAGATCAGGGCCACGTCGGCGTCCCCCTCCGCCAAGCTTCGCAGGATGTTCTCCTGGGGTTGGGCAATGAGCTTGAGTTCCACTCCCGGGCAGCTTCCGCGAAAGGCGGTCAGCAGAGGCGTGATATGATTGATGGACATGGAATCGCTGATACTGATTTTCAGGGAAAGATTCTCTGCCTCTGCGGCCTTCCGGGTTTGCTCCAGAAGCCGCTTCATCATGGGGAGCTGCTCCTTGAGTCCCATGGAGAGGCAGACAGCGGCGGGGGTCGGTGCGACGCCCTGATTATTGCGTTCAAAGAGCCTGACGCCGATCTCCTCTTCCAGGCTGCTGATCTGCTTGCTGATATTGGATTGGGTGGTAAAGGCGGCGATCGCCGCTTTGGAAAAACTGCCCTGCTCCATGACATGGGCGAACAGCTGCAATGTGCCGAGTTTCATTTCGCGTTCCTCCTGGCGGGGATAGCTGCTCTATCTCACTTTGGAATATCAATTATGCCACAATTTCGCTTTTCTTGTCAACGATTTTATGGTAATTTTGTTATATGAAGGAAGAGAATTGCGGCCGTGGATTTCTTCTCCTGATAGGAAAACTAAGACGAGGTGATGTATATGACGCAGAAAACCATCTGCATTGAGCAAGCGCCTATTGAGATTTACGGAACCACGGATGTTGCCGTGGTGGGCGGCGGCGTCGCCGGGGTCAGCGCTGCCATTGCCGCCGCCCGGAACGGGAAAAAGGTTACGCTTATTGAAAAGAGCTGCATTCCGGGAGGCTTGGCCACTCTGGGCCATATCTGCGTATATTTGCCCCTGGATGACGGCGTGGGGAACAAGGTGTTCGGCGGTCTGGCTGAAGAGCTGCTCCATGTCTGCATCAAGCGCAGTTACAATACGCTCTCCCCGGAGTGGAAGCAGGGGGTTATGAGGGTAGAAAAGCCCTCCGCCCGCTACCGGTCTCACTTCAACATTCCCGCCGCCGTGTTTTCCCTGGATGAGATCATGGAGCGGGAGGGAATCACGGTTATGTACGATGCCGTATTTTCTCAGCCCATCATGAAGGGCGCCCGCTGCAAGGGAATTGTTTTGGAAACAAAGCAGGGCCGGGTGGCTCTGATGACCGGCATGGTGGTGGACGCCTCCGGCGATGCGGATGTGTTCTACCGGGCCGGAGCCGCCTGTCAGGAGCAGAAGAGCATTGTATCCCACTGGTGCTATGAGCTGCGGCCGGACGTCATGCGGGCGGGGCTGGAAAGCGGCAGGATCATTAACACGCTGCGCATGCGCTGGCTCGGTCTGCGGCCGGATGTGGACAATTCCAACAGTGAGCTGCCCCATTTTTACGGTACCACCATTGAAGGTGTCAACAGCTATTTGCAGGTCAGCCGCAAGCTGGCCAGAGACTACCTGGACCAGAATGACGCGCCTGATTATGCCATGATCTCCATGCCCTATATGGCACAGTTCCGCATGACCCGGCGCATTCTGGGTATGAAGGAGCTGGACATGACCGCTGCGGACCGGTTTCAGGACGATTCGGTGGGCTGCGTCTGTTCCGCCCTTGCCTGTCCCGCTCCGGTGTACGAGCTGCCCTACGGCACGCTGTTGGATCCAAAGCTGGAGAACATTGCCGCCGCCGGACGCATTATTGCCGCCGGAGGCGCCGGATGGGAGATGATGCGGCTGATTCCCGCCTGCGTTTTCACCGGGCAGGCTGCCGGAACCGCCGCCGCTCTTGCGCTGGAACAGGGGGTTTCCCTTCAGAATGTGGACATGGCGGTGCTTCAGGAGCGCCTTGCCGGAACCGGTGTTCTTATCCATATTCCGGATTATCTGAAGGGCAACCAGAACCGGAATGTCACGGAAAACCCCAAGTACATGGCGGATCCTCTGATTAAGGCAGATGCCCTGTCCTACCACTGAGTTTCCGTAAGCGAAGCCGTCCCCCTAGAGAGAGTTGAGAACCGCAGGGCCCCGCGCTTTTTCAGAAGCGCCGCCCTGGGGGTGTGGTTTTGCTGCCTTTTTCCAGGGATATCCAGCGTATCGTTCCGGCAACGGAAAAGACTACATACGATTTGTATCCATAGACGGGAAAACCGGACGGACAGCGTCCGCCGACTGTGGATACCGGTTCCAAAGAAGGGAGAATACCATGGACAACGCCAATGTTATCTCACGTGCCGCCGCTGTCGCCCGGTTCCTGATCTGCTCTGCCATCGGCATCTGTGTTTTCTTTGTGAAATTCCCTCTGGGCGGAAGCGCCGTCCTCCCGATTGATTATATCAATAACCTGTTTACCACATGGCTCAAAGGAAATAACTATCTGGAAGTCAGCATCTTCGGCTCAGCGCTCCTGATTTATTTTACTGTTTTCAAGAAAAAGTTCTGGAAAACCGCCAAGGACAACAAACTGGCCTTCTTTTTTGATCTGATGGGCGTGCTGGCTTTCGTCCTGATTGTGTTGGCCTTCTTCCGGATCTGCCCGCCGCTTTTTGAGGTCAACGCCACGCTCAGTGGAGCTTATTCCCTGATGGGCAAAATGTTCATTCAGATCATGGTCATTATGTTCTTCATTCCGTTTTTGACAGATTACGGATTACCGGAAGCCATCGGTGTTTTTGTACAGCCCTTCTGCCGGGCCATCTGGGCAGTTCCCGGGCGGGTGGCGGTTATCATCGTCAGCGCCTTTCTGGGCAACTTCACCGTGGGACATGTGCAGGCCAACATGTACTATACCACCGGCAGGGTGACGCACCGGGAGGCGCTGGTCATGGCCCTGGGCTTTTCCACGCCTTCCATAGGACTGATTCTCTCCTTGTGCAGCACCGCCGGGGTGACAGACCGATTTCCTCTGATCTGTGCCCTGATTCTGATCTGCGTGCTGGCGGTTACATCCATCGCGGCCCACATCCCGCCTCTGAGCAAATATCCTGACGAGTACTACGAAGGAGTTGAGCCCAACCCCGAATCTTATGAAAAAGGCAACCTTTTTCAGATTGCTTTCAATACCGGAATTGAGACATGCCAGAAAAATTCCGCCAAGGTGCCTGTCCTTCAAAATTGCAGAACTTTCTGCAAGTCGTTCTCCGCTGTGTCCAGCGTCTGTTTTGTGGGCGTGGGAACCATCGTATTTTTCGGACTTATCAACTACTATACGCCGGTCTTCACCCTGCTGGGTTACATTTTCTGGCCGGTTCTGAAGGTGTTGGGTATGCAGGCCGACATTATTGCGCCCATGATGGGTCTGGGTACTGTTTCCACTATTGCTTCCCAGACCGGGATCATCACAGCGGCGGGAGCGACCCTGGCGACCAAGGTGTTCGGCGTGGGATACGTGATGGTGGTCCTCTGCTTTTTCGGCAGCTTCATGTCCTCCCTCTATTCCACTAAAATCACCATCAGGCTCCGGGACTTCCTGCTGGTCTATTTTGAGCGGGCCTACCTGACGATCATCATTTACGGTCTGGCCTGTCAGCTGCTTTTCCGCTGACCGCGCCCGAATCAATGAGGACAGACGCGATGAAGCATCCTTTTCAAAATTGGGTTTGTGCGCTGCGCCGCGAGCCGGACAAAAACCAGGGTGGCTCCGGTGGCGTGTTTACCCGGTCGCTGCTGTGCGGCGTGGTATTTTCTACAGTGGGCCTGTGCTGGAAGAGCGGATATTTTGCCCGGTATGGGCTGGAAGATCTCCTTCGCGCCTGGGCAGGCTTGCTGGGCCATATTTTTCTCGCCATGCTATTGTTCACCCTGGGAATGGTTTCCCATCAGACCTTGATGGAACGGCGCGACAGCCGGAGGGTTGCTGTCTGCTTCTGGCTTATTCTGGGGGTGGCTGTCACCCTGCTGATTGTCAGCTGACCCAGACCGATGCGCTCGGGCGGCATCCTGTCTGAGCGCGTGCAAAAAAGCGCAAAGAACCTGTAATCACACTAGCCAGAGAACACCGTAAGGCGGAAAAAGCCCGCGCAAACGGAATACAGTCCGTTGATTACAGGTTCTTATATCTTTACAGATATGTTGTCACCCCAAAATCACCCATTTCTGATATCTTTTCCGGTTAGCCAGAGGCAAAAACAAATGCGAAAGAACCGCTTTGCACCCTTTCGGGTGAGTTCGTGTTCTTTCGCATTTAATATTGCAACTGGCCCAGCCGGCATATCTGCAAACTCACTTTTCAAATTGGTGCTGCTGAAAGCGGATTTGCTAAACCATTCGTCAAAATATTCAAAGTGGGCAGTCATCCACCAGTGGATGACTGCCCGATAAACTGGAAGTTGTATTACTTATGCCGTTCATTTTGAATAGATGATACCACTGCATAGCTGACGGTAATTAAAACAAGCGTCCCAAAAGCCACATACATCCACATCCAATCAGTAGCGATATAGACTGCATACGCCAAGAAAATGAATCCGATAAATATAAATGCAAAGCCGGATTGGCGATAGTAAGGCGTTTTGCTCTCTTTATTCACATCCATCTGTTTACGTTCCTGTTTCGAAGCCCAAATATAAGCGTTATTGAAAAGGTATCCTTTTTCTTTAAATTGAAGATAGCTGATAACAAGTGCCCCTATACCTAATGCTAAAAATATAATACTGTCTTTTCATTTTCTTTTTCTCTCCTTTTCCATTTCAGAGCCATCCGAAATCTGTAACTCTCCTTTGCGGAGCCGGAAAACCACATCGGCCTCTTTTGCCAACTCGTTAGAGTGCGTCACAATCACCACACATTTGCCGGATTTATGGGCGCTGTCTTTCAGAATGGTTGTGATCTCGGCAGCGGTATCCTCGTCCAAGTTCCCGGTCGGTTCATCGCCCAGGATAACCTGGGCATCACTGGCCAAGGCGCGGGCGATAGCCACACGCTGCTGCTGGCCTCCGGACAGCTTCAGCACGTTCCGTTTTGCTTCTTCTGCGGTCGAGCCCAACTGTTCCAGAATGGGGAGCGGCGGATACTTGGCGGTAAGGGCTACATTTTCCACCGGCGTTAAGTAGTCGATCAGGTTGTAGCTTTGGAAAATGAACGCCACATGACTGCGCCGGTGATCGGCAAGGCCGGTCTTTGCAATATCCTCGCCCTGGTAAAAAATCTGTCCGCTGGAAGGACTGTCCAGACCGCCCAACAGAGACAGTAACGTTGTTTTCCCGCACCCGGAGGGGCCGAGGATGGCGTACATCTTGCCCTGCTCCATTTGGGCGTTGATACCCCGCAGAACGCGCTTTTTGTTCTCGTAGGAATATTGCAGGCCCTTCACTTCTAAAATGCTCATAATCAAAACCTCCTTTAGCTCATTTGGGATAAGATGTTTTTCGGCTTCATTTTAACTACTGGCAGAGATGCCAGCACGACAGCGGCGGTGCAGATCGCCATTCCCAGCAGGTAGACCCAAAGCAGATATTCCGCTGTGACGTAGACTTCAATGCTATCGGGGGCTACCATATTGGATGTGTCGTAGGGGATATATTGGCCGGTGATGTCCAGATACTCCGTACCGTCGTCGGGTGTTTCAATCTCCGGGATGGGCTGTGTTTCCGCTACTTGACTGAACAACAGATTGCTCGTCCCCTGTGCAATCGCTCCACTGGAAAAATAGGACAGGCCAAAGGCAATTACGGCAATCATCAGCGTTTCAAGGATGTACTGCGCCACGATTTTGACCTTACTCACACCGTTGGAAAGCAGGATGCCCGTTTCATGCGTTCTCTGCTTGATCCACATATTGAGAATCAGCGCCAGAATGCCGAGGCTGACAATCACGATACCGATAATCAGGCCCGTCACCATGTTCTGCATGACGGTCAGAGAGGACGCCACGGCTTCATAAGCGGTATTATCAACGGTCAGGGTGAAGCAGCTCCAGTCCAGGTCTAACTTCTGTATCTGCACCGCGATTTTATCAATGTCTCTGGGGTCGTCCACGAAAAACTCCACGCCATTGTCATACTGGATCACATCGTGCACCATGATTTCCTGCATAGCTTTGTGGTCGATAATCAGGCGGTTCCGTTTGTCTGTTGACGTGGTGTTAAATTGGCCATTATCCATAGTAACTTCATATATACCGACAATTTTCAGCGACACGTCAGGATAGCCACCTGCGTCA